>ERZ891134.1209-NODE-1209-length-18555-cov-6.018054_pt1 | contig 18555 bp, 11 predicted proteins | sample MGYA00520888_ERZ891134 | MGnify/ENA primary metagenome ERZ891134 (study PRJEB32303, sample SAMEA104408692) | aquatic metagenome | biome: Brackish water; feature: Coastal; material: water | place: Baltic Sea | collected 2014-10-23 | depth 10 m ... | reverse complement strand
GGCTCGGGAGGGAACGGATGCGTGGGATGATTCGGCTGGTCGCGTGTGGCTTGGTGGTGGCCTGTGCATGCCAGAGCGGCAGCGTGGCTGATGCAGCAGCGGCGGAGCGGCCCAATGTGCTCTTCATCGTCTCCGACGATCTCAACAACCTGCTGGGATGCTACGGCGACACCAGGGCCCACACGCCCAACATTGACCGCCTGGCGGCCCGCGGCATGCGGTTTGAGCGGGCCTACTGCACGTTTCCGCTCTGCGGCCCGAGTCGCAACTCCTTTCTCACCGGCCTCTATCCCAACAGCACCGGCATCCTCGCCAACGCCCAGCTCTTTCGGCAGACGATCCCCTCGCAGCTGAGCATGCCGCAGGCCTTCCGGCTCGATGGCTACTTCGCCGCCCGCGTCGGCAAGCTCTACCACTACAACGTGCCGACATCCGTCGGCACTGACGGCCACGACGATCCCGCCTCCTGGGAGGTCGAGTGCAATCCCGCGGGGGTCGACCGGCTCGTGGAGGAGCCCGACATCTTCTCCCTTCGCCCGGGGCAGTTTGGTGGCACGCTCAGCTGGTATGCCTCGCCGCGGCCCGACGCCGAACACACCGACGCCATGCTGGTGGATGATGCCCAGTGGATTCTCGAGCGGTGCGCTCGTCGCGATCGCCCCTTCTTTCTGGCGGTCGGCTTCTTCAGGCCCCACACGCCCTATGTGGCGCCCCAGGAGCCCTACTTCGGCTACCACCCTCTCAAGGCCATGCCGCTGGTGGAGGGCATCGAGGAAGACCGGGCCGACATTCCGCCCGCCGGCCTTGGCAGTCAGAAGAAAGAGCATCTGGGAATGACCGACCTGCAGCGGCGGGAGTGCCGGCAGGCCTACAACGCGAGCATCTCGTTTATGGATGCCCAGGTGGGCCGGCTCCTCGATCGGCTCGACGCCCTCGGGCTTGCCGAGAGCACGGTCATCGTGTTTACCAGCGATCACGGCTATCACATGGGCGAGCATGGCCTCTGGCAGAAACAGAGCCTCTTTGAAGAGAGCGCCCGCGTGCCGCTGCTGGTTGTCGCGCCGGGCGTCACGGAGCCGGGAAGCGTCGCCGCCACGCCCGTTTCGCAGGTCGACCTCTTTCCCACCCTCGCCGAACTCTGCGGGGTTGAGCCTCCAGGCAATCTGCAGGGCCAGAGCCTCGTGCCCACCCTTCGCGACGCGAGCGACCCCGGACGCGGCTGGGCGATCACGCAGGTGGTCCGGCGGCGGCGTGGCAGCAGCGGCCCTGAGCCGTTTTTTGGCTACTCGCTCCGCACGCCCCGCTGGCGGTACACCGAGTGGGACGAGGGCCGCGAGGGTCGCGAGCTCTACGACCACGATGCCGACCCACGAGAGCTGACCAACCTCGCGGAGGATCCCGCCCATGCCGAGGCCGTCGCCGAGCTCTCCGCCCAGCTCCGCCAGGCCGTCGGCACCACCCTCCCAGCAGACGGCACCACGCCCACGGTGACCCCCGGCTGGTGGAACGTAAACCTCACCGATCCCTGAGCCACCGATGACAGCGTCGCAGGGTCGCAAGCTGATCTACGCAGTGTTTGGGGTCGCCTCGATGGCGCTTGTGGGCCTGGTCCGCTGGCATGGCGACGTCGACGACGCCCCGCTGCTGCTGCAGCTGGCGACGGCCGGCATGGGCGTTGCCTGGGTGGCTCTCATCGTCATGGACGTGGTCGTGCACACGCTGCACGGCAAGGGCGTGCCCTGCCCCAACTGTGGCGAGCAGCGGCAGCTTCCGTCGTTTCGGCTGGCGGGGCCCTGCCCGAAGTGCGGGCAGTGAGCGGAGGCACAGCGAGACGCTGCGACGGTAGACTTCGACACTGCATCTGCTTTGATCCGCTCCTCCCCGAGACACCACCGCCGTGAAAGCCCGCCTCGCCGTTTTTCTTGCCGCCGTTGCTGCCGCCACCTTCGCCTGCGACGCGGAGGCTGCCCCGCCCGAGGCGATCTACCACGGCGGGCCGATTCTGACGATGAATCGGGCGGCCCCGGAGGCCGAAGCGGTCGCAGTGGCGAACGGCACGATCGTTGCGGTTGGCTCCAAAGACGAGATCCTCTCCACCAAGGGCCCAGAAACCCGCGTCGTTGATCTTGCCGGCAAGGCTCTCCTGCCAGGCTTCGTCGATCCCCACAGCCACTTCTTTCAGTGCGGCCTGATCCAGCTGCAGGCCAACTGCTCAAGTCCGCCCGCCGGCCCCTGCCAAACCATCGCCGACATCGTCACCCAGCTGCAGCAGGTGCAGAAGCGGCTGGGCACGCCCGAGGGCCAGTTTGTCTTCGGCTACGGCTTCGATCCCGACCTGCTCGCCGAGCACCGTCATCCCACCAAGGCGGACCTCGATCAGGCGTTTCCCAACCATCCGGTGATCGTGCTGCATGTCTCGGGCCACGGGGCGGTGCTCAACTCGCTCGCCCTCAAAAAGTATGGCATCACGGCCTCCACCCCCACGCCCGCCGGCGGCGTGATCGGTCGCATGCCGGGCTCCCAAGAGCCGGATGGGCTGCTGATGGAAACCGCCTGGCTGCCGGTCGCCTCACGGCTGCCCACGCCGCCGGTGGACGTCTTGCTTGAGCATCTCGCCGAAGGCCAGCAGGCCTACACCGCTGCCGGCATCACCACGGCCCAGGATGGCGCCACGGGGGCCGCAGCCTACAAGCTGCTCCGCGGGGTGGCCGACCGTGGTGGCCTGGCGATCGACGTCGTCGCCTACCCGCTCGCCCAAGACCTCGCCGCCACATTTGCTGGGAAGCCGCCCTTCACCGAGACGGCGTATCGGGGCCGGCTGCGGGTTGGCGGTGTGAAGGTGCTCTGCGACGGATCGCCGCAGGGCCGCACGGCCTTCTTCACCACCCCCTACCTCAACGGGGGCCCCGCCGGTCAGAAAAACTGGCGGGGGGAGCCGACCTCCCCTCAGAACGAACTCAACGACATCTTCAAGAAAGCCTACGACAACGACGCTCAGGTGATCGCCCACTGCAACGGCGACGCCGCCATCGACATGTTTCTCGAGGCCCATCGCTATGCGGCGGCCGACGACCTCACCAAAGACCGGCGGACCGTCGGCATCCATTCGCAGTTCGTCCGCCCCGATCAGATCCAGCGGTATGTCGACTGGAAGCTGATTCCGTCGTTCTTCACCGTCCACACCTTTTATTTCGGCGAGGCCCACGTTGCCAACCGCGGGCAGGCCCAGGCCGCGCGGCTCAGCCCCTTCCGTTCGGCCCTCGACGCTGGCCTGCAGCCGACAAACCACACCGACTTTCCCGTGGTGCCGATCGACCAGCTCTTCGTGGTACACACGGCTGTGAACCGCCCGATGCGGACGGGAGCAACGCTCGGTGACGACGAACGCGTCACACCCCTGGAGGCCCTGGAGGCGATCACCATCCATGCAGCCCGACAGTATCGCGAGGAGGATCGCAAGGGCTCGCTCGAACCCGGCAAGCTCGCCGACCTCGTGATCCTCTCTGCCAACCCGCTGGCGGTGCCTGCGAAAGACCTCAAGACCATCACCGTGGTCGAAACGATCAAAGAAGGCACAACGATCTGGCCGGTGCCCCCTGCCGCCGCGGGAGCCCCACAAACCAAGTGAGCGGCGGCATGCCCAGCGGCCGGCAGCCCCTCACCCTTCCACGGCGGCGAGCGCTCCTGCAATCGTGACCGTCCCGTCGTAGAGGGCGCGGCCGACGATCGCTCCTTGCACCGGGAGGCCCCGGATCGCGCGGAGATGCTCAAGGGTGCCGACACCACCGCTAGCCACGATGGGCACCTGTGTGGCCTCCGCCATCGCCAGCGTGGCTGGCAGGTTGGGCCCGGCGAGCGTGCCGTCGGTGGCGATGTCGGTAAACACGATCGCCGCGAGCGGCCAGTCGCTGACCTCGCGAGCGACGTCGAGGGCCGTCTTGGTCAGCTCTTCCTCCCAGCCGGCCACTGCCAGCTTGCCGTCGCGGGCATCGAGGCCAAGCACCAGCTTGTGCGGAAATCGCTCGTGGACGGCCTCGCGGAACCAGTCCCAGCTGCGGAGGGCTGCGGTGCCGAGGATCACCCGGGTGACGCCGGCTTCGAGGAGCTGCTGGATCGACGCGTCATCGCGGATGCCTCCGCCCACCTCCACCGCAAGCTTCGTTTCGCGGCAGATGCGGCTGATCACGGCGGTGTGCTCGGGCTTTCCGCTGCGGGCCCCGTCGAGGTCGACGACATGCAGCCAGCTGGCCCCGGCCTGCTCAAAGGCCTGGGCCTGGGCCACGGGATCGTCGCCGTAGGTGGTCTGACGGTCGTAGTCGCCCTTGAGCAGGCGAACCACCTTGCCGCCGCGAAGGTCGATAGCTGGGAGGAGTTTCATGGCGGGGAGCATACCATTGCCTGGAAGCCACGCACGCCGCTCGATTCCCGCGGGCCTCGGCCGCCGGATTCGTGAGCAAACTGGGTTTGGAAAACACCGCAGTTTCTGGCAACCATTGGGGCTTCCGGTCTTTTCATCACCGCTTCCTCGTTCGCCAATGTGACCGTCATGCTGCTCCGCTCCCCCTTCTCCGCCACCCACGCCCTCCTCGCCGTTGCCCTGCTGGGGCTGCCTGCTGCCCCGGCCCTCCTGGCGGAGGAAGCCGGCTACACGCCCGCCATCGCCCCGGCATCGCCCGACGCCGAACGGGCGATCGCTGGCTTCCGGATCCCCGAGGGCATGCAGGGTGAGCTCGCCGCTGCCGAGCCGCAACTCGCCAATCCCGTGGCCTTCACCGTCACGGCCTCGGGCGACGTCTACGTCTGCGAAACCTTTCGCCAGCAGCAGGGCGTGGAAGACAACCGCGGCCATATGAACTGGCTGCTGCAGGACCTGCAGCTGGAGAGCATCGAGGAGCGGATCGCGATGTTTCGCCGCTTCATGGGCGACGAGGCGGCCCGCTGGGAGACGGAGCACGACCGCATCCGCCTACTCCGCGACACCGACGGCGATGGTGTGTTTGACAGCGACACGGTGTTTGCCGATGGCTTTTCCAATCTTGAAGATGGCACGGGCGCAGGCGTCCTCGAGCTCGACGGCAGCGTCTACTACACCTGCATCCCCAAGCTCTGGAAGCTCGACGACACCGATGGCAACGGTGTGGCCGAGGCGAAAACGCCGCTCCACCACGGCTACGGAGTGCGGGTTGCCTTTCGCGGCCATGACCTCCATGGCCTCACCGTCGGCCCCGACGGCCGCCTCTACTTCAGCATCGGCGACCGTGGCTACAACGTGATCACGCAGGAGGGCAGCCGGCTCAAGCGGCCCAACACCGGCGGCGTTTTCCGCTGCTTTCCCGACGGCTCGCACCTGGAGGTTTTTGCCTACGGGCTCCGCAACCCCCAAGAGCTCGCCTTCGACAACGCCGGCAACCTCTTCACCGGCGACAACAACAGCGATAGTGGCGACCAGGCCCGCTGGGTGTATGTCGTGCAGGATGGCGACACCGGCTGGCGGATGGAGTTTCAGTATCTCGACGACCGCGGCCCCTGGAACCGCGAACGGATCTGGTATCCCTGGCAGGCCGACCCCGAGACAACCGCCGTGCAGCCGGCCTCCACGCTGCCGCCGATCGCCAATCTCGGCAACGGCCCCTCGGGGCTCGCCTTCTATCCCGGCACCGGGCTCCCCGTCCGCTACGACGACCACTTCTTCCTGGTCGACTTCCGCGGCGGGGCCGCCAACAGCGGCATCTGGAGCTTCGGCCTCGAGCCCGCGGGCGCGAGCTTTGCCGTCACCGACAAGCATGAGTTTCTCTGGTCGATCCTCGCCACCGACCTCGACTTTGCGGCCGACGGCAGCCTGCTGGTGAGCGACTGGGTCAATGGCTGGGATGGTGAGGGCAAGGGCCGGCTCTACCGCTTCCGCGACGCCGCTGCCAGCGGTGGCCTGGCCCAGGAGGTGACGCGGCTGCTGACGTCGTCGCTTGAAGAGCTCAGCGACGACGCCCTCGCCGATCTTCTCAGCCATGTCGATCGCCGGGTGCGACAGCGGGCCCAGTTTGCCCTCGTGCGTGTCGGGGCGGTGACGACGCTTGAGGCTGCGGCCCGGAGTGCAAACGAGACCGTCGCCCGGCATGCCATCTGGGGGCTCTGGCAGAAGGGCCTTGAGGGTGTGCCTGAGGCCATCATGGTCACCGCAGCCTTCCACGATCTGCTGACCGCTGACGGAGCCGATGCCGAGCTCTCTGAAGAATCGCAGGCCCAGATCCTGCGGGTTGCGGCCGACCTCTGGAGCCACCACGGTGTCGCCTCCTTACCGACGCCCGTGCGGCAGCTGATGGCGGCGGCGAGCACCCGCCGGCTGACCTCCGACAACCTCCGGCTGGCCGGCTTTGCGGCTGTGGCTGCGGGCACGTTTGGCCAGGCGTCCGCAGCCGAAGATCTCCTGGCGATGCTCGACCGACTCGCCAACACCGACCCGGTCGCCCGGCATCAGGCCGTGATGGGGCTCGTGCAGCTCGCCTCGCGAACGCCCGGCCTTCTGCCGACGCTCGCCGGCCATCTCGGCAGCCCTGGCCGCCTGGGCGTCGCCCTGGCGATGCGGCGGCTGGCCGATCCAGCGATCGCCGGCATGCTCAACGACGCTGACCCCCTGGTCGTGGCCGAGGCCGCCCGGGCGATCAACGATGAGCCGATCGATGCGGCGACGTCCGCTCTGGCCGACCTGCTCGGCCAGCCGGGCCTCGCGTCCCCCGTCCTCCGTCGAGCGGCCAACGCCGCCTACCGCCGCGGCGAGCGGCGGGATGCCGAGGCGGTCGCGGCGGTGGCGGCGAGTCCGTCGACGCCCCAGCCGATTCGGCTCGTCGCCGCCACGATGCTCAAAACCTGGAACGCGACCGAGCCGCTCGACACGGTCACCGGCCGCTGGCGGCCGCTGCCCACACGCGATGTGCCAGGCCTTGAGCAGGTCGTGGCACCGGTGCTACCGCAGCTGCTGGCGGGGCCGGCCGCCCTGCGTGAGCTGGCCCTTGAGATGGCGGTGGCCTTTGAAATCCGCGACCTCGTGCCCAGCCTGGAGCAGACCGTGGCCGATGCGAGCGGCGACGCCACAGCGCGGCTGACGGCCTTCACGGCGCTCGTCGCCCTCTCCGATTCCCCTCAGACCGTGATTGAGCAGGGTCTTGGCGACGCCGCGGAATCGGTTCGCCTCGCGGCGATTGAGGCGCTCGCCGACCGCCAGCCTGAGGCCGCCCTGCCCTCTCTGCGAGAAATCCTTGCCGGTGATAGTGCGGCGGCCATCCAGCGTGGCCTGCAGCTTGTGCAGCGACAGCTGCAGCGGAAGCCTGCAAAGGAAAACGAGCGAGGCGGCCAGCCGCCCGCGGCCGCGGAGGCGTTGCCTGTGGTGGCTCTGCTGAGCGACGCGTTTGATCGGCAGCAGGCCGGCACGCTGCCTGAGGCGGCGGTCCTGGAACTGCTTGAGGCCGCCACGGCCGCCGAGATTCCGAGCCTCACCGAGGCAGTCGCCGCCTTCCGCGGAGCGCAGCAGGCTCGCAGCCGTGACGGCGAGGCCGCGGTCGAGCTGTGGAGCGAATGCCTGACGGGCGGCGATGCCGACCGCGGCCGCAGCCTGTTTTTTGGAGGCTCTGCTGCATCCTGCCGTCGCTGCCATCAGGTGGACGGCCAGGGAGGCGATGTCGGCCCACAGCTCTCGGGCATCGCGGCAACCCGAGACAGCCGTTTCTTGCTCGAATCGATCGTCGCGCCGAGTGCGGTGATCGCCAAGGGCTTTGAAACGGTGGTGATCCTCACCGCCGATGGCGTGGTGGTGTCGGGAATCGTCCGCGAGGAAACCGACGAGGCCGTCAGCCTGATGACGCCTGAAGGCGTTCTTGTCACGATCCCAGTGGACGACATCGACGAGCGGGCCACCGGGCTCTCCGGGATGCCCGCCGACCTGGGCACGACCCTCACCCGCCGCGAGATCCGCGACCTCGTCGCCTACCTTTCAACGCTCACCACTCCACCATCCGACTCGCACTAGCGGTCCGTGGGAAAAGCCATGAACGGCCTTTTCCCACTCAGGCGATGCCCTAAAAAGCCGTGGTTTTGGGGGGTCACCGATCGCCGCATCCTACGGCGGCAGACGTGTTCCACCGTCGGCGAGCTGCAGAGCCGGGCTCGCGGCCGACCCCGGAAAAACGCTGCTTGGCGGAGGCTTTCGCCATCGCCTATCCTGAGGTGCGTGGGTGAGTGATCTCTGTCGACGTCTTTGCATGAAAGGGTGTGTCCATGGCCACTGCTGCCCCCGGAGTTTCTCTCCATCCGGAAGTTGAGGCGTTTCTCAGCAGCGGACCGCTCGCGGGTGTGGTGGGGGGCAAGGATGTCACCGGCACCAGCGGTGAAACGATTCCCACCCGCGACCCCGGAACCGGCGAGGTGCTCGCTGAGGTGCATGCCTTCACCGCAGACGACGTTGAGGCTGCGGTGGCCACGGCCAACGACGCCTTCCGCACCAGCGGCTGGGCCACCATGGCCCCCAACGATCGCGGCGTGCACCTGCACCGCTTTGCCGACATCCTTGAGAAAAACAAGGATGTGCTCGCCCAGCTTGAGGCGCTCGACTGCGGCAAGCTGCTGCCCCACGCTGCCGGCGATGTGGGCAACCTGATCAGCACGCTCCGCTACTTCACCGACATGGCAGGCCACGTGCAGCGGCGGAGCGCCCTGGCTGTCGCGGGCCACGAGGCCTGGACGATCCGCAGCCCGTGGGGCGCTTGCGGCTTTATCTTTCCCTGGAACTTCCCGCTGCTACTGTTCGGCTGGGGCACCTCGCCGGCGCTGGCCGCGGGCAACACCGTGGTTGTGAAGCCGGCCGAAGACACACCGCTCTCCACGATCTACGTGGCCAAGCTTGCCCGTGAAGCAGGGATCCCCGATGGCGTGATCAATGTCGTGCCAGGCTCGGGTGCCACCGCCGGCGCTGCCCTGACGGCCAGCCGCGGCATCAAGCGGATGAGCTTCACCGGCTCGCCCGAAGTCGGCCGGCTCGTGGGGGAGGTCTGCGGCCGCAACCTGGTGCCGGTCAAGCTAGAGCTCGGCGGCAAGGGGGCCGCGGTGGTGTTTGACGATGTCGACGTTGAAGATGCCGCCACCAAACTCGTCGGGGCGATCACCTTCCACTCAGGCCAGGTCTGCTGCGACGCCACGCGGTGGATCGTCCACGAGTCGATCTACGACGACTTCGTCAGCCGGGCCGCCTCCAAGCTGCAGGCAATCCATGTCGACTACCAGCTCTCCAACGCCTGCGGCATGGGGCCGGTTGTCAGCGAAAAGCAGCGGGCTCGCGTGCTCGGCTACCTGGAGAAGGGTGTGGCTGGTGGTGCCGAGGCGGTGGTTGCCGGTGGCCCCGCAGCGGTGCCGGGTCACGAAGGCTACTTTGTGAAGCCCGCCCTGCTGGCCGGCTCGTTCGACAACGTCGCTGCCCGCGAGGAGATCTTTGGACCGGTCGCTTTTGTGACGAAGTTTCAGACCGAAGACGAAGGCATCGCCATTGCCAACAACACCGACTACGGCCTGGCCAACAGCGTGTGGACGAGCGACCTGGGCCGGGCCGCCCGCGTGGCGGAGTCGATGATCGCCGGCAACAGCTGGATCAACGCCCACAACCTCTTCCCGCACGGCGTGCCCTACGGCGGCGTCAACAAGAGCGGGATGGGCGGCGGTGTGAACTCGATCGAGACGCTCTTTGACTACTGGCGGAGCCAGTCGGTCGTGCGTCCGCTCTGATGCCGCTGGTCCCTGCTGGGCTCTCGATGCTTCCCGATCTCCTCAAGCGAACGGACGGGCTGCCCCCGCTGACAACGGCGGTGGTCCATCCGTGCGACTCGCCCTCGCTGACTGCGGCGATGGCCGCGCGGGATCGTGGCCTGATCGAGCCGGTGCTGATCGGCCCGGAGGCCAGGCTTCGCAGCGTGGCCGACGAGGCCGGGCTGAGCCTTGCCGGCCTGCGGATTGAATCCACGCCCCATAGCCACGCCTCGGCGGCCTGCGGCGTGGAGCTCGTCCGCCGGGCCGAGGCCGAAGCGCTCATGAAGGGCAGCCTGCACACCGATGAGCTGATGCGGGCGGTCGTTGCCCGCGACAGCGGGCTCCGCACGGCGCGGCGAGTCAGCCACGTGTTTGTGATGATCGTGCCGAGCTACGAGCGGCTGCTGCTGGTGACCGACGCCGCAGTCAACATCGAACCCTGCCTGGAGGAGAAGGTCGACATCGTGCAAAACGCGATCGATCTCGCCCATGCTCTGGGCATCCCCAGCCCCAGGGTGGCTCTCCTGTCCGCCGTGGAAACCGTCACCTCCAAGCTCCGCTCCACGATCGACGCCGCGGCCCTGTGCAAGATGGCGGATCGCGGGCAGATCACCGGCGGCCTGCTCGACGGCCCGCTGGCCTTTGACAACGCCGTCTCACGTGAGGCGGCTCGCACCAAAGGGATTGTGTCGGAGGTGGCCGGCCGGGCCGACATCCTGGTCACGCCCGACCTCGAGAGCGGCAACATTCTCGCCAAGCAGCTGGAGTATTTTGCGTCGGCGCTCGCGGGCGGCATTGTGCTCGGGGCGCGAGTGCCGATCATGCTCTCCAGCCGGGCAGACTCGCTGGAGTCGCGGGTGCTCTCCTGCGGCGTGGCGGTGCTGTTTCACGCCCATCAGGCGGCAGCGACCGCGGTGGTGCAGCGATGAGTGAGGCTGCTGCAGCTGTGCTCGTGGTCAACGCGGGCTCCAGCAGCATCAAGGCCGCCCTCGACACCGGAGATGGAGCTCCGCTGCGGGCGCAGGCTGACCTTCGCGACCACCAGACGCAGCTGACGATCACGGCTGCCCAGGAGAGCCCGCGGATCCAGCCGCTGCCCGCCACAGACGGCGACCGCTGGCAGCAGGCGATCGCGGCGCTGCTCGACGCCCTGTGCGGCAGCCAGGCCGAGCCTCCGTTTGCCGCCGTCGGCCACCGCATCGTCCACGGCGGCCGCTTCTCTGCCGAACCGGTGGCGATCACGCCCGAGGTTCGCACGCGGCTGGCGTCGCTTGCTCCGCTGGCTCCCCTGCACCAGCCCCATGGCCTGGCGGGCATTGAAGCGATCACGGAGCGGTTTCCCAGCATCCCGCAGGTCGCCTGCTTCGACACGGCCTTTCATCGCACCTGCCCCGATGTGGCCCGCCGATGCGCCCTGCCACGCAGCTGGCATGATCTGGGCATCGAGCGGTATGGCTTCCATGGCCTTTCCTATCAGTCGATTGTGGAGCAGCTTCCTGGCGTGGCCGGATCCCTCCCCAGCCGGCTGGTGATCGCGCATCTGGGGGCGGGAGCGAGCATGGCGGCGGTGCTGGATGGCCGCAGCATCGCCACCACGATGGGCTTCACACCGCTCGACGGGCTGGTGATGGCCACCCGCTGCGGCAGCCTCGATCCCGGTGTCGTGCTCCATCTCGCGGAGGCCCACGGCCTCACCGCGGCGCAGATTGGCGAGCTGCTTGCTCGTGAGTCGGGGCTGCTGGGTGTCTCTGGGATCAGCGGCGACATGCAACTTCTTTTGGAGAGCGATGCTGCCGAAGCGGAGGAGGCGGTGGAGCTCTTCTGCTACCGAGCCATTCGCGAGGTCGGCTCGCTGGCAGCAGCCCTCGGGGGCCTCGACGCCCTGGTGTTTACCGCGGGCATCGGCGAACACGCCGCCATCGTTCGCCAGCGGATCTGCACCGGTCTCCGCTGGCTGGGCCTCGAACTCGACGATGAGGCCAACGCCCGCCACGGCCCGCGGCTGAGCACCGCTGCAAGCGGCGTGGCCGCCTGGGTGATTGCCACCGACGAAGCCGCCGTGATCGCCCGCGCCACCCGTCGCGCCCTTCAGTAAGTAGGAGCCACCCTCCTCGTGGCCGACGGCGGCAGCTGGGGTCTTTGGGAATACGAAGACAGAGGCCAGGGCGGCGGCGCTGGTAGGTCAACACGTGCCCGTCAACCGGCACCGCTGAAGGCCATTGGTCCATGACCTCTGCGGCCCTCTGCAGAAGTAGCACTGCCTCCTCAAGCTGCTTGAGCTTTACTCGGCCACGCGGGAACGTCCCATCACGTCACACCAGGAACCCTTCTTGCCCCACCTCTCCAGCTTTCGCGGCGTGGGAGCGAGCCTCCGCTATTCCTCACGTGATCGGCCGTGCATGCCGATCCCACTCACGTTCCTGTGGCGGAGGTTGTATGGAGATGGCGGTTGTCGTGTCGACGTTTGAGCGTCCCGGCCACCTGAGGCGATGCCTGGCTTCGCTCGCCGCCCAGCGTGGTGTCGAAGGACGCTTCGAAGTCGTCGTCACCGATGACGGCTCGCAGGATGAGACGCTGCGGTTTCTGGCAGACGCCAGCAAACGCCTGCCCTATCCGCTCTCATTCACGACGCACGCTCACGACGGTTTTCGTCTCTCTCGTTGCCGCAATGAAGGCGTGGCGGCATCGTCGGCGCCGTACCTGCTCTTTACCGACGGCGATTGCATCCTGCCCCCCGAACATCTCGCGACCCACCTCAGCACGCGGCGCCGGGGCCGGGTGATGGCCGGCGACTGTATCCGGCTCGATGAGGCCGCAACCACACGCGTCGATGAGGCATCGCTGCTGCGTGGCGACTTTCCTCAGCACCTGCCTCGACAGGAAATCGTGCGGCTCCGACTCAAAGGCCTGCGTTCCAAGGTCTACGAGGCCTGTCGCACATCGATGCGGCCGCGTCTGACTGGCAACAACATCAGCCTCTGGCGAAGCGATTACGAGCGGGTGAACGGCTTCGACGAACGGTATGTCGGCTGGGGCTTCGAGGACAGAGATCTCCAGTATCGACTTGAGCGGATCGGCGTGCGGGCCTCGTCTGTTCTGCTTCGCACCGCCCTTGTTCACCTCTGGCATCCCGCGGCACCGACGTTTGCCCGCAACGGTGTCGGCACGGCCAACCTCCACTATTTCAAATCGATCGCTGGCCGTCCCACGTTCTGCGTCGACGGGCTCACAAAACCGTGCGGCAACTCCTCGCTCGTGCCCTTCAGGCAGGCTCCTGCGGCAGTCGCCGCTTCCCGGGCAGCGTGATCATGCTGAGATTTCCCAGATCCATCCAAGCAACCTCGGCCATCGACGTCACCCCCGTACAAAGGAGGTCCAGGGCCGGCCGTCATCGCGTGATCGCAAGCGTCGCTGGAAGGCCCGTGTGGTTTGACTCTTCAGACACCCCGTTGGCGGCCGCGGCGGAAGCGTATGGTTCGGCCTTGCTCGTGCCGGCGATGCATGCTGGTCGACCACTGCGGCTCGCGGACCCTGTGAACGAGGCATGGGGCGTGAACCTCGCCGCTCTCACTAACGAATGGCGGCATCTCTGGTATCCCGCCGCGCCACGGCCCCTCGTTGTGCCCCGCAACGGCTCAGAGCCAAGTTCGCTCGGGAAGCCATCGGCCACGGCCTCGGCAACCGCCCTCTGTTTTTCAGGTGGCGTCGATGCCTTCCACACGCTCCTTCACGGCGGCCGGCCCGTTCACCGCCTCGCCTACGTGGTGGGGTACGACGTGGCACTTCGCGAACGCCGCCGCGTCACCGATGTGACGGCCCTTGTTCGTGATGTTGCCCACCATGCCGGTTGTCAAAGCACCATCATTCACACGAACCTGCGTCGACACCCGTTGACGAAGCGAACGCCGTGGCTCCGCGGGTTTGGCGGAGCGGTCGCTGCGATCGGCCACCTGCTGCGAGGCAGCATCGACCGCCTCCTGCTCTCAAGCGACGGACTGGGGTTCGAACATCCTGAGGTCGGCTCGCGTCCCTCCACCGATCCCTTGCATGGGTCGGACGGGCTTGCCGTGGAGCATGTCGCCGCGACGGTGACGCGACTGGATAAGATTCGCCGCATCGCGGGAGAACCGCTCGTGCAGCGGCATCTCCGCGTGTGCTGGAAGAACGTGGGCTCACAGCTGAACTGCGGTCGCTGCGAGAAATGTATCCGTACGATGCTGGCACTCGATGCGTGCGGGATGCTCGGCCGGTTTGCCAGCTTTGACTACGGGCATGGTCTGATCGCGGCGATCGATGCGATGCCTGCGGTGGATGATGTGGTCGATCGCTTCTATCGCGATCTCCTCGATCGTGGCCTGTCAGCATCGCTCACGGCAGCGGTCGGCCGGTTGCTCGCCCGCACGCCGCCGCCCAAGGTTCGGGCCTCCGTAAAAGCCGTGCGTACCCCAGCGACACGTCACCGTCTGCTGAGCCCGGCAGCGTTCTCCGCGGTCTGCGAGCCGCTCGTAGGGAAGCGGGTGGGCTATGTGCGGCCCGAAGGAAACGTGGGGGATCGGCTGATCGAACTCGCCATGATCCAACTCTTTGCCGAGTACGGCATCCGCTGGCGGCTTTGGCAAACCGATGTTCCCGGCGACACCGACGGGTTGGATCTGCTCGTATTTGGCGGTGGCGGGAACATGGGCACGCGGTATCCGGGCAACGTTGCCCTCCGAAGTCGTGCGCTCGAGAGCGGGCTCCCGGTCACCATTCTGCCGCAGTCCTTCACGTCGGCAGAAGACCGTCCGTACGAGCGTGTGTTTGTGCGGGAGCGGGGCAGCCTTGCGTTGTGTCCCGAGGGTGTGCTCGCCCCGGATCTCGCACTGGGCATCGCCTCCGCTGATCCCCCGAAGCCAACGTTCACTCTCGGTGTTTTTCTGCGGCGAGACCAGGAGCGAACAGGACGCAAGCCGCTGTGGGCGCGAGACCCCATCCGCCTCCGCCGGGATCCGCTGCAGTACCTTGCTCTGGCCGCCCGTTACCGCAGCATCGTGACAGATCGCTTGCACTTCGCCGTCGCCGGTTTGCATGCCGGCCGGGAGGTCACGCTCGTCGCGAACGACTACCACAAGAACCGCTCGATGCACGAGACATGGCTGGCCGCTCTTGGCTGCCGGTTCGCGGCGACCTCGACCGAAGCCCAAGCCCGGCGGGCAGCGTAGCGACGTCCTCTCAACAGAAATGAACAACGCCTGATGGCACATCTGGCCCTTGTCATCGATGCTGACCGTGACCGACGAGACGTGTTTGCTGCTGGCGTGCGGCGTCTCTTCTCGGAACTCCCCGATACCGTCGCGGGCGAAGTACAGAGTGGTTCGCTCAGCTGCCTGTGGGTGGCCGGCCCACACGCTCCGATCGACATCGCCCGCGACGACGAGCGGGTCGCGGTGCTCATTGGCTATGCCGTCGACGACGCAGGCCGTTGGGTCACCGCCCGCGAGCTGGCCACAGCCTGGCTAGCCCCATCCGCTGCACGCGTCGCCCACGATGGCTACCACGTGGGCATCGCGTACGACCGCGAGCAAGGCTTCGCTGCGGGGGGAGATCCGCTCGGACTGTTCCCGCTGTATCACGCGTCGCTGCCCGATGGCAGCATCCTCGTGGCCACATCCCCGCTGGCCTTCGCCTGCCATCCCGCATGGTCAGCGAGCACCGACCGCACTGGGCTGGCAGGGATTCTCTTAGCCCATGGGCTCTTGGATGATCGTCCGCTCATGACGGGTGCGCGAAGGGTTGCCGCGGGACATCGGCTCCGCATGCCACACCAAGAACCACTACGGGAGGTGGAGGTCTTTGCGTTTGCGGGCAGTGAGCCACCGGCTGGTGAGACCTTTGCCGACACGGTGGAGCGAATCGACGCGGAGCTGATGGCGGCGGTGCGACGCCACTGTCCGCCCCGCGATGATGCCGTGCTGATGCTCTCGGGCGGACTGGATTCCCGGCTCTTCGCGGGCTGTCTCACGGACGAAGGCGTTTCGGTGCGAGCGATCTCGTTTGGCCGCCCACGCGACTACGAGGTGCGGGCAGCCAGGCTCGTGGCCGAGCAGCTGCAGATGCCCATCGAGGTTGTCGCCACCGAGCAGCCCCTCGACGACTTCGTCGCGGCCGCACGACGAGCCGCCCGCTTCAGCCAGCTCTCGTCGGCGCCAAGCGGCGATGACTTCGCCACAGGGCTTGCTGCCGCGACGACGCGGTCGCCCTTCACCTGGGGAGGCATTCCGCTGGACTGGGTCTTGGAGCCCGTCTCCAAGCACAACGGCTACGACCCTCAGACGGGGCGTTGGTCGAGCACCGACATGCTCTGGCACCTGAATGCCTGGGGCGTGCCCGTCAGCCAACTTCCCACGCTGCTCGGGCGAGATGGCCACGATCTCTGCCGGGACCTGCTTCAACGCCTGGAAACGTTCTGTACCGCAGGCCCGCTGCCACCTCCGCGACAGTCCGCTGTGCTCCGCTGGAGCCAGCGGGTTCGCAATCACCTCGGTGCGGCGCTGCACCTGCTGTCCTTTTCCGCCTGGCCGTTGATGCCAGCCACCGATCGCCGGTTCTTCAAGGCGGCCTTTGGCCTTCCGCTGGAGATGTATGCCGGGCGTGGAGTCGAGAAGGCCATCCTGCAGCGGCGTCGGCCCGACTTGGCGGCGCTGCCCATCGACACCAACTCCTACCGCTTCAAGCCGCTCCATGCGGAGCCGGGCAACGGCGTGGCGAGGGCGTTTGAGAAACTGGGGAGGCAGCTCCGCCGTGCCGCGCAGCCGTTCCTCCGGGGCTCTGATCCGCGGCGTTACGAACGCGTCTTCAACGTTGATGAACCGCGTTGGCGGCAAGTGCGGATGGCCGTGGAGCCCCTGAGACCGCATCTGGAGGCGGTGCTCGACGCAGACACGCTCGCGAGACTGCTCCCGCCCGCCCACCGTCGCCTGCGATCTCGCTCGCCGCTGGCCGTCGGCAGCCCCATCCGACTCCTCGCCGGCCTGGCCTTCGTGCTGGAAGAGCACGGGGCATGACCACGAACTCAAACGGCGAGAACTCGACGACGCCATTGGCCCCTGCCGGCGGGGCGTCGCGCCCTGCATCGGCAGCAGCGGGTCTGAAGACACCGTCGGTCACGCATGTGTGCAGGTGGGCGACCGAGATCGACGAGAACTTTGTCTACGCCTGCTCGCTGTGGGCTACCGCCATCGTTGCTTCGTCATCAAACAATCGCCGGCCGCCTGCGAGATGCCCATGAGTGACGGCAGCGGCCAGGTCGACCTCTTCGGCATCTGCAAACCCTCTCCCGAAAGCGTGTGGAGCGTAAACTGGAAGGTCGTGAGTCGTTTCCCCCGGGGAGAGCAGCTGCCATGCGGAGCAGGTTGATCGCTATTGGTGTGTGCGGAGCGTTGCTTGCCAGCGGGGCAGTTGCAGAGCCGCCCACCTACAACGCCGATATCCGGCCAATTCTTTCGGAAAACTGCTTCGCCTGCCACGGCCCGGATTCGGCCTCTCGGGAAGCGGGCCTGCGGCTCGATGTGGCCGAACAGGCCGTCGCAGAGCTCGACAGCGGCCTGCGGGCGATTGTGCCGGGCAACGCGTCGGCGAGTGAGCTGCTCGCCCGCGTCACCTCAGACGACCCCGATGTCGTCATGCCGCCCCCCGAGGCCAAGCTCGGCCGTCTCGCCTCGGCTGATGTCGACAAGCTTGCCGCGTGGATCGCAGCGGGAGCCCCCTACGAGCCGCACTGGACGTTTGTGCCTCCACAGCCCGCCCGGGCCGAGCTGCCCGCGTCGCAGGCGATCGACACGGTCGTTGCCGCCGGCCTCGCCAGTCGAGGTCTCTCCTTCCAGCCCCAGGCTGACAAAGCGACACTGATCCGCCGGGTGAGTTTTGATCTCACGGGCCTTCCCCCGACCGTGGCCGAGGTCGAAGCCTTCTTGGCCGATACTCATCCCGATGCCTACGAACGGCTCCTCGACCGCCTGTTGGCCAGTCCTCGCTACGGCGAGCGGATGGCCGCCAACTGGCTCGACCTCGCCCGCTACTCCGACAGCTATGGCTTTCAGGTCGATCGCGAACGGCCCACCATGTGGCCCTGGCGAGACTGGGTGATCCGGTCGTTCAACGACAACCTCCCCTGGGACGACTTCACCCGCTGGCAGCTCGCCGGCGACCTGCTGCCAAACGCCACCGACGAGCAGCGACTGGCCACCGCCTTCAACCGGCTCCACCAGCAAGAGGCGGAGGGTGGCTCGGTCGAGGAGGAGTATCGCGTCGCCTACGTCAACGACCGGGTGACGACCTTCGGCACGACCTTTCTCGGCCTGACGCTCGAGTGCTGCCGCTGCCATGACCACAAGTTCGATCCCGTCAGCCAGCGTGAGTACTACCAGCTGTTTGCCTTTTTCGACGATGTCGACGAGGCCGGGCTCTACTCCTATTTCACGCAGTCGACTCCCACGCCCAAGATGCCGCTGCTTGACGACGCGATGCAGACGGCCTTCGTGACCGCCGAGGCCCGCGTGCGTGAGGCCGAGGCCCAGCTGGCGGCCGCCGAGGAGCAGGCGCGGCAGCAGTTTCTTGCCAGCGTCGTCGCGGGCCAGGAGCTGCCTGAGGGCCTCAGCCGTCATGCGTCGGCCGTGCTGCCCGACGAACTCGTGCACTACACCTTTGATGAGCGGCGAGCCGACGGCGGGTTTGCCTCGCTGACGGATCCCGTGCCTGCCCCCACGGCCGCTGGCGAGAACGCCGCCAGCG
>ERZ891134.1207-NODE-1207-length-18564-cov-8.189313_pt1 | contig 18564 bp, 14 predicted proteins | sample MGYA00520888_ERZ891134 | MGnify/ENA primary metagenome ERZ891134 (study PRJEB32303, sample SAMEA104408692) | aquatic metagenome | biome: Brackish water; feature: Coastal; material: water | place: Baltic Sea | collected 2014-10-23 | depth 10 m ... | reverse complement strand
CCCCTACGTCCCCACCGTCGCATCAGCTTCCGTCTGCGGATCACTCTGCAGATGCGCCCCATCCCGATAGAGCAGCGCGACCGGAATGAAGATCACCCCAGCAGCCGCCATGCAGCCGGTCCAGAACCAGAAGTAGTCGGCGCCCTCGAGCGTCACGAGCCCACCGATCGAGGTGTCGGCATCGATCCGGGTCTCGGGGGCCTGGCCCCGCTCCGCTGCCACCTGCAGGCGGCCCTCCTCGCCGCGGAGTTCGATGATCCGCTTCTCCCGCCAGGTGAGCGGCTTGTCTTTCAGGCGGGCGGCTTCCTCGACGTCGGCCCGCACGACCGTGGCGGAGAGCACGATGTCGTCGGGCGTGAGCCGGGCTCCATCGGGGCCGTCGGCCACGAGGCGATAGCGATCGCGGGTGATGCGGTGGTAGCCGATCGGGTTGCCCGCGGAGTCGGTGACGTCGGTGAGCAGCTCGAGCCCCGCATCGTCTGAGGGCAGCTCCTTGGTTGCATCGTTGTCGGCGGAGCTGAAGAAGGCGGCGTCGATCTTTTCCTTGGCCGCTGCGAGGGCTGGGTCTTCCTGTGTGTCGACGCTCACGAGCGAGGCGAAGCGGTTGAAGGAGAGGACGGCGTCGTCTGGGGTGTCGAAGCTGCCGTCGCCGCCAGCGAGCCGGATCGTGCGAACCACGGTCGCCTCTTCGGCGTCTGCCCAGTTCTCGCGTGGCTCCACATCGACCACGCGGATGAAGCGATCATGCATCGTGTACCAGCCACCAACGTCGGTCGCCTCAAGCGTGCCCGCTTCCGCCACGATCGGGTTGATGCCCGGCACCTGGATCGAGTGGTTGACCGCAGCGGTGACAAAGTTGCCCAGCGACACGGAAAACAGCCAGACCGCCATGATCACCGACTTCATCGTCTTGGGAGCCTGGGCGTAGGAAAACTCCAGGCCGGTGATCGAGATCATGATCTCAGCGGCGGTGACGATCACGTAGCCGAGAAACTGCCAGGCCACGCTCGGCCGGCCGCCGTCATCGATCCAGCCCTGCACGACCGCCGAGAGGCCGAAGCCGGCCGCCATCACAAACAGCCCGATGCCGATCTTCCGCAGCGGCGTGAGGCGAAACACGGTGTTGATCGCCGGGTAGACCACAAACTGAAACAGCGGAATCATCGCCATCACCAGCAGCGGGTTGAGCACCTGAATCTGTGAGGGCAGCCATTCGATGCCGAGCCACTGCAGGTTCATGTCTTCGGCCTGGAGCACCCAGGCGGAGCTGGTCTGGTCAAACAAGGCCCAGAAGACGGCGATCACCAGATAGACCATGCCCAGCCGCAGGATGGTCAGCAGGCCGTTGCGGCTGAAGACCTCCTTCAAGAACGCAAGGCCGCCAGCGGGCACGTGGATGAAGGTGTTGCGGCCCAACCAGAACATCAGGGTGGCAATCGCCATCAACACGCCCGGCACACCAAAGGCCACGTGCGGCCCATACCACTCAAGGAGCCAGGGCGTGAGGATCGTGGAGAGGGTCGAGCCGAAGTTGATCGAGAAGTAGAACCACTGATAGACCTTTTCCATCAGGTGCTGGTTTCGCGAGCCAAACTGGTCGCCCACGTGGGCCGAGACGCAGGGCTTGATGCCGCCGGAGCCCAGGGCGATCAGAAACAGGCCGAGCCACATCCACTGCTCGGGCGTGAGGCTCGCGCCCCCCATGAAGGCCAGGGCCAGGTGACCCAGGCAGTAGAGCACCGAGACCACCATGATGATCCGATACTTGCCGGTCACCGCGTCGGAGAGGATCGCCCCGATGATCGGGAAGAAATAGACCCACGAGGAAAACGTGTGGTAGTGCTCCTGGGCTTCGGCCTTGCTCATGGCGGGCAAGACCGTCTCGCTCATCAGGTGCAGATAGCGAAACATGAAGACGGTGAGAATCGTCCGCATGCCGTAGTAGCTAAACCGCTCGGCGGCTTCGTTGCCAATGATGTAGGGGATGCCCGGGGGCATCTTGTCGGTGTCGGGCGGTGTGGTCTGATAGGTAGCCATGGGGTTCCTCCGGCGGACAGAATAGCCGATTCTTCAGGCATACTCGCGAGATGACCACCTACGACCTCATCACCAGCACCGCCAACCCCAGGGTCAAGGCGGCCGCCCGCCTGCGGGATGCCGGCGAACGCCGTCGCCAGGGGCTGACGCTGATCGACGGTCGTCGCGAGATTGAACGTGCCGCGGCCGCAAGAATCCGCTTCCGCGAGGTCTTCCTCGACGAAGCCTCGCCGCCGCCACACGACCTGGTGGCACGGCTTGAAGCGGCGGGTGGCACGGCCTACCTGCTGGCCCCTGCTGCCTTCGCCAAGGTCGCCTTCGGCAGCCGCAACGAGGGGCTGGTGGCGGTCGCCGAGGTGCCATCGTTCGCACTTCCCCAGTTCCGGCTCCGGGACACTGGCCCGCTGCTCGTGCTCGAGGGCGTGGAGAAGCCCGGCAACCTTGGCGCGATCCTGCGGACCGCCGATGCCGCCGGCGTGGGCGGTGTGCTTGTGGCAGGCGGCGGCACCGATCCCGCCAACCCCGCCACGATCCGCGCGAGCCTGGGCACGCTCTTCTCGGTGCCACTGGCCGTCGCCTCGGTTGGCGAGGTGATCGACTGGCTTGCGGCGAGTGGGCGGCGGGTGGTGCTCGCCGTGCCGGAAGCGGGCATGCCCTGGCATGCCGCGGAACTGGCCACCACAGCCATCGTGCTCGGCAGCGAAGCCCACGGCATCTCGTCTGCATGGCAGGCGGCGGCCGACGACGGTAGGCTCGACGCACATGCGGTCACCCTGCCGATGCTCGGTGTGGCGGACAGCCTCAACGTGTCGGCCACCGCCGCAGTGCTCGCATACGAAGCCGTGCGGCAGGCCACCTCCAGATGAACTCCCCACGGGGCGATGCGGTGCACGTCCCGTGGCGGTTACGGAATGACGGCCAGGTGGCGACGGCTCTGCAGTCACACCCCGAGCCGACGCACAGCCGCCGCAGGCGTGACGATGGGAATCCCCTGAAACTCGCCGATCCCAAGGAGATGGGCATCGCCTGAAACGATCGCGTCTGCGTCACAGGCAACGGCTGTCGCAAGCACGATGTCGTCATCAGGGTCGGCGAGGATGACCGCGCCGATAACAGCCGGGATGATGAGTTTCACGAGGGCGGCATACCCTTCGAACAGGTCCGCCGCGGCAACACCCTGCTCAGCCAGATGGGCGGTGAACTTCTTTCGATAGAAAACGTCGTGCAACTCGTCCAGGAGCGGCACACTCGAAATGAGTTGCGCCGTGCCGGTCGCAGCCGCGTCGATCAGTCGCCCTGGCACACCGCCCCAGATGAGACCTGATACGACGGTGTTCGTATCAAGCACCAGCCGCACGACGCCGCTCCGCACGATAGGCCGTGATCTCTGCTTCGATCTCTTCGGCTGTCATCGAAGGCGGAGCGGCCGCAGCCAACTTTTCACGGGCAGCTTGCATCTTCGCAATGCGGGCTGCGGCGAGCCGTTCCCGCAGGATCGCTTCTAGCGAGCCGGGCTCAAGCAGGCCTTCGGCGGCGGCCTCCTTGGCAAGGGCATCAGAAATCGTGATCTGGACGGTGGTCATGGGGGATTATTCCGAGGAAGAGACGATTATACGCGAGAGCCCTGGCGACGTGCCCAGACCGCCCCGCAGTCAACGACGGCATCTCTCTGCATGGCAGGCGGCCGACGACGACGGTAGGCTCGACGTCGACATGTGTGGGACTCCGGCTCGGGGACGGTAAAAGTCTCGTCAGTGGACGTTTTCTCCCCCATGCCGAGCATTCGTCAGCAACCCAACTCGAAAACCTCGTAACGCTCCTCGAGCGTTCGCCGATCCCCTCGCTTCACGCCATGCCCGTAGGTCTGCCCTGTGAACACACCCCTGCCCTCCGCCCTGTTTGATCAGCTCGCCCGCACCGCCAGCGACCAGGGTGTGACGGCCATGCTCACGGCCCTCGGCGAGGAGCTCACCCGCGACCGCCGCTGGCATGCCCTGTTTGACCTGCGGCTGATGCAGGCGCGGCGCGCCGAAGGCCTGCCCGTTGTCGGCGACGCCGGCACGCTCTCGCCCGAGGTTCGCGATGCCTTCGAGGAGCGGTCGCGGCAGGCCTGTCTCGAGGTGGGCTGGCCGCTGCTCGACGATGGCCAGGTGGCGGCGGCCTGGATGTATCTGCGAGCCTCGGCCGAACTCGACGAGGTGGCTGCCAGGCTCGAGCAGGTGGCGGCCTCGCTCGAGGGCCGTGACGATGACGACGCCCGGCGGTTGCTGGAAGAACTCGTGCACGTGGCCCTCTGGGAGTCGGTCAATCCGCCGCTGGGGCTGCGGCTGCTCCTGGCCCACAACGGCACCTGCAACACCGTCACCGCCTACGACCAGGCGGTCAGCCGCCTACCGCCGGCGAAGCAGGCCCCAGCGGCCGCCGTGCTGGTCGAGCACCTGACCGCCGAACTGATCGCCAACCTCACGCACGATCTCACCCGCCGCGGCATCGATGTCCACGGCGTCGACACGCTCCCCGGTCTGCTCGCCGCGGTCGGCGATCCAAGCCAGCCACTTGGCCCCCACGTCGACATCTCGCATCTGCACTCGGTGCTACGGTTTGCCCGGGTCTGCAGCGACGCTGAAGTGCTCCGCAAGAGTCTCGACCTGGCGTTCTACGCCGACCGGTTGCCAGAGGAACTCCGCTATCCCGGCGACGGCCCGTTCACCGACGTCGCCAAGGCCTCGCGGCATTTCTTCGCCGGCTGCCTGGGTGAATCGGTCGACGAGGCCGCAGCGTTCTTCCGTGAGCAGGCGGGCATCGCCGCCGACGGCACACGCACGGCTCCAGACAGCCCCCGCGGACCGCTTGAGCAGCTGGCGGTTGAGTATCTGATCGTGTTGCTGTCCCGCGGCAGCCGTCCGGCGGAGGCTCTCGGCGTGGCCCTCGTCCACCTGCCCCGCGGCGGCGAACAGGCGGCGACCACCGGCCTCGTGCCCCCCGTGGTGCAAATCGCGACCGCTGCCGAGGTCGGGCAGCCCGGCAGCATGCAGACCTTGCTTGACGCCTGCCGCGAGCGTGGCGATGCGGTCACCTTTGCCCAAGCGCTCGCCGCCCAACCAAACGCCTGAACACAGCGAGGGAACCCTCGCCAAGCATGCCCACTCTCGACGTTGTCTTTTTCGTTGGCTCAAACGAGTCGCGTGCCCTGCCTATAGACAGCGTCGAGCTGAAAGGGCTGGGCGAGGTCCGTGTTGTCGAAGACGATCACGACCGGCAGCCTGCTGATCGCTCGCTCCAGATTGGCGAGCGTTCGCGGAAACCGCGTGGTGAGCTTTTCGTCTGGGACGTCATGCCCGCCCTGCAGCACTCGCATGGCGACCCGCTGCCGCGATGTGTCGGGCGAATCGACACGGATGAAGATCATCACCACGTGCATCCCTCGGAGCACCGCCTCCGCGAGTTCGGCAACCTTGGCCCCAACAGGGTCGGAGAGCACGGTTTCAAAGGCAAAACTCTCCCGCTGTTCAAGCAGGCTTGCTCGTAGCGATGAGGCCAGATCGGCCGCCTCGTATCCGCCCAACTTCATTTCGGCAGCAAGATCGTCGGCATTGATGAACCGCAAGCCCACACCGGCGAGATGGGCGTGGAAAAACGTCGATTTGCCCGCGCCGTTTGAGCCAGCGACTGCCACGACGACGGGCCGCGGTTCAAGCAGGGATCGCCACTCCATGCGTCCCGTCACTCCACCTCGACGAATACCCGGTTGACGAATCGCCCGCGGGTGCGGGTGCCGTCGGCGTCAATCTTCACCAGCATGCCGGGCTCGGGGCAGGGCTCGAAATGCGGGAAGGGACGAGACTCAAGGTAGGCGTGGACCCGCTCACGACCGGCGTCGGTATCGACAGACTCGATGGCCTGGGCGAGGGACTCCGCCGCTCCGGATCGCTGCAGTGCCAAGGCCCGATCACCGCGAAGCACACCCTCGATCGATTTGCCAAGCCGCGCCCAAAACTCCACTTGGCCAGCGATCGATCTGCACGCCACGGCACCAACCGTGCGGGCTTCGAGAACGAGGTCATCACTGAGTTTGACGGGTTGAGGCATGCACGCATGGTAGCATTTTGCTACCCGGGAATGCAAGTTGACACGGGACGGCTGCTGCGGGCGACGCTCAAAAGGCCGTTCGTTGTCGAGGTGCACGAGTTTGCCCGCTCACCACCAGACCGACGTGGGCGTCTTGCAGCCACGGCAGACGCTCACCGGACCGTAGCCTGCCTCGGCAGGTGGCCGGAAGCCGCGGCAGGGTGCCATCTGCCAGGGCAGCAGCATCTCCTGCATCTCATGGCCGCCGCAGTAGCCCTGCCAGCGGTTGCAGGCGTCGCAGGGATCGCAGCGGAGCGGCTCGCTGTGGTAGGCGCCCCAGTAGCGGGGGCCACAGCCGCAGCCCTCAAACTTCGGCTGCCTCTTGTTGATCGCAGCCTTCTTCTCCGCTCGCCAGCAGACAAACGACTCGCACAGCGAGCCATCGCACCAGCCCGGCCGCGAGGGCCGCCAGTCGCCAAGCTTGTGCCAGACCACCGGCATTTCCCACTGAGGGCGGGCATGCCAGTTGGCCAAAGGATTCCAGCTGGCCATGCGATCCCAGTCGACCAGCCGGGTGCGTTCGGCGAAGGGCCGCAGGCCGGCCAGCGGATGGCAGTCGGGGCAGTCGAAGGTCTCACCGCCCCCGGCCACCGCCGCAGCCGCCATCACCACCGCGAGCAGTCCACCGAGCCCTGCTCCACGCCAAACCGCGTTGCACGTGCGTCGCATCGCATTCCCCCTGCGTCATGCATCCACCAGATCCATCAGGTGGCATCGGCATCCCCCGCAGGCAGAATCGACAAAATCCGCACGACACTCGCAGCCCGGCGGCACCGCTCAGTCGGCGAGCTCCAGAAACGACCAGGTGGTGGGGTCGCTGTCCCAGGGATACTCCGGGGGGGCAAAAAGGGGAATCTGCCCCAGCCGGCGATTCACCACCGCCGCAAAGAAGCCGAGCGTGGCCTGCTCATCGGGATCCCAGCCGGGAAAGGCGGCCGCCTTCAGCACCGCATCCACCCGCCAGCCATCAGGCCAGCCACGGCTGCTCACGGTCGCCACCTCAGCCGGCAGCACCGCGGGCAGCCGCATCGCCTCCCCCTCACCGCCGGGAATCAGCGTGGCCCTGGGAATCGCTGCCGCCACAACCAGGGGTTCGGTCGCCTGGCGGCCGCCGCCAGAGGGCAGGATCGCCAGCCGCCGGCAGAAGCGGCCCGCACGATGGCTTTCAGCGGTGGGCCTCGTCGCCAGCCAGAGCTGCAGGCCGTCGCTGTCTTCGGGCTTCGTGGCATGGCACCAGCGGCCCGTGCCCACCCCCCGCATCTCCGCCCGCACCACCAGCCCGTCGGGATGCCAGCCCACCGCGAGGCTGGCCACATCGGGCACGCCCACCACCCCAGCCAGGTCGGGCAGGCGGCAGGCGTCTGCCTGGCGGTCGTCAAAGGCCGCGAGCTTTGCGAGCCGCTTCACGGGAAAGCGAAAGCGGAAGAGCGACGCGGGATGAACCAGTGGCGACATGGGTGGCGACGCGAAACTGCGGCCCTTGCAGGCAACGGGCCGGCTGCGGCTCCCCACATCGGGGCGGGTCTGACTGCCGACCGCCGGAAGAACTGCGAAGTATACTCCTCTGGAGCCGATTGGCCGGCCTCCCCCGACCAAGGAAAAATTCTGCCGTGCGAGTGCTGCAGGTTGCCAGTGAGGCCGCCCCCTTTGCCAAGACGGGTGGTCTGGCGGATGTTGCAGGCTCGCTGCCTGCCGCCCTGGAACGGATCGGCTGCAGCTGCACGCTGGTGATGCCGGCCTACCGGCAGGTCTTTGAGTCGGGCGTGGCGATCGAGCCTGCGGGGGTGGCGTTTGATGTGCCGGTCGGCCAGCGGCATCTGCGGGCCGAGATCTTCCGCTCCACCCTGCCCGGCTCCAACGTGCCGGTTTATTTCGTGGGCAACGAAGCCTGCTTCGACCGGCCCACGCTCTACGGCGGGGCCCACGACTACCACGACAACGCCGAGCGGTTCATCCTCTTCTCGCGGGCGGTGATGGAGCTCGCCGGCCGGCTCGAGCAGCCCTTTGACATTCTCCATGGCCACGACTGGCAGGCCGGCCTGATCCCCGCCTACCGGCAGCTGCTCTACGCGGAGCATCCTGCCTTTGCCCGCTCTGCCACGATCCAGACGATCCACAACATGGCCTACCAGGGCACCTTCTGGCACTGGGACATGCTGCTGACGGGCATCGACTGGAAGTATTTCAACTGGCGGCAGATGGAGTGCCACGGCCAGCTCAACTTCCTCAAGACCGGCCTGGTGTTTGCCGACGCGATCACGACGGTCAGCCCGACCTATGCCGGTGAGATTCAGTCAGCCCCGGGCGGCTGCGGGCTTGAGGGCGTGGTCGCCTCCCGGACCGACGTGCTCTCGGGCATCGTCAACGGCATCGACACCAGCGGCTGGAACCCGCAGACCGACCCGCTGATTCCCCGCCACTACAGCGAGGCCGACATCGCTGCCGGCAAAGACGCCGCCAAGATCGCCCTGGCCGCGAGGCTCGGCCATGCCGCGCCCGATCCGCGGCCGCTGGTGTCGTTCGTTGGCCGGCTTGCCGAGCAGAAGGGGGTCGACCTGCTCGCCGAGATGATCAGCCGCGTGGCCGGCGGCGGCCGGGCCCACTTTGTGATCCTCGGCACTGGCGACCCCGGCCACGAGGAGGCGCTGCGGCGGCTCGCGGCCTCTTTCCCCGGCACAGTCGACGTGGTGATCGGCTTTAGCGAACTGCTCGCGCACCTGATTCAGGCTGCCAGCGACATCGTCTTGATGCCCAGCCGCTTCGAGCCCTGTGGCCTGAGCCAGCTCTACGCCTTCCGCTACGGGGCGATCCCCGTGGTGCGGGCCACCGGCGGGCTGGTCGACACCGTCGTCGACACCACCCCCGCAACCCTGGCCGCCGGCACGGCCAGTGGCTTTGTCTTTCGCGACTTCGACTCGCGGGGCCTAGAGCACGCCCTCGGCCGTGCCCTCGATGCCCAGGCCGACTCTGCCACCTGGCAGCGGCTCGTGACGAGCGTCATGCAGCAGGACTGGTCGTGGGATGCCAGCGCTCGAAAGTATCTCGAACTCTACGAGCAGATCCTCTCCCGCCCACCGGCTCCGCCACCAGAGCCAGCCGCGTAGGCTCTGGCATCTTGAAGCACCTCTTGCCGGCCAGCCCTTCGCAAGGCAATCCGGATCGTGTTGCCGGAGTTGATCAGGTCGAGGATGAGAAGGCTGCGTGAGTGCCGCGATGCCGCAGCGTTTTCCCTACGTTGAAGTCGATCCGACGCTGGGCTCCGATCGAACGGCACGTGTGAGCGATTCTGATCGGTGGAGGTTTACAACGGGGTGGAATCTGCTTGATGATTCACCCGTCCTACCGACCGCGAGAGGCCTTTCACGCACCTCTCGGAGCCGGCTCGATGTCGTCACCTATGAGCTCCACCGCCATGAAACCTCTGCCGTCATTCCTCGCCTCCTTCGCCCTGGCAGCCCTGGCCACGATCCCGCCGGGCTGCGCTCCGCCTGCGGAGCAGCTGGAGCAACCAGCCGGCACCGCCGCGAGTTCTCCACCGGCTCAGAGCCGCCCGCAGAGTGCCCCGACAGCGGGCCGGGCCGCCGCTGTGGTGATCGACGGCGACTTGAGCACGGTCGACTGGCGTTCGCACGTGGGAGAGCGGGTGTCGATTCCCGGTGAGCTGGTCGTGGTCGACACCTTCGACCTGCTGCGGTGGGGCGAGGTCAAAGTCGCCCGCGATCGCCTCTTCATTCCGACCGATCACATCGATCCCAACGATACCGACCCCGCCGACACCACCAGCAGCGGCGGAAGCAATGTCGCCGCGGTGACCGCAGCTCAGAAGCGGAATACGAGTGCCACGGTCGTGATCGACGACGGCTTCGCGGATCAAAACGTTTTTCCTCCGCGACTGTTCCCGCAGCTTGGGGCCGACCTGGAGACGGTCCGCATCGGCTCGGTGATCAACGGAGTGTCGGGCGAGCTTCAAACCCGTGGCAAAACGATCGTGCTGGTGCCTGACGCACCGCTCGCCTGGACGCCGGCAGAGCGGCCTGCACGGCCGTCGCTCGGCGAGGCTGACGTGAGCGTGGCCTGCTTCAACGTGCTCAACTACTTCAGCTCGATCGATGACGGCCGCAACGACGCGCGGGGCGCTGACTCTGAAACCGAGCGTGAGCGGCAGGAAGAGAAGCTCGCCGCCGCGATCCTCGCGATGGAGGCCGACGTGATCGGCCTGATGGAACTGGAAAACAATCTCGACGCCGAAGCCCGGCTTGTCGCCGCCTTAAACCGCACACTGGGCGAGCAGCGCTTCGCCGCGTGCGGGCTGCCCGCTGGCTTTCGCTCGGCGCCCGGCGGCCGCGACGCGATTCGTGTGGGCCTGATCTACCGGTCAGACCGCGTGTCGGCGGTGGGCGATGTGGAGGTGCTCGTTGACGAGGCGTTTTGGGAAGCCCGTGCGCCGCTGGTGCAAGCCTTCACGACGGCAGGGTCGGATCAGCCGTTTACCGTTGTGGTGAATCACTGGAAATCGAAGGGCGGAGCCGATGAGGCGAGCGACGACAACAAGGATCGCGGCGACGGTCAGGGAGCGTACAACGCGGTACGACGATCGCAGGCCTTGGCCATCTGCCGCGCTGTCGAAGCGCTCCAGCAGCGTGAGGCCGACGCCCGCGTCTTGGTGATCGGCGACTTCAACGCCTACGCACAGGAAGACCCGCTCGACGCCCTGCGGGCTGCAGGCCTGATTGACCTCCGGGAGCGGTTTGACAGCGGCAGCCCAAGCGGCAGCCACGACTACTCGTATGTCTACTACGGGCAGTCTGGCTCGCTGGACCATGCCTTTGCCACCGAGTCGATGGCGGCCGACGTCACTGGCATCGCCACCTGGCACATCAACGCCGACGAGCTGCGGGGGTTTGACTACAACCAGGAATACAACCCCGAGGCCCTCTACGAAGCGAGCCCGTTTCGCAGCTCCGACCACGATCCTGTGCTGATCGGGATCGCCCAGTAGCTGGCGGCACGGTGCGTGGTGTCGTCGCTGGTGCTGGCCTACACTGGCGGCTCACGAAGGTCGCTGCAGGCGACCCCACACTGGGCGGACCGAACACAGGGGGGAGAACGATGCGTCGCTTGTGCATGCTGCCGCGACTGCCGAGGCTGATGACTGTTGTGGCTGCGATCGCATTGGTCGCCTGGCCGACGATGCTTCCATCGGCAGCAGGTCAGGCCACCGCGAGCTCCGCCGAGGCCAGCGACCGCCCCAACATTCTCTTTCTCTTCGCCGACGACTGGGGCCGCTACGCCTCGCTGCTCGCCGAGATCGACGGCCCTGGCAGCATCAACGATGTCGTCCGCACCCCGACGATCGACGCGATCGCCCGCAAGGGCGTGTTCTTCCGCAATGCGCATGTCAGCGCCCCCTCCTGCACGCCCTGCCGCAGCGCCCTCTTAACCGGCCGGCACTTCTGGCAGACCGGCACCGGCTCCATCCTGCAGGGAGCCGTCTGGAACGCCTCGCTGCCGAGCTTTCCCGTGGCCCTGCGGGATGCCGGCTACGCGGTTGGCTACTCGCACAAGGTCTGGGGCCCAGGCCGACCTTCCAACTCGCCCTACACAAAAGAAGAAGCCTTCAACCGTCGCGGGGGCCGCGTCAATCAGTTCTCGCAGGCGGTCACCAAGATGGTCGACGGTGGCACCGACCGCGAGCAGGCCAAAGCGGAGATCCTCCACGAGGTTCGCGGCAACTTCCGCGACATGCTCGATTCACGGCCCGAAGCCGCGCCATTTTGCTACTGGTTTGGCCCGACCAACGTGCACCGCACATGGATCAAGGGCAGCGGCAAAGCCCTCTGGGACATCAACCCGGATGACCTCGAAGGGAAGATGCCCGCCTTCCTGCCCGACGTGCCTGAGGTGCGGGAAGACCTCGCGGACTACTTCGGTGAGATCGCTGCCTGGGATGCCTCCGTGGCGGTGATCCTCGACGAACTCAAGGCCCAGGGCCTGGCCGACAACACGCTGATCGTGATCAGCGGCGACCATGGTGCTCCCGGCTTCCCGCACGGCAAGTGCAACCTCTACGACTTCGGCACCGGCGTCTGCCTGTCGATCACGGGCCCTGGTGTCACAGGCGGCCGCGTGGTGGACGACATGGTCAGCCTGATCGATCTCGCGCCCACGTTCCTGGAGGCGGCCGGGCTGGAAACCCCACGCTCGATGACCGGCCGCTCGCTCTGGAATGTGCTCGCCTCGCAGAAGAGCGGGCAGGTCGATCCCGCTCGCACGCATGTCTTCACCGGCCGTGAGCGGCATGTGGAAAACGCCCGTGCCGACTTCACCCCCTACCCGCAGCGGGCGATCCGCACGCATCAGCACGTGCTGATCCACAACTTCCGGCCCGACCGCTGGCCGCTGGGTGATCCCTACCGCCTGGACGACGGCCCCGAGCCAACGGCTGATGAACTGGAAAACAACACCCGTGCCACGCTCCCCGACGAAGATGCTGGCCCCACGAAGGCCTGGCTCGTCGGCGCACGAAACACCGAGCGTTGGCGGGCCCACTTCGACAAGGTCTACGGCAAGCGGCCGCAGGTGGAGCTCTACGACCTGCAGAACGATCCCGAGGAGATGACCAACCTCGCTGAGGATCCCGCGAACACCCCCCTGAGGCAGACGCTCGAAGGCCGGCTGATGGCGGAGCTGAAGCGGACGGCCGACCCGCGTCTGATCGACGACGGCCGCTTCTACGAGACGCCGCCGATGGCCGGGCCGCTCGCTGCCGGCAAGACCTCCAAGCGGCCCAACGTGCTGTTCATCGCGATCGACGACCAGAACGACTGGATCGGCCACCTCGGCGGCCATCCGCTGGCCAAGACCCCGCACCTCGATGCCCTCGCCGCCCGCGGCACGACCTTCCTCAATGCCCACTGCCAGGCGCCGCTGTGCAATCCATCACGGACAAGCCTGCTGCTCGGTCTGCGGCCCACGACCACCGGCGTCTACGGCCTCGCTCCCTGGTTTCGCACGCTGCCAGAATGGGCCGACCGGGTGGCCCTGCCGCAGCACTTCGCTGCCCACGGCTACCACACCGCCGCCACCGGCAAGATCTACCACGGCGGCACCGGCCCGCGGCCCAAGCCCGGCACTCCAGCAGCCAAGGGGCCCCCAGAGTTTCAGCTGACCGCCCCCTTTGGCGGCGTGGGCAGCAAGCCGCCGAAGAAGCTGATCCCACCCACGCCGATGGGCAACCATCCACTGATGGACTGGGGCGTCTGGCCGCCCGACAACGACGACAGCTCCAAGGGCGACTACCAGGTCGCGAGCTGGACCGTCGAGCAGATCAAGAATGCCCCCAAAGGCCAGCCCTTCTTCCTGGCGGCCGGCTTCTTCCTGCCGCATGTGCCCTGCTACGCCACGCAGCAGTGGTTTGACCTCTACCCCGACGACGACTCGGTGCTGCCCCCCTTCCTCACCGACGACCGCAGCGACACCCCGCGGTTTTCCTGGTACCTCCACTGGTCGCTGCCGGAGCCGCGGCTGGCGTGGCTCGAGGAGAACAACCAGTGGCGAAACCTCGTGCGGAGCTACCTCGCCTGCACGAGCTTTGTCGACGCCCAGATCGGGCGACTGCTCACCGCCCTCGAGGACGCAGGCCTCGCCGACAACACGATCGTGGTTGTCTGGGGCGATCACGGCTGGCACCTCGGCGAGAAGGCGATCACCGGCAAGAACACCCTCTGGGATCGCGGCACGAAGGTGCCCCTGATCTTCGCCGGCCCCGGCGTGTCGGCCGCTCAGCGGTGCAGCCAGCCGGCTGAGCTGCTCGACATCTATCCCACGCTGATTGACCTCGCCGGCCTCTCGCCCCGCACCGACCTCGAGGGGATCAGCCTGCGTCCACAGCTGGCCGATGCCGACGTGCCTCGGGTGCGGCCAGCGATCACCAGCCACAACCAGGGCAACCACGCCGTCCGCAGCGAGCGGTGGCGGTTCATTCAGTATGCCGACGGCAGCGAAGAGCTCTACGACCTGCAGGCCGATCCCCACGAGTGGCGGAACCTGGCCACGGAGCCGAGCCTGGCCGAGGTGCTGGCCGAGCACCGCCGCTGGCTGCCGAAGGTCGATGTGCCTCCAGCCCCCGGCAGCGCCCACCGCGTGCTGACCTACGATCCGGCCAGCGACGAGGCGATCTGGGAGGGCAGCACTGTCCGCCGCGGCGACTCCATCCCGCAGTGAGCCCGGCGGTTAGCTCCAGGCAGCCGCTTTGCCATCGACCGAATCGATCCGCAGCCGCGCCGGCGGCAGGCTCTCAAGCACATGCCGGCCGTAGGCCTTCGTCCGCACGCGGGGGTCGAGGATCACCACGATGCCGTGATCGTCGCGACGCCGCACGAGCCTGCCGAAGCCCTGCTTGAGCTTGATCACCGCCTCGGGAAGCTGGAACTCAAAGAAGGGATTCCCACCAGCCTGACGGATGGCCTCAATCCGCGCGGCGACGAGCGGCCGGTCGGGCACGGCAAAGGGCAGCCGCGTGATGATCACATTCACCAGTTGCTCCCCCGGCAGGTCGATGCCCTGCCAGAAGGAGTCGGCTCCCAGCAGCACGCCCTTGGGGCCCTCGCGAAACAGTTCGAGCATCCGCGACTTGGGCAGGCCGTCGGCCTGGCTGACAAGCCGGTAGCCCCGCCCACCGCACCAGCCGGCCAGCTCACGGCTGGCATGAGCGAGCGCCTCATGGCTGGTGAAGAGCACCAGCGCCCTGCCATCGGTCTCGGCGAGATAGCGGCGGATCATCTCCAGGCTTCGCCGTTCGTAGGCCGCCTTATCTGAGGGATCGGGCATGCCCTCCACCACCACCAGCTCCACCTGACGCTGGTAGTCGAAGGGACTGCCAAACTGCACGCCCTCCGCGGCAGCCAGCCCGAGCCGGCCGCGGGCATAGGCGAAGGCGTCGGTGCCCCGTGTGCCCGCCTGCGAGCTGAGTGGATTCCCATCGAGATCAAACTCCTGTTCGCCATTGCCGTCGCCGTCGTCGCCGACAGTGCGGCCGCCTGGGCCAGCGGTCGAAAGTGTGGCGCTTGAGAGAATCACGGTGCCCACGCGGCCAAAGAGCTCTTCGCGGAGCGTCTCGCCCACATCCACCGGGGCGCTGGCCAGGCGAATCCGACGACGGCCGCGGCGGCCGCGGGCCGCCTCCACCCACCACACGCTCCCCGGCAGCCCCTGCTCAAGCCAGGTCTGAATCGACCCGGCGCTACCGGCAAGCCGGTCGGCGGCGGCATGAAAATCCTGCCGTTCGGCTTCGGCTGAGACGCCATCGGCGGCGTTGCGAATCTTCTTGGAGAGCGACGCGAGGGCATCGCCAAGGGTGTCGGGGATCAGGCCCGGCTTGTCGACCCGCCACAGCCCCCCAGCCTGCTGCCGGCGGTCGCCTGCAGCCGCGGCTTCGAGCAGCTGATCAAAGAAGGCCTCCGCCGCGATCCGGCACCGCGTCACCTCGTGGGCCAGGGCTTCAAGCTTGTAGTGCACAAGCAGCCCGCGGTGGCTGCGGTCGTTGTAGAGCGTGGCCAGCACCCGCTCGATGGCGACGTTGGAGAGCCCGATCCCGAGGTGCTCGCTCGCCACCGCTTCGATGGTGTGGGCCTCATCGAGCACTACGATGTCGTAGGCCGGAAGCAGGCTTGCTCCGCTGCGACGCAGGGCGAGGTCGGAGAAGAAGAGGGCGTGGTTGACGATCACGACATGCGCGCCGGCCAGCCGGCGGCGGGCCGTCATGTAGTGGCACTGCTGGTGGTGCGGGCAGGCCCGGCCCATGCAGTTGGCCGAGTCGCTCTGCACCTCATCCCACACGCCAGGCAGAGGCACCATCGGGAGGTCGGCCCGAGACCCGTCGAGGGTGGTCTTCGCCCAGCCAGCGATCCGCTGCAGCTCCGCCACCTCGGCATCATCGCGAAACAGGCTTCCGGCACGCTGCTGGGCCACCTCCAGCCGCCGCAGGCTGACATAGTTGCCCCGGCCCTTGGCGAGCACCGCGGAAAACTCCCGCGGCATCACCGAGGCCACCAGCGGCACATCCTTGCCAACGAGCTGCTCCTGCAGGGCGATCGTGTTGGTCGAGATCACCACCCGCCGCGGCCTGGCCCCGGGAGGTGGCTGGGCGAAAGGATCGTCGTCGTCAGCCGCCGGCAGCTTCGGGGCGTCGGGCTCCTGATCGGCGGTCACGGCCAGCACCGCCGGCACGAGGTAGGCCAGGCTCTTCCCCACTCCCGTCCCTGCCTCACAGAGCAGATGTCTCCGCTCGCGAATCGCCGCCTCCACCGCCCGGGCCATCGCCAGCTGCTGCGGCCGCGACTCCCAGCCGGTCAGACGCGCGGCAAGCCGGCCGTCGGCAGCGAGAACGTCGTCGGGGGAGAGCATGAGAGGCCTGAAGCAGCAGCAGGAACCGATCGATTCTTCCTGGGAAGCCCCTGCCGGGCGAGCCCTCGGCGGCATTTCGAGCAGCAATCCTCAGGGAACACGCGGGATTTTCACCTTTTTTCAGCCCCCTGGGAACACTACAAACTAGGGAACTGCGGTGGAAATCTGTCGATATCCAGAGAGTGAGGCAAGTGGTGCACGACGGCCCAGGACCGGCCAAGGCGTGGGGCGGCGTGTTTTCCGTACCCACCGACGAGCGGATGGAAGCGTTCTCCGAGAGCGTTTCCTACGACTGTCGCCTCGCCGAGGACGACATCGCCGGCTCCACGGCCCATGCCACGATGCTTGCCGCCTGCGGCATCATCTCGGCCGACGAGGCTGAGCAGATCGTGAGGACGCTTGCCGAGATTGGCCGCGAGATCGCTGAGGGCCGCTTTCCTTTCTCCACAGCTCGCGAAGACATCCACCTCAACATCGAGGCGGTGCTCACCGAGCGGATTGGCGATGCCGGCCGCAAGCTGCACACCGCCCGCAGCCGCAACGATCAGGTAGCCACCGATCTGCGGCTCTTCTGCCGGCGGGCGATCGACCGTCTCGACGCTGGCCTGCGGGAGTTGCAGCGGTCGTTTCTCGAGTTGGCTGAGCGGGAGAAGGCTCTCGTGATCCCCGCCTACACCCACCTCCGCCGCGCCCAGCCGGTGCTCGCCGCCCATCAGCTCCTCGGCTGGTGCGAGAAGTTCGACCGCGACCGCGAACGGCTGGCCGACTGCCGCAAACGGGTCAATCGTCTGCCACTCGGCTCGGCAGCGCTCGCCGGCAGCAGCCTGCCGATCGACCGCGAGCAGGTGGCCACGGCCCTCGGCTTCGACAGCGTGATGCCCAACAGCCTCGATGCCGCCAGCGATCGCGACTTCGTCTGCGAGCTGGCTTTCACCATCGCCCTAGCTGGCATCCATCTCTCGCAGTGGGCTGAGGAGTGGATCCTCTACAGCAGCGAGGAGTTTGGCTTCCTGCTGCTGCCGGAAAACTTCTGCACCGGCAGCTCGATCATGCCGCAGAAGATCAATCCCGACGCTCTGGAACTCTCCCGCGGCAAGTCGGCCCGGCTCGTCGGCAATCTGCAGGCCCTGCTGGTGCTGCTGAAGGGACTGCCGACGGCCTACAACCGCGACCTGCAGGAAGACAAGGAGCCGATCTTCGACTCGATCGACACGCTCGAGGCTGTGCTCGGCATCGCAGTGCCCCTGGTGGCCGGCACCCGGTTCAACCGGGAACGGATCGCCGCCGGCATCAATCGCGGCCACCTCGATGCCACCAGCCTGATGGAGGCCCTGATCGCCGAGGGGGTGCCCCAGCGAACGGCCCATGAAACCGTCGGCAAGCTTGTCCGCGCCGCCATGGATCGCGGCGTGGCTCTCTCCGACCTTTCCGATGATGAATGCAAAGCCGCTTCGCCGGCCTTTACGCCGGCGGTGCGAGACGCCCTCGGGCCTGCCCAGGCCGTGGCGCGGATGCAGAGCTACGGCTCAACCGCTCCATCGCAGGTGGCCCACCAGCTGGCTCGCTGGCAGGAGACGCTCGCGGACAAAGGAGCCACGAGCAGCTGACAACCCAACCCCTCACGATGATGGACGAACGCATGGATGCCTGTCCTTCTCCCCAGTCTCCTTCTCCACAGTCACGCCACTTCGCTGGCAGTGGCTTCCGCCGCAGGCTGCCGCTGGCAGGCCGCCTGCCAACCGTGGCAGCCCTTGTCGCCGCTCTCCTTTTGCCCAGCCTCCTGCCGGCCGCTGAGCCTCAGGATCCGCTTGCCAGAGCGGTGATCGACTCTCTGGAGTCAGAGCCGCGGACCACACCAGCCGAGCTGCTTGAGGCAGTGATCATCGCCAGCGACGTCGACGCTTATGACGTGGCCAGCCGATTCCTGGCTGAGTTTGTGGAGCTGGTGGCGGGCATGGGGGAAGAGCGGGAGGCCGTGCTCGCCGATCTCGCCGA
>ERZ891134.1201-NODE-1201-length-18600-cov-10.869776_pt1 | contig 18600 bp, 20 predicted proteins | sample MGYA00520888_ERZ891134 | MGnify/ENA primary metagenome ERZ891134 (study PRJEB32303, sample SAMEA104408692) | aquatic metagenome | biome: Brackish water; feature: Coastal; material: water | place: Baltic Sea | collected 2014-10-23 | depth 10 m ... | reverse complement strand
TCCAGCCGTGGACCGGCCTGCGTACACGATGAAGTTCACGCCCGTGACCGGGTGGAAGTTGTGGTCCAGCCCGTCTGCGCCGCAGTCGGCGGGGGCATAACTTGATGCGAACAACGGGGTATCCGGCGCGCCCCCATTGACATTCAGGGTGACACCGAACGCGCCGGTGCCCCCGCTTCCTCCCACGCGGGTGTCGTCGTACTTGTACTTGGTGATCTCGTGGCCGTGGCGGCCGGTTTTCCAATCGCCCCTGCGGGCCCCGAGGTCAATCGGCGCGACGGGCCCGGTGGTGATCGTGGCGGTGCCGATAGGCGACCGGCCCCGCAGATCAGGGACGCGGAACTCGCCGGGAGCGTCATCAGCGTGGAAGGCGCTGTTGACCGCGTAAAGCTCAGGCAGGTCAGCCGGGTCGTACTCTGAGCCGTCACACAGCAGCCAGCCGTCAGGCGCGGTGCCGCCCATGAACGGGGCGATGATGCCGGGAGGCATGAGGAACCCGACTGCGGGTGCAGCCCAGGACGCTGCGCCGTTGGCGGCGGAGTCCTTTGTCAGTACGTCTCCGGTATCGCCGCCGGGCGGAACGCTCTCGCAGTCGCAACCCGGAAAGTCAGGATCGGCGGGCTGCAGGTTGCCGTACAAAGAATCGCGCGGGGGTCCGGGCAGCCCGTCGTCACCCTTCGGCCCCTCGGCACCCGGTGGTCCGGCAACCTCACCGGCGTCAATCCACTGTTGAGAGTCGTCGGACCACAGCCACAGGTGCTGACCAATCATGTACCCGTCGCCAGGGTTGCCGGTGCCGGGCAGGTCGTCCACGCTGTCCAGGGTGCCCAGCACGTTGATGCTGATGGCGTCCGCGCCCGGCTCGCCCGGCTCGCCCTGCTCGCCCGGCCCGCCTTTTAGCGACTCCAGCCACTCCTCCTCGGTGCCGTCAAAGCCGTTCTCAACGGCAACCTCGTAGGCACTCAACCCGTCCTTGCCGGGCGGGCCAACGTCCCCGCCTGCGGGCAGCCCGCCGCCGGTAATAATCGCCACCGCTAAACCTCCTCCGCGAGCCACGACACGGGCGCGCGGTCGTATGGGCACCAGATGTAGATTGCTGCTGCGGGGCTAGCGTTCATAGTAATGGACGCGCCCCACCGCACCATTACGCCCAGCCCCACGCCGTCCCCATTGGGGTCGCCCACCTGGCTGCTGCCGCCAACCCAGATGTCGGTGCCGGACACGTTCTGGATGAGCAGGCTAAGCCGGTTCGGGTTGGCCGGGATGTAGCCCTGGCCCACGGTGGTGGGCACCGGCCAGGCCGGTCCGCAGGACTCCACGCCCTCGGTGATGAGCCGCCCTTGCTTTACCCCGCCGCCGCTGCCGTCACCAAAGTTGGCGGCGACCCACCGGGCGTCGCCGTCTGCGTCGCTCGCTTTGGCCAATACGTCGTCCGCCAGGCCACCCGGCGGAAGTGCGCTGCCGCCCAGGGAGTCCAGCCCGGAGGACAGAGAGCCAACCGCAACGGCGAAGCCACTCCCGTCCAGCAGCACCACCGCAAGCGTGCCAACTTCCATCGTGGAGGTGGCCAGCATTGCCCGCTCGCTGCTCGGGTCGTCGTCCTGCAGTTTGACGGCAGCATACGGCTGGCCAGACAACTCCCAGGAGCGCATGACCTCGCCAGTGGTTACCTGGGTGGGCCGGTCGTGCTGCGCCATAATCCGGCGCGCGAGGTAGTCACTGCCCACTTGCGTACTCCCATCCCTGGACAACCCTGCCCGACAACTTCATTTGACCCGGACCCAGCGGCATGGTCACCTGGTCCAGAATGACCAGAACCTCCTGGCCGGTAACCGTCCGCAACCTGATTAGGTCACCGGACTCCAGGCCGGAGTGAGCCACACAGGTAATGGACACCTGCCGCGCGCGGCCCCTGCCATCGTTTAGCCGCGCCTCTGCTGCCAGGCGGCAGTCCTCCCGGTTGCGCAGCACATCGCTGGTGTAGTAGGTGGGGATGTATCCGAAGGGGCCGCCCCAGCGCATGGGGTCGTCTGGGTTGTTGTTGGTAACCAGGGCGCGCACCGGCCTACCGTATGCGCTGCGACCTTCCGCGACGACACCGTTGTAGGAGTCGCCGCGGTCGAACTGGGTGCCGTAGTCAATAACGGTGCCCTCCTCCCCCGCGTCTAACTCCCACACCACATTGTCAGCGGCGGTGGGCGTTGGCACCAGCACCAGGCTGCCGTTGTTGTTGAACTTGGCGTCCACGCCCAGGGCCAGGGCCAGGTCCGCCACGGCATCCATGCGGCTCTGGTTGTAGATGGCCCCCAGGGAGTTGGTCTCGTCCGGCGCGCGGTTGGCCCTGGCACCCGGCCCCCACATCACCAGGGCCTCGTCCACCAGGTTGCGCAGGACAGCCTCTTTGTCGTCATCGTTGCGCACCAGCCTGGGCGCGGTGAACAGGCTGTCGTCCACTTGGGACATCAGCCCGCTGGCCTCCACCCGGAACGTGGAGGACGGGCGGTTGAACGCCACGGAGTCCACGCGGAACACACCGAGTTGAGCGGTCCACGCCATGCCGTCCGGCGCGATGATTCCGCGCCACAGTTTGATGCGGTCCCCGTAGGGCATGATGGTGGGCAGCCCGCTGTCGGCGTCCCACATACCTTCCTGGGGGATAACCAGGCTGACCCGGCTGCCGTAGTTGCTGGTGCGGTCCTGGGTGTATGTGCCCTCGGTTGCAACGAAGCGGGTGTCTGTTGGCTCGGGCGCGTTGGCGCGCTGCACGGAGAAGTGGCACACCACCATGTGCGATTGCTTGACCGCGTTGTTGATGGCCTCCGAGCCGGACAGCACTACTCGCCCCGGTCCGTCAGGTCAGGCGGGCGAATGGGGAAGGCCACGTTGTCCCCGATGCCGCCCTTCTTGGTGGTGCGCACCGCCTCAAAGGAGTCCGTGCTGGTATTCATCCGGTCGTAAACGCCCCAGATCAGCAGGGCGTCCGCGAAGTTGATGTTGCTCATGGTGTCCAGGTTCACCACCCACTCCGGGCGGGGCCGCTCCACCTCGGCGTAGTCCAGCACGAAGCGCCGCATCTGCTCCGCGCCGCGGCGGGTCATGCGGTTCTCCGTCACCGCCCCCACCGTCATGTAGAGGTTGCCCACCCCGTACTCCATGGGGGCCTGGAACAGAATGGGCACACCGTTGGCCACCAGGTTGCGCACCTTCGCCGCGTCCAGGTCTGTCTCCGTAATGACGGTGAGGGTGCCGACCTGCGCCCGGCGCACGTTGCCGGACACCACCGGCGTGCGGCGCATGAGCGGATACGCCATGTCTTGCTCTATGCCGTAGTTGGCCTGGGTGAAGTCCTCCACCCAGGCCTTTAGGGACCAACGGGCATCCCACAGGTCCACCAGCCAGGAGTCGGTGGTGGTGAGCGTAATGGGGTCCGTCGGCACGCCGATAACGTCGCCAGTGTCCGGCCCGGTGGTGGTGTCACCCCACACCGCGGTGTAGATGACCTCCACGCCAATGGGCACCTCGTAGTCGAACAACTCCAGGCGGCCATCCGCGTCCGTGGCCTTATACGCGCCCCGGACGGCGACGCTGCGCCCGCTGCCGGTGCTGGTGCGCCAGATGGTGGTGGGGCCTACAGCATCAACCTCCAGCCACACCGCACCGTCCTCGGTGTCCACCCGGTAGGTAATGACGGGCTGGGTACTCACCGTGCACCTGCCAGGACCGTGCGGCCCGTGGTGTATTGCTCGGCTACCACCTCGGTGCGCACCAGGTCCGTCAGTTCGCGGTCGCCAATGAACACGCGCACCTGGGTGCCCGTGCCGCCTTCCTCACGCACAATCTGCCGCATCAGTTTCTCCGGGGTAATGATTTCCGGGGTGGTCCGGCTGGACTCGCCCACCAGGGCCAGGGTGGGCTTGCTCACCACACCGCCCTGGGCGAAGCCCGGCACGCCCTCGGTGGGCATGCTGCGGCCCTTCTTCTTGCTGCCGCCGCCGCCGCCCTTCTTCTTGCCCAGCCGCTTGATGGCGGCCTCCAGTTTCCTGATGGCGGCCAGCAGGCCGCCCTTGCTCTTGGCGCTCATTAGCGCGGCCACCGCCCTGGCTGCCGTCACCGCGCTGTCCGCCATGCTGGCCATAGCGCCGGAGAACTGGCCCACCATGGTGGTGCCCATGACGGTGCCCAGGGTCTGCGCGCTCACGCCGATGGCGTTCAGTTCGCCGCTCACCGCCTGCTGGAATGCTGCAGCGTCAATGCGCCCGGCCATAAGGGCCTCGGCCTGCTGCCGCACCAGGGCCTCAAAGTGCGCGCGCTGCTCCTCCCGCCGCTTCTCCTCGGCGGCCAATGCAGCAGCCCGCTCGCGCTCCCGCTCCTCCCGCGCGGCCTGCGCCTGCGCAGCCATGCCCTGCAGTTGTATCTGCGCCTGGGCATCCTGCAGGGCCTGCTGCGCCGCAACCATCTCCGCATGCGCCGCGTCTATGTCCTCCTGCCACGCGCCGCTGTTGGGGTCCAGGGCAGCGTTGTATGCATCCGTGGCGGCCTGGAGGTCGTCCTGCAGGTCGTTCAGGTTCTGCTGCTGCTGCGCGCTGTCGTAAGCGGCCTGGGCGTTGTTGTAGTCAATCTCCGCCTGGGTCAGGGCGTCATAGGTGCTGTTGATGCTGTCCAGGGCGGCCTGGGTAAGGCGGTCAAAGCCCTCCAGGCTCTTGCTGATGAAGGACTCCATGGACTCCGCGAACTTGTCCCTGGCCGCCTCCGCCGCGTCCTTTATGCGGCCAAACTGATTGCGCATAACCTTTAGCAACCGCTGCAGCCCCTTCATGGCGGCGGGCTTCGTCTTTTCCCCCATGCGGGCAACGCTGGCCGTGATGCGGTCGATGAGGCCCGGCACGCCGTTCACGCCCTTCTTGGCCCGACCCAGCCCGACCATGGCCTGGGTAATCAACTTCAGTTTGGCCGCGTTGCCCACCCCAGCGGCGGCGAAGGTGCCAATGCCCTTCTGCAACTTGCCCAGCGTTTCCCCCAGGGGAATCTTGCTGCCCAACTTGCGCAGGTTGGCGTTGATGGACGAAACCTCTTTTGCGGTGTCCCGCTTCACCGGGTCCATCACGGCACGGAACGCGAACACGACCCTGGCCATGTTTTCGCCAACCGTTTTTGCAACGTCCGGCGAGTTGCGCAGACCCAGCAAGCGCAGGACTCGGTTGACCTCCGCGACTGCATCCTTTGCGGCCTGGAGGGCATCCTCGCCAAACTGGTCAATCTGGTCCGTGGTGGCCTGCAGGTTTCCGGCCACCAGGGTGGCGGTGCCACCGCCGCCAATCTTGCCAATGCCGCCGCTGATGTTGGTGGCACCCTTTTCCACCTTCTTGACCACGCCGGGGAAGTCCCGATCCAGGTCCTCCAGGCTCGCCATTAGTTGTTCCGGCCCCTTGACCTTCTCCAGGTCCTTGAGCCGCCCAATCAGTTTCGGGGACTGGTTCCCGGCGGCCTCCGCGTTCTCGCGGTAGGTGGTAAGCGCCTTGGTCAGGTTCTTGTACGCGCCCGTCTTGCCGACCGCGGCGTAGGCTTGCTTCGTCTTTAGGGCGAACTCCGCCTGCTCCGCCGCGCTCATGCGGGTGATGTCCACCAGGGGAGAGGCAACGCTCTTCGCCGCCTTCTGCGCGGCGACCAGGCGGCTCACCTGGCGCACGCCATCCTTTAGCGCCTTGTCCTCCTTGACCCGCGACTTGGTAAGCGCATCCCCGGCGTCCCGAACGTCCAGGGTGGCGGTGCGGTTGGTGCGCCGCGCGCGCTCCAGGTCCTTCTCCGCGGTGGCAATCTGCTTTGTGTTGCCGGTGGTCCTGGCGCGCTTTAGGTTGGCCTCCGCCACCGCAACGTCCCGCGTGGTCTGCGCCTGGCGGTCTAGGGCCTCCTCATAGGAAATCTGCGAGCGCGCGTAGTCCCTGCCCGCTGTGGTGAGGTCCCGCACCGCGCGGGCCGCATCCCGGTTGGCCTCCGCCAGCCGCTCCGCCGCCGACTTGCCTGCGCCGAACGACCGGATGAGGTCCCCGCCGATAATGGTGGCCAGGGTTAGCCCGGCAGTAATGGCCAGGCCAATGGGGCCGCCCATTGCCGCCAGCGCGCCGCGCGCAATGCGGGCGGCTGCCGCCATGCGGGTAAGGCCTGCCTGGGCAGCGGTGAGGCCCACGGCCAGGCCCATGCTGGAGGCGGTGGCACCCCTGGCCCCGAGGGCGAATGCCTTTAGGCGCAGCGCCATGGCTCCGAGGGCGGTGCCGAACGCAATCAACTTGGGCACCACGAACACAGCCATGAGGCCCACCAGGGCGGCCTTCACCACCAGGGCATTAGCGGCCAGCGCCTGGAACGCTTTGCCCAGTCCCTTTAGCGCCGCCAGCAGCGGCGACACCAGGGGCTGCAGCACCTGGAACCCGGCCACCAGTTGGTCCTTGATGGTGGCGGCAGCAGGCTTCACGGCATCCACGAATGCGCTAAAGCCCTTGACCAACTTCACCACCATGGGGGCCACCACCGCGCCGAGGTCCAGGGCCTTGGCCTTGATGGTTTCCATGGCCTCGGCCAACTGCTGGCCGCTGGTCTTGGCGGCTACGTCCCAGGCGTCGGAGGTGTCCCCGGTGGTGTCCAGCAGGTTGCCAAAGATTTTCTCGGTGGTGGCCGCGTTGGCTCCCATGAGGTCCAGCACGCCGGACAGGCTGCGGATGTTGGGGAATACCTGGGCCAGGCTTTCGTCGTTCTCCCCAATGGTGGTCGTGAGGGTCTTTAGCGTGGCCAACAGGCCGCGCTTCTCCATGGACTCCTGCAACCCCTTCGCGGTCAGGCCGTACTTGGCCAACTCCTCCTGCGCCTGTTTGGTGGGCCGGAGGATGCCGCTAAAGATGCTGCGGATCTGCGTGGCCGCCTCCGAGGCGTTGGTGCCCGTGCGGGACAGGGCGGCGAACGCTGCGCCCACCTCGTTGAACTCCACGCCCATGGCGCTGGCCAGGGGGAGCGTGCGGCCCATGGACTCCGCCAACTCCTCCGCGGACAACTTGCCCTCACGCACCGTGGCCACCATTACGTCGGTGGCGCTGCTGGCGCTAAGGGTGTCGGAGCCGTAGGCGTTCATGGCGCTGGTGGCCAGGTCCGCAACGGTGGCCACATCCCCCAGGCCGACGGCGCTTGCCTTTAGGGATGCCTCCAGGGTGCTGGTGGCGTCTGCCCCGCGCAAACCGGCGGAGGTAATGAAGAACAGGGCGTCCGCAGCCTCCTGGGCGCTCTTGCCGTACTTAGGCCCCAGTTCCTTTGCCAGGTCCCCAAACTTGGCCACCTCGCTGCCAGCGATGCCCACAAGCCCCTGGATCTTGGCCAGGCTGCCCTCAAACTCGTTGAACTGCCGGACGGTGCTGCCCAGGCCCTTTACCGCCAGGGCACCGCCCAGGGCGATGCCTAGCCCGGCGGCCATCCCCTTGAACTTCTTGCCAATGCCCTTTGTGGCGGTGTCCACCTGGGCATTGAGCCGGGAGGTGTCCGCGCTGATGGTGACGTATGCGGTGCCTACGTTGGTGCCCATGGGCTAACGCTTCCCTCCGTGCGTTCCGTACATCCCGGCAAACTCGGTGAACGACACCTGCCTGGGCTTCTGCTTTTTCTGCGGCTCCTCCCAGGGGCGGGGCACCTGGTAAGGGTCCGGCAACTGCTTCGCACCAGCGGCGGCCAGGGTGGCCACATACAGCGCATGGATGCCCTCAACCTGCTGGGCTGCCAACTCCTCGGCATTGCCCCAACGCGCGTTCGACGCCTCCACCATTGCATCCCACAGTGATGGCGACAGGTCTAGCAGCGCGTCGGGGGCTATGCCGGTGAGCACACTCATGCGGGCGGCTTGCCCTTCGATTTCGCTGGGCCTGGGGTAGGGCGGGTGGCCTTCCCCTCCGCCACTGCCGCGTCAATGTCCTCGTCATCGGCAGTGAGCAGGAACAGGCTGTCCAGCCATTCGTCCAGCGGCTGGTCAATGCGCAGCGCGCTGTGCACCAGCCATGCAACTTCCCGAACGTCCCGCGGCTCCTGGTGGCCAAACTCCTGGGAGAAGTCCACCAGGGCGCGCGGGCGTCCGGCGTTCACGATGGTGTGTGTCCCATCGTCAGTGACTAGGAGAACGTCAAAGCGGGGCACGCTGTCCTCCTAAGCCTTCGCGGCGGCGGGCGCAGGTGCCTTGCGGCTCACCGTTGCCCATGCCGGGTGATTGCTCTCCATGAACCAACTGGTCTCGGCGGCCAGAACCTTGAACTCCAGCGGCAGCCGGATGGCGTCGCTGCGGTTCATGTTGAACTCCACCGCACCCTCAATCTGGACCCGGGGGAACCAGAAGCGGAAGTTGTAGTCGCCGTCAATGCCGTACACGAGCATGGCCTTGACCTCGGTGTTGCCCGCGATCGGCGGCACGTACTTGCCTGCGGTCACGGTGCCTCCCTGAAGCGCGAGCGGCAGCGTGATCGGGTCGAACTGCATGAGTTCGAAGGAGATGGTCTTAGGCTCGGAAGTCGTCAGCACGCGGATGGCGTCCATGGACTGCCATGCGTACAACTCCTCGGTCTCACGGTCCATGGAGAAGGTCGCGCCCTCCTCGCTAATGAACCCAACCTTGTCCCACCCGCTGTCGTCGGCGGGAACGCCAGGCAGCGCGGTCGCAAACTCGGTGCCAGCATCAGCAACGTAAACGTCACCGGTGCCCGCCACCACCACATTTTCGGCTGAAGTAGCCATCTATGTCCTCCTCGGACGTTGAAGGATGCGCGGCCTGGTGGCCGGGCACTACTAGGGCGCGGGCAGTGCCACGCTCCTACAGGTGAGCCGTGCCGAGAACACATAACGCGGCCTCGGCGGGTCCACCATTTCGTCAGGCGCGTAACGCATGGCGCTGGACGCTGCGCCTGTTACCCACCCGCCCGTGCTGTCGCCAGCCGGGAGTCTTTGTGCCAGGAGTGCGCGGACCAGTTGCGCAACGTCCTGGGCCTGTTTCTTGCGGTCCGCCCATACGTCAAACTGCACATCGGCGGCCTCAACGCTAAGGGGGCCGCTACGGGGCGGCTCCCCTCCCCACCGGGTAAGCACAACCAGCGGGTATGTCTTGTCTTTGGGCATCGTGGTGTAAACCCTGTCGTCCAGGGCGTCCACCAACTCCGGCTGCGCGCGGAGGAAGGCGCTCACGATGCGCTCGGGGTCCGCTGGGACCATTAGGGCGTCAGCCACCGGCGTCCTCCCACCTCATGCCCAGGTCCTGCACTGCGCGGGCAATGGGCTTTGCCGGTGCGCGGTACTCCCGCCCGAACTGCATGTAGCCGTACTCCAGCCAGTGCCACATGGACGACTGGATAACCACACGCCCAGGGCGCACCTGGGTGGTGTAGGGGAACGGGGGCTTCCCGCCAATGCCCTCCACGTTGGCCTGGATGCGGGACGACAGGGCCATGGCCTGGGGCAGCATGCTGGCCTCGGCCTGCTCGGCCACGGCGGCAAGGCCCCCAGGGTTGGCAACGAAGTACGCCATCAGCGCACCCGCCTAACGCGCACCTGGTTGTGGTGCATCATCCCGTCAATAGCCGCCTGGCCCGGTGCGGCGTCCCCGTCCAGGGTCCAGTCCTCCCCGCCTACACGGATGCGGTCCCAGCCATCCATCGGCACCTCCGGCGGCAGGAACATCGTCCACACCGACACCTGGGTGCTGCCGTTGTCGTCTTGCTTCGCGTACCGCTGCTGGAGCAGCACGGTGGTCGCGCCAACGTCCACCCAGCCCGGCTCGGGGTTGCCGTACTCGTCCACGGCACCATCGTCCCGGTGCAGGAGGGTGGCGGGCGTAACCAGGAGGCGGCTAACCGACGGGCGGCCCATCGTCCCCCACCTCGGTTGCCTGGGCCTGCATCAGTTGCCCGGCAGCGTTTAGGGCGCGCCACTCGCGCACCTCCGCGGGGTTGGCACCCCACTCCCGCCACAGGGCTTCCTTCGGCACGCCAATGGCGGACAACTTCACCAGGGCGTCCGCCTGCTCGGCAGGGCTGCGCCGCTCGGGGCTTGCCCACTCCACCTCGGGCACGCCATCCGCGGGCACGCCAATGGCCAGGCCGGTAAGCACTGCCACCCGCTCCCAGGACTGCCCGAACTGCGCCTGGCGGTCCTCCACCTTCGCCACCAGGCCGGACTCGCTGGCCACCAGGCTGTCGGCGCTGGGTGGGTTCACCAGGTCCGTCATCAGGTAGTGCGCGGGCACCCGGCTAATGGCTGCCAGGGACGCCACGCTGTCAGACACCACCTTCATGTACGGCCCCAGGTCCGTGGCGTCGAACGACCCGAAACTGGTGTCGCTGCTCTCGCTCACCCACAACTTAGACACCGCCGCGTCAAAGGGTTCCACCGGCTGCCCGGTGTCCGGGTTGCGCGGAATCTCCAGGCCCGTGGCCCACCGCTGGCGGAAGCCCGCCGCGTCGCTGCTGGCCAGCATGTCCAGGGTGATCTTGTCAATGCGGCGCAGCACCGGAATAAGGTCGTCCAGTTCGCTAAAGGCGCGCGAGCCAACGCGCGCCCGGTTCACGAATGGGGTAATGGGCACCACCCCGAACGGGTTGGCCTCCGCCGGGCGCTCCGGGTCCGGCTGGAAGTCGGAGGTGTCGAACGCCAGGGAGGCATAGCCATCGTCGTAGTCCACGGTGTGCGGCTCGCTGCCGACGTACCGGTACACGGCATCGGGCAGGTACAACTCGCAGCGCCACACTCCGGCCAGGTCGTCGGGGTACACCTTCAGGGCGGCGGCAACGTCTCGCGGGTTACCCGGTGCGGTTTCGTGCACCACCTCCCGGCTGGACTCCGGGCGCACCACTGCGCCGCGGTCGCTGAACCAGGTGGACACATACCCCGTCCCGGTAATCAGCGCCTCCGCGTGCACCGTGGACTGGTCGGCGTCCATGTAGTTGGCCCGCATTGCATCCCACACCATCTCCTCGGCCCTGGGGTCCCCCAGGCGCACGCCCTGCAGGCGCAGGCGCTCGTTGATGGTGTCCACAATGAGGCGCGCCCAGGGGGTGCGCGCCAGGGCTATCAGGTTGCGGTAGGCATCCGAGTACCGGCTAGCAATAACCGGCGGGGGGTAGGTGCCCAGGTAGTAGGCATTCAGTTCCTCCGCCCGCGCATTGCGCGCCATGAGGCTAGAGATAAGGCGCTCGCGCCACCAGTCCGGGCTAAGACGTTCAGCCATTGCGCGCCTCCTCTGGCCAGGACGGGGTGGGCGTGCTTACGCACATGGCACCAGCGCGCTGCAGCCAGGGGCGCAGGATGTCCTCTACGTCAGGGGTAATGAACCCTCCCCCGGCGGCGCTTCCGCGCCCGGCGCGAGCGTAGGAATACTCGCCAATGGTTTCGCTCGTAACCGGGCCGCCATCACTGCTCACCAGGATGTTGGCGGCGACCATGGCAACGGCGATGAGGATGGCTTCGTCGTCCTCTGTTACGGGCCGCCCAATGAGGTGGGCAACCAACTGCAGCGCCAACTCAATGGCAGCGTCCACCTGGTCGTCGGGGTAGGTGCCACCGAGCAGTGCCAGCAGGTGCTGCTTGATGGTGTCCGTCATGCGTGCCCTCCGGTGGGAAACGGGGCAGGCCCCCACCCAGCGCCCCGCTGCTGGGTGAGGGCCTGGTTACTGCTGCGTGCTAGGCCTTCGCGGCCTTAGTCGTTGCCGACTTGATGACGGTCGGCGCGACTGCCGAGAACGGGATGGCGTCCGCGTCGTCCGCCCGCGCGGTGACGGGCACCGCGGTGGTGAACGCGAAACGGAAACGCACCCGAAGGGCAACCAGATCCTGCTGCGCCAGGTTCACCAACTGCGAGCCGTCCTTGGCTGCGCTGATGTCGATGGTGGCCTGGTCCAGCACCTTGGTCTGCATGTCCTGGCGGATACCCAGGATGGCCTTGTCGGCGTCGGCCAGCACGGAAAGTGCAAGCGACGAATCCCAGGCCTGCCCGGCAACGTAGTCAATGGACGCACCGTAGATGCTGTCCGTGCGCCCATCGTCCCGGAAGGACTCCAGGTAGATGGGTGCGCCGTTGTCGTCCTTCGTGCCGCGCAGGGTGGTCTTGATGAGCCGCGTGCCGTACACGTTCGACACATCCCAGCCCGCCGACTCAATGTAGCCGAAGGCAGTGTTGAAGTCGTCCACCAGCGCGCCGGTGTTGGCAACCTGCCCGGCAGCGGCGGCCTGGGTGTAAAGCCCGTCCGCGAACGTGGCGGGCTTCGGGTGCCCGGACGAACCGCCGAAGAACACGGTCTCGTCCACCACCATGGCGATGGCCTCACCCAGGCGCGGGGTAATCTCCGCCCACAGGTTGACCGAGGCATCGTCAATGACAGCCTCGGGGATAACCACGATGGCGGCCAACTCCTCGGCGGTCAGGACCGCGTTGCTCCAGCCCTGATCCGTGGCGGGCTTGATGGTGTCCGTGGAACCCGCGCCGGTCAGCGGGGTCTCGTTTACCCAGCCCACATTCGGGAGGGCTGAAAGGACCGGCAGGTTCGTGGTGCCGGTAGGCATCCGCATGGTGCGGAACGTGCGCATCGCCACGCTGGCCTCAACGGCAGCCTGGATGATGTCCTGCGAATACTGGATGGGCACAATGCCCGGACCGTCCGGCGCAGTCGAATGTGCGACCAGATCGGCGCGCTCAATAAGCGGCATGAGTTACCTCGCTGAATAGCAGTTGCATGGTCTGCGGTTCAGCGGCCTGCCGCATTGTCCGCGCGCCCCCAGGGCAACGCGCAGCCCCTGGCTGCCCTGGGGACGCTATCAGGTGCCTACAGCATCCGGCAACTACCTGGACAACTGGTCCCGCAGCCAGCCCTCTGCATCCCCCTGGGTGGTGCCGCCGCCGCGGGTGCCCTGCGCGATGGGCGTGGGCGGCTCCGACGCCAGAGCCAGGTAGGGCTTAGCCTCCAGCAGCGCGGCGACTTTGGCCTTGATGCTTTCCTCTGTGTCCTCTCCATCCCAGGACAGCATGGCCACCACATCCTCCGGGTCGCGCACCAGGGGCGCGGCAATGCTGCGCACCATGGCCTCCTGCACGCGCGGCTCCCACTCGGCCCGCTCCTCGGCGCGCCCGCGGTCGTAAGCCTCCGACACTGCACGCTCCTGCTCGGACATAGAGGCCTGGCGCAACTGCTCCACCTCGCCCTCAACCTCCCGGAGGCGCACCCGGTACTTAGCCGCCTCGGAGTTGGCCCGCTTGACTTTGGCCTGCCACTCCTCCGGGGTGCCGTCCGTTACCTCCTCCGGGGTTACAGCGTCCTGGCTCCCGCTGCCTGCATCCTCGCCAGGCGGCGCATCTCCAACTGGTCCCGCGTTAGGGCTATCTGCTGCCGCCTCCGGGTGTATTCCGCGATCCATTCTGTGCTTGTCCTTTCATAGACGGGGCTAATGCGTTGGCCGCCCTGGTAAGTGGCGGCACGGCTGTGGCCGAACGTGGTCCTGCCGAACAACGTGGCCGAGTCAGACCGCGCTGCATCCTGGGCGCTTAGGTTGCGCCGCATAACGGGGACGACCCCACACTTGTCGTCACGGTGGAATGGCACGCCCCGGTAATACATGCGCTGGGAGGTCTCAACACACCAGTCGCATGCGGTGCCGCCTGCCACTTTGCGGTAGCCCGCGATGGCACCGCTGGCGCTGGTAACGCCACGCATGGCGGCCTGGTGGTCCCCGGCGTACCAGCCGGACACCGTGCTGCCCACCTGGTTCACCAGGGTGCTGCCCGTCATGCCCTCGCTGGCGTACCAGCGGCCCTTGGTGATGGCGCTGTTGATGGTGGGCGTATCCAGGTCCAGGTCAGGCATTGCCACATCGTCCAGGCTTAGGTTGTAGAGGTAGGCGCGCATGTCGTCCTGCGCCCCCATAAGGCCCTCGCGCACGATGGGCGTTGCCTCCGCCCGCCAGGCGGCCTCGGCGGCATCCGTGAGGTCGTAGCGGGCCATTACCTCCGTCGCGGTCTGTCGCAGCGCGCTGCCCGTTTCCACGATGCGGCGCTCCACCCGCTGCTGGTATGCCTTGCCCGCCGCCACCTCCTCCGGTGACAGTTCCGGCAGCGGTGCCCACCCTGTGGTCCAGTCGTCCACTAGAACGTCACCAACTTGCCGCGCTTAGGCCGCGGGTCTAGTTGCTTCTCAATGGCGTAGGCGCGGGCCTCCCAGGCCAGCACCGCCGCCACCGCCGCGTCAATCTTGCGGCTGTGGTCCTTGCCCGGCTTCATCAGGGACAGCCCGCCGGTGCTGGCGCGCTTCGCCTCCGCATTCAGCACATGCTGGGTCAGCACCCGATCCCCAACGTGCACCATGCCGCCCTGGTCCAGGTCCGTGCTAAACCGCTCAATCGCCGCCCCCATCTTGGTGGTGTGCGCGGTGCGGAACTCCATCACCCGCTTCGGCCAGCGCCCGGCCCACTCGTCCATCTCCGACTGCCAGAACGGGCGGTCGCACAGCATGAGGGCGGGGTGGTACATGGCGAACGCGGACTCTACCGCCGCGTGCACCTCGTCCCTGGGCACGCGCCAGTCCGCCACGCCATCCGGGTGCGCCCATACGCCCAGGGGCTGCACCAGCCCGTCCTGCAGGCGCACCGCGATAAGGGCGGTGGCGTCGTTGGTTTCCGAGCCGTCGAAGCCCAGGGTGATTACGTCCCCCTCCTCCAGGCGGTCCGGCACCTCCGCGGCCAGCCAGGCGTCCCTGGTGACCCACTGCCCCAGGCTCTCCGTCCACACGTTGGCGTGCAGTTGCAGAACGTCCTCCCGCGATAGCGCAGGGGTAAGCGCCTGGGCCAGCAGGTAGTCCCGGTCAATCCACGACGCGGGGTTGGCGGGCTTCCATGCCTGGTACAGCCGCTCAACCTCCGCCTCGTACTCCGCCACCGTGTCGTCCAGTTTGGCGTCGCCCTCCCGGCGCATGCGGCGCACGGTGCCGTGCAGGTCCCTGGCCTTCTGCGGGTCCGCGCTGGGAAGGGCTGCCGCGTACTCGTACACCAGCGTGCGGCTCTCATGCTCCCGCACAATGCGCAGGCCGGGCAGGCTGCCCTCCACCTCCCCCACCTCCAGGGCGCTGTCCAGCAGGTCCCCCAGGATGCTGTCGTGCCGGTGCACCACCTCCCCGGCGGTGGTGATGGCGATGGTCTGCGAGTTCTTGCGCGCGCCGCTGGCGGTGGTAAGCGCGACCCAGGCCTTGCGGAGGTTCGGCTGGGTCCACTGCGCCAACTCGTCGCACAGCACCAGGGACGGGTTCTGGCCGTGCAGGCGGCGGTAGTCGGAGGCCACCCGCTGTATCTCCCCCAGCCCATCCCGGCGGGTAATGCTGCCGACGTAGTCGCGCACATGCACCTCGGCCTCCAGGGCGGGGGCCTTCATCACGAACGACGCAGCCCCGTTGAATAGGTGGCGGGCCTGGCCATCGCTGGAGGCTGCCAGCAGCACGCTGGGCTTCCCGTCGTCCATCAGCAAGCGGTACATCGCCAGGGCCGACAGCATGGTGGTCTTGCTGTTCTTGCGCGGCATGATGAGGGCGATGGTGCGCCAGTAGGGCCTGCCCTCTTGGTTCTGGGTAAGCACCTCGTCAAAGAACGCGCGCTGCCATGGCTCCAGCACCAGCGGCAGCCCATCCCAACGGTCAATGGACTGCACACAATGCTGCTCGCACCACCAGGCAAAGTATTCGCCCTCGCTCGCATGGGCGTACTCCTGCCAGGCTGCCACCTAGTTAGCCCCCGCCAGCCGTAGCCTGGGCGGCGCTGCCTGTGCGCCCTCCACGCCCTGGCGGTCCGGCGCGCTCGTTGCGCCAACTGGCCGCCCTGGTGGGTTGCCGGAGTTGCGCCCACTGCGGTCGCGCTTTGGCGGGGCGTACCCATGCAGCCGCTCCAGTACCCACTTCGCCGCGTCCACGTTGCCCTGGGCGGCGGACTGCTGCACCTGGGCGAGCATGCGCATTTCCAGGCGGGCGTGCTGCTCCTGCACCCGCTCCAGCAGGACCAGGTACTTGCGCCCGTCCTCGTTGATGCAGTTCAGCGTGCGCTCGTAGGCGGTGACCTCATGCGCCTTAGCCCGGTCGTGCCACCGCTTTGCCGTACCGCGCGCAACTCCCGCGGCCACACAGCAGTCCACGAACTCCAGGCCACTGGCCGCGTGCTGCACCACCTGGTCCGCCAACTCCGGGGTGATGCTTAGGGGCCTGCCCTGGGCGTCCTTCCTGGCCCCGTCGCCTGTGCGCCTGCGCTTTGGCTTTGCCTCCGCCAACTGTGCCCTCCTGGGGCCGATGTTTCCGTCATAGGGCGCAGGCCGCCCCGCCCCAACGGCCCCCCGGTGGGGGGTGCCTACCCTGGTGCGGGTGCATGCCCATGCTCATCACGGGCTTATCGGAGGGAGAGGCTATCGCATAGTGGCGGGGTATAGCCCCTGCGAGGCTCTGTGCGGGCCTGTGTGGGCCTGCGCTATGGCTCTGGTGTGCTTACCCCTCCGACCCTTTGAGCCTGCGTTGTTTGCCCTGCTGTGCATCCCGCATGGTCTTAGCGTGGTGGCACGGCTGGCACAGGGGCTGCAGGTTGGTGCGCTCCCAGGTGCCACCTCGGGCTAGAGGCACGATGTGGTCAACCACATGAGGCACGCCCCCACACGCTGCGCACCTGGTGCCCTCCAGTACCTGGCGGCGCAGCCTGCCCCAGCCTGGTGGCTCCACCCTGTACGCGCCCACCCAGGGCTGCACCTGGTGGGCTGCGCAGCGACCGCGCTTTACCGCAGCCTCCAGGCAGCCCACCTCGGCGCAGGCCTTGGGAGCGCGGGCCACTACTGCTCCAGGCCCAGGTGCGCCAGGTAAGCCTGGTGCACAGCCTGGAACGTGGCCGCCGCCTCATCGGCGTATGCCGCGGCCAGGGCGTGGTGCAGGCAGGTGTCCTGCTCCACTATCTCGGCCACTGCCTCCACCCGGTCTGCACGGCTGGCCATCCAGGTGGCCAGGACGCAGGTAGCCAGGGGCATGGTGCGCTCGGCACAGGTGTAGGCCAACTCCTGGGCGTCGCTGTCCACCAGGTAGTCCAGGTTCAGTTCCAGGATGTAGTCCATGGCCCGCTCGGCCTGGTAGTACGTCCAGTCGTTAGGCAGGTGGTAGTCCCCGCCAGGGTAAGCGTGGGCCTCGCGGATGGCGTCATGCAGCCAGTCCAGTTGCCCGTCGTCGTTGCGCAGCCACACCGGGTGCTCCTCCGGCGTGCAGCCGCCCTCAAACGCGCGGTCTACGAACTGGAACTGCTGGGCCGCGGCCTTAGCGGCGGCGGGGTGGTTGGTGGTGGTTGTGTTGGTGTCCACGGTTGGTCTCCTGTGGTTGGTTGGTGGGGGGATGGTAGCAGGTGCCAGCAGGGGGCTGGCCTATGCCAGGGCCTCCACTTTGCGGGGCCTGGCGATAAAGCCAAACATCGGGTCATCGTTGCTGCCCTGGACGTTGGCCACAAACTGCACCCGGTGCCCCTCGTCCAGGTCCAGGTCCATGGCGGCGGTGGGCATGGTGCCCCAGTAGCGGCAGCCATCCGCCGCCTCCACCATCCACTTCACCTGCACCCCGTAGCCGCTGTCGCGGGTGGTGATGCGCAGGATGGTGCCCTGGATGGTTGCGCCTTTGGCCTCCACTACCTGGCCGCCCTTGGCGCGGCGGGCCTCATCCTCCTGCTCCCGCTGGGCCTGGCGCTCCGCGCGCTCGTCCACGGTGTGGCGGCCCTCGTCAATCATGCGCAGCGCCAGGGCCACCTGCTTCTCGGACAACTTGCCGAACCGCTGCAGGCTGGTCAGCATCTCCCGGAGGAAGGGGTTGGCGATGTGCTGGGCGGGCCAGCCGTATGCGTCAAACGCACCGGCGTCTACCAGGGCCTTGCCGCCCTTGGTGCTGCGGGCCAACTCCTCCAGGTCCTCCTGGCCTGCCTGGTACTGGCGGGCGTGCTCCTTGCCGCCCGGCCAGGCCTCAACGCACCCGGCCATGGCAGCCCACTCGTTGCCGCCCATGTCCACCAGGTGGTAGATGTACCGGCCCGCGCTACCGCAGTGCGGGCACCAGGCGGTCGGCTCCTTGGTGCCGTGGTCCCCCTCCTCCCAGGCACCGGCGTCGTGCACGGCGCTGATGTAGGCCACCGGCAGGTACTGCTCCGGGTGGCGGGTGTCCTGGCTGCTGCTGCCTGGGCCGCTGCCGTAGTGGCGCTCGCCCTCCACAGCCTCAACGTGCTGGCTGCCCGGCTCCTGCATCTTGGTGTAACGGCTGCGCCCGTACATGCCCTAGCCCTCCAGCCCGGCGGGGGAGTAGCAGGCGATGGCCTCAACCGCGGCATCCACGGTGGCGTAGGTGCCAACGTAGAAGGGCTGGGGGTGGTGGCCGCTGGTGGCAACCACCAGGGGCTGGTGGCCTGCCATGCACTCCATGGTGCCGATGTGCCAGTTGTTGGTGCCGTTCACCAGCAGCAGGTCATCCCCGTACTGGCTGGGCCGCACGGTGACCACCGGGTGGCGCTTGCTGGTGGTGGTGTATGTGGTCTGCTCGGTCATTGCGGTTGGTCCCT
>ERZ891134.1200-NODE-1200-length-18620-cov-7.742903_pt1 | contig 18620 bp, 17 predicted proteins | sample MGYA00520888_ERZ891134 | MGnify/ENA primary metagenome ERZ891134 (study PRJEB32303, sample SAMEA104408692) | aquatic metagenome | biome: Brackish water; feature: Coastal; material: water | place: Baltic Sea | collected 2014-10-23 | depth 10 m ... | reverse complement strand
TCGGCGTTGATCACGCTGTCGTCAGTTGGGGTGACGAGTCGCAGATTCGGTTGATAGCGCTGCAGTTTTTCGCGCAGTTGTTGTATGGCGCCAGGGGGAGCGACTTCTTGTAATCGGCCCGATGGTGGCTTGCTCTCTAGGGGTGTTTGTTTATTACCGTCCCCACGGAGCGGCCAGGTTGGCAGAGCCATCCCTGCAACTGGCATGCCTGTGATGAGCAGTATCGCCGTCAGAAACGCCATGAATGGCATTAGGCCTGGGCGTGACATGGCGTGTCAGTGCAATGAGTTCATTTTGACGGGCGGAACGCCATTGAACAGAGTTGTTATCAAACAGGGCGATTAATTGAGTTGAATTGTATGAAACAAGCTCTACCTTTCTTGATTTTGCTGGCCTGTTGGGGTTCTGCAGAGCCCTGTCACTGACTGGTTAGCGGCAGGATTGAACCTTTGTAACTCCGGTGGCGGAATGGTCGTGGTCCGCTCCTATGCTTTTTTCAGCGGTCCCCTCTTTGGGGCCCCAGCTTCAGTGCAGTAAAGGGGTTTCGGCTTCCGTTCATGCATTGACGCCCGACCATGGTTCCCTTGCGGAGCTGTGTTCGGGGCCCCGACGAGCTTCGGTTCGTCGGAGGGGTGGCCCACCACCTCGATCCCGTCCCTCGAGGAACGACTCGATGACCATCAGCCCACCTGAACGTGGGAGTGACGCGAAGAGCCAGGTTGAAAAGGTTGACAATCCAGCAACCTTTGAATTGTTCGGTAAGCCCGGACATTTCGACCGAGCTCTCGCGAAGGGTCCCAAAACCACAACTTGGGTTTGGAACCTTCACGCCAACGCTCACGATTTCGACGCTCATACGAGTGACCTCCAAGAGGTCTCTCGACGAATCTTCTCAGCTCATTTCGGCCATCTGGCCGTCATCTTCATCTGGCTGAGCGGCGCTTTCTTCCACGGCGCACGCTTCTCCAACTATTCCGGATGGCTTGCTGATCCCACCCACGTGAAGCCCAGTGCTCAGGTGGTGTGGCCGATCTTCGGCCAGGAAATCCTGAACGGTGACATGGGAGCCGGTTTTAACGGCATCCAGATCACTTCAGGTCTCTTCCACGTTTGGCGTGGATGGGGCATCACCAGCGAAACCCAACTCATGGCTTTGGCCATCGGTGCGTTGGTGATGGCCGGACTCATGCTTAACGCTGGAGTTTTCCACTACCACAAGGCAGCTCCAAAGCTGGAGTGGTTCCAGAACGTTGAGTCCATGCTGAACCACCACCTGGCAGGTTTGCTGGGTCTTGGCTCGCTGTCATGGGCAGGGCACCTCATCCATGTGTCCCTCCCTGTCACCAAGTTGATGGATGCCATTGACGCCGGCGAACCGCTGGTTTTAAACGGCACCACCATCGCCTCGGTGGCTGACATCCCTCTCCCCCATGAGTTCTTTAATCAGGACTTATTGGCACAGCTTTATCCAGGCATTGGTTCTGGTGTTTCCGCTTTCTTCTCAGGTAACTGGGCCGCTTACGGGGACTTCCTCACCTTCAAAGGTGGGTTGAATCCAGTAACAGGAAGCCTCTGGATGACCGACATCGCTCACCACCATGTGGCGATTGCTGTCTTGTTCATCGTTGCCGGTCATATGTACCGGACCAACTGGGGCATTGGTCATTCAATTAAGGAAATTCAGGAGAATCAGAAGGGCGATCCCCTCCTGTTCCCTGCACCGAATGGTCACGATGGGCTCTATGAGTTCATGACCACCTCCTGGCATGCCCAGTTGGCCGTGAACCTGGCAATGCTTGGTTCGCTGAGCATCATCGTTGCTCAGCACATGTATGCGATGCCTCCTTACGCATACATGGCGGTTGACTACCCGACTCAAATTGGATTGTTCACCCATCACATTTGGATTGGTGGCTTCTTAATTGTTGGTGGAGCGGCCCATGCCGCTATTGCCATGGTTCGTGATTACGACCCGGCAAAACACATCGACAACGTGCTCGATCGTGTGCTCAAGGCTCGCGATGCGATCATCAGCCACCTCAACTGGGTGTGCATCTGGCTCGGAGCCCACAGCTTCGGCCTCTACATCCACAACGACACCATGCGTGCCCTGGGACGTCCCCAGGACATGTTCAGCGATCAGGCGATTTCAATTCAGCCGATTTTCGCTCAGTGGATTCAAAACGCACACGCCGCGGCGGCGGGTAGTACTGCTCCCAACGCTCTTGCTGGTGTGAGTGAAGTGTTTAACGGTTCTGTTGTGGCCGTCGGCGGAAAAGTCGCAGCTGCTCCAATGCCGTTGGGCACCGCTGACTTCATGGTGCACCACATTCATGCCTTCACGATTCACGTGACGGTCTTGATCCTGCTGAAGGGCGTTCTGTATGCCCGTAGCTCTCGTCTGATTCCAGACAAGGCAAACCTCGGGTTCCGCTTCTCCTGCGACGGCCCTGGTCGTGGCGGTACATGTCAGGTGTCGGCTTGGGACCACGTGTTCCTTGGCCTGTTCTGGATGTACAACTCCCTCTCGATTGTCATTTTCCACTTCTCTTGGAAGATGCAAAGCGACATTTGGGGGACGGTGAATGCGGATGGTTCTGTTGCGCACATCACCAACGGGAACTTCGCTCAGAGCGCCATCACCATCAATGGTTGGTTGCGTGATTTCCTGTGGGCTCAGGCCGTACAGGTGATCAACAGCTACGGATCGTCCACCAGTGCCTACGGAATCATGTTCCTAGGTGCTCACTTCATCTGGGCTTTCAGCCTGATGTTCCTGTTCAGTGGCCGCGGCTATTGGCAGGAGTTGATTGAGTCCATTGTTTGGGCCCACAACAAGTTGAAGGTGGCTCCCGCCATCCAGCCCCGTGCTCTCTCCATCATCCAAGGCCGTGCAGTGGGTGTTGCCCACTACCTCTTGGGTGGTATCGCGACCACTTGGGCTTTCTTCCACGCCCACATTCTTGTGGTCGGCTGACCTCACCTGACCTCTCCCTCTAATGGCAACGAAATTTCCTTCGTTCAGCCAGGGTCTGGCCCAGGACCCGACAACCCGCCGTATTTGGTACGGGATCGCCACGGCTCACGACTTCGAGAGCCATGACGGAATGACGGAGGAGAAGCTTTACCAAAAGCTCTTCTCCACCCATTTCGGGCATCTCGCCATCATCGGCCTTTGGGTTTCGGGAAACCTGTTCCATATCGCCTGGCAGGGCAACTTCGAGCAGTGGGTCGCCGACCCGCTGCACGTGCGCCCCATCGCTCATGCAATTTGGGATCCCCACTTCGGTCAAGGCGCCATTGACGCCTTTACCCAAGCGGGTGCTTCCTCCCCGGTGAACATTGCCTATTCAGGCCTTTATCACTGGTTTTACACGATCGGCATGACCACGAATGCCGAGCTGTACCAAGGATCCATCTTCATGATGATCCTGTCGGCTTGGGCCCTATTCGCTGGTTGGTTGCACTTGCAACCCAAGTTCCGCCCTTCACTTGCTTGGTTCAAAAACGCTGAGTCGCGTTTGAACCATCACCTCGCTGTCCTCTTTGGATTCAGCTCTATCGCTTGGACCGGTCACCTGGTCCATGTCGCGATCCCTGAGGCCCGTGGTCAGCACGTCGGTTGGGACAACTTCCTCAGCGTGATGCCGCATCCCGCAGGACTTGGCCCTTTCTTCACCGGCAACTGGGGTGTTTACGCCCAGAATCCTGATTCGATGAATCAGGTGTTCGGAAGTGCAGAGGGGTCTGGTACTGCGATTTTGACCTTCTTGGGTGGTTTTCACCCTCAAACAGAAGCTCTTTGGCTCACGGATATTGCCCATCACCATTTGGCGATTGGTTGCATATTCGTGATCGCCGGTCACATGTACCGCACCAATTTCGGTATTGGGCACTCCATTAAGGAGATCCTCGAGACCCACAACCCCCCCAAGGGCACCCCTGGAGACTTGGGTGCTGGCCATAAAGGCCTGTACGACACCATCAACAACAGCCTTCACTTCCAGTTGGGCTTGGCCCTCGCCTCTCTTGGCGTGGTGACCAGTTTGGTGGCGCAGCACATGTATGCGATGCCCTCGTATGCCTTCATCGCGAAGGACTACACCACTTCGGCAGCGCTCTACACCCACCACCAGTACATCGCCATCGCTTTGATGTGTGGTGCCTTCGCTCACGGTGCGATCTTCTTCATTCGTGATTACGACCCCGAAGCCAATAAGGACAACGTCCTGGCTCGGATGCTCGAGCACAAGGAAGCGATCATTAGCCACTTGAGCTGGGTGTCTCTCTTCCTCGGGTTCCATACCTTGGGCCTCTACGTCCATAACGACGTTGTTGTTGCCTTCGGTACACCTGAGAAGCAGATCCTGGTGGAGCCTGTGTTTGCTCAGTTTGTTCAAGCCGCTTCCGGTAAAGCGATCTATGGCTTTGACGTGCTGCTCTCCAATGCTGGAGGCGCTGCTGCCAATGCCAATGCCGCTTACATGGACGGTTGGATGGGGGCAATCAATGGCAACACCGATGTGTTCCTGCCGATTGGCCCTGGTGACTTCCTTGTGCACCACGCCATCGCTCTTGGACTCCACACCACAACCCTGATCCTTGTGAAGGGTGCGTTGGATGCCCGTGGTTCCAAGCTGATGCCAGACAAGAAAGACTTCGGCTACTCCTTCCCTTGTGATGGCCCTGGCCGTGGCGGTACCTGCGACATCTCAGCTTGGGATGCGTTCTACCTCGCGGTGTTCTGGGCTTTGAACACGGTGGGTTGGCTCACCTTCTATTGGCATTGGAAGCACCTTGCGATCTGGTCTGGCAACGTTGCTCAGTTCAACGAATCCAGCACTTATCTCATGGGTTGGTTCCGTGACTACCTGTGGCTGAACTCTTCCCAGTTGATCAACGGGTATAACCCGTTTGGCAGCAACAACCTGGCCGTCTGGTCTTGGATGTTCCTGTTCGGTCACCTGGTATGGGCGACAGGTTTCATGTTCCTGATTTCCTGGAGAGGATATTGGCAGGAACTGATTGAGACCATCGTTTGGGCTCATCAGCGCAGCCCTATCGCCAACATGATGGGTTGGCGTGATAAGCCTGTGGCTCTCTCGATTGTCCAGGCAAGGGTTGTGGGTCTTGCTCACTTCTCGGTTGGTTACGTACTCACCTACGCGGCCTTCCTTATAGCCTCGACCTCAGGCAAGTTCGGTTGATCAATATCAATTCAACGGTCTGATTCACGAGTCGTTCCTCGATTACTGCCCCGTCCGATTGATCGGACGGGGTTTTTTGTTTTGTGATTGTGATTCTGTTGAAATTTGTCCACCGACTGTTATCTCATCGGTAGTAACTGGCTATCTTGCAAAAGTTGCACTCTTGTTCAAATCTGGTTAGCCAAAACGCCACATCTTTTCCAGGCTGACTTTCTTGAGGCGCAGTTGCTCGAATCTCTTTCCCCGGAGAGTTCAACTCGTCTGCAGCCTGTGCTGAGGACCCATCACAGTGATCTGGTGAAAGAGTTAGTTCGCTTTGCCTTCCGATCGAGCACGGAGCCCATCAGTTTGGCCATGGTTTGTCAGTTGCTGTTCACGACCAAGACAACCCTCACGCTAAGTTGCCGTGAAATGTTTGGTTATGGACCGTCAGCATTGATGCGCCTTATTCGATTACAACAAGTACACGAAGTGCTTTGTAATCATGATCTCCGGCACCAGCTTGGATGCCATACCGTTCAGCAGGCAGCAGAGCATTTTGGCTTTGCGAGCCGGAATCACTTCGCGGGTGCGTATCGCGATCTCTTTGCGGAGACACCGCGTACGACTTTGTTGGCATCGCGTTAATCGATATTGTTGACTGTGTTCGGTGTGACCCTCATTAGGACGCTCCAAAAGTTGAACGACCGAATGGCTTTGTGCATTTCGGTCTCACTGATTGAGCAAGTGCTGTTCCAAAAGAATGATTGACAGCTAAGCCCTGCAATTTGATATTTAGCTCATTGAGCTGGTTTGCTTTTGATCAAGAGATAGGCCACCGGAACCACGAATAGCGATAGCCAGGTGGACATCAGTAGCCCGCTGAACACGACGGTTCCGATGCTAATGCGACTTGCAGATCCGCTGCCGCTAGCCATTAGAAGAGGGAGAAATCCGACCAGTGACGTAGTCGCCGTGAGCAGGATTGGACGCATCCGATTGATGGCGGCTTCAAGGATTGCCTCCTTGAGGATGATCCCTTTGGTAAGTCTTTGGTTGGCAAATTCGACAATTAAAATGCCATTTTTGGTGGCTAAGCTGATCAAGACAAGGAGGCCCATTTGCCCATAGACATCAAGCGGTAATCCCCTGAGTTTTAATCCAATCAATGCTCCCATTAGAGCAATCGGTACTGTTAGCAGAATTATGAATGGATCAATGAAGCTCTCATAAAGTCCTGCCAGTAGTAGATACACAACCAACACGCCCAGACTAAACAGTATCCAGGTCACGCTTTGTGCTTTTTGTTCTTCTTTTGCCAAGCCAGTAAATGCCAGGCCAATATTGTTTCCTCCGATCTGTTCACCGGTGCGTTTCAGCATTTGGATGGCTTGACCACTACTAATCTTTTGCCCTGGTAGAGCAGTAATTCGAATGGCACGATTTAGACCGTAATGGCTAATGCTGTTGGCACCTTCTTCGCGGGTTAATTGAGCCACGGATGCAACCGAGATCATCCTTCCTTGGCGATTCCTCACCATCAAGTTGGTGAGATCAGCTGGACCATTGCGTTCGTCTCCTTCTAATTGAACGTAAATACTTCGAACACGCCCACCTTCATAGGTGTCGTTCACATAGCGGCCCCCGATGGCGGTGCCGATGTCGCGCAATGTGGCCCCATAGTCCAGATCAAGGGCAGCGGTTAAGTCGCGGTCAAGCTCAAGTCGCCAGCGTGGTGATGACGCATCAAATCGAGTGCTAATCCGTTCAAACTGACCACTGGCTTGTGCTGTGGCGATGAATCGTTGAGCCACCGCTTCAAATTCCGGAAGACTCAGTTGTCCACCGCTGCGATCCAACAACTCCACCACCAAGCCCGATTCGCTGTTGAATCCGCGAACGGTGGGAGGCGTGGTCACGATCACGCGTGCGGACGGGACTTGGTTTCGAATCGCCTCCGAAAGGCGACGTTGAATCGCTGTACTGCTTTGGTTTTGCTGGGTTCGCTCCTGGATGGGGGCTAAACGCAAATAGAAGGAGCCACGGTCTTCGCCGCTTTGTCCAAATGAATTTCCTGCGTAAAAATTTCCGGTTCTGATGAGGGGATCTTTGGCAACGATGGTTCGGATTTGGTCCATCACCTTCACTGTGCGTTCCAGACTCGCTCCCTCGGGCAGCGTGAAGTAGCCACGGAGTTGGCCTTGATCTTCATTGGGAATAAACGCCGTCGGAATCGTGGCTAAACCTGCAGCGGTGCCGATCAAGCCAATCGTGAGGAGCACAGCGAGAAGTTGGCTGCGCTTCAACCACTGCCTTAGAAGTCGTTCATACAGCGTTTGCAGGCGCGTCATTCCGCGCTGTAAACCCGCGCTAAAGCGTTGAATCGGGTTTGGCAGCCCTCCGCTCGATGTCCTCAGAACTCTTGCCGTTGCCATTGGTGTGAATGACAGTGCGTTGACGGTGGAGAACAAAATGGCCCCGCCAATGGCCAAGGCGATTGGTTGGTAGAGCCGGCCAACCGATCCTGGAATCAGCAGTACTGGAATGAAGACGGCTGCCAGCACCAGTGACGTTGCGACCACTGCGCCGGCAAGCTCGGCCATGGCATTTTCTGCGGCTTGCTGCGGGGCTTCACCACGTTCGATGCGGCTTGCGATGTCTTCCGTGACGACAATCGCGTCGTCGACCACGATGCCAGTGGCCAGAACGAGGCCGAACAGGATCAAACTGTTCAGCTCCGATCCACTGAGTCGGACTACAACCAGGCTGCCCACCAAAGCAACCGGAACGGCGATCCCTGGAATCATGGCTAGACGCCAACGTCCAAGGAACAACACCAGGACGAGCAATACCAGAATCACGGCGTCGCGCAAGGTGCCGAGCGTGCGGTCGAGGTTGGCCTGAATCGTGTCAGCCACGTCCACGATCAGCGACAGTTCAACGCCTGGTGGGAAGTTCGATTCCAATTGTTGGAGCTGGTCCTTGATCGATCGACTCACCTGCAGAGCATTGGCTCCGTCCCGCTGATAAACACCGACGGCAACCGACTGTTCGCCCTGAAGGTTCATGGCGGTGCGGCCATAGCTTTTCTGTCCAAGCACCACCCGCCCCACATCTTTGAGCCTGAGGAGTCCTCCGTTATCGAATTGACGCAGGACGAGATTCTCAAACTCGTCTTGGCTGCGAAGACGTCCTTCTGCTTCAACGGGAAGGCTGATCAGTTGTCCGGTTGGTGCGGGTGAGGCACCAATGCTTCCAATCGCTGCGAGGACGTTTTGTTCTGCGAGTGCCTGAGTCACGTCCGTGACGGTGAGCTTCGCTTGCTCCAATCGCTGCGGATCTAACCAAATCCGAAAGGACAGCTCACTCCCCCCGAAAACAACGACATCCCCGACCCCGGGCGTGGTGAGGAGAGATTCCCTTAGGGATTGATCAAGCCATCCCGTCAGGAAGGTTGGTACGTATTGATCCGGCGGATGACTGAATCCCAGGATCATCAGTAGGTCGTTCGATGAGCGGCGAACCTGCAGGCCTTGCCGACCAACAGCTGTTGGTAAGCGGCGTGTCGCCAGGCTCACTTCGTTTTGAACCTTGATCGCGTTCAACTCGGGATCCCCCGAGCTGAACCGCAGGCTGATACTTGCTCCGCCTTGCCGGCTGGTGGAGCTGATGCTTTCGACCCCTTCAAGACCGTTGAGCTGCTGTTCCAAGACAGCCGTAACGCTTTGCTCAACGACGTCTGGGGAGGCCGCTGGGAAGCTTGCTCTCACGCTCACCCTTGTCGGCGCTAGTTGAGGAAGATCCTCGAGCCCCAGCCCCAGCATGGAGGTCAGCCCAGCCAAAAGGATGAGCAGGCTGCACACCACCGTGAAAACGGGGCGCCGCAGGAAGGGCTGAGAGATCGACCGCATCCGGGACGATTCAGAGATGGAGAGGACCTTTCAATGAAAACCCCCCGAAAAGCACTAGGTGCATTTCAGGGGGCGAGTCTATGAAACGGTTGAGATGTGGGTGGCGTTAGCCAACACTCCAAACGCCAGCAGCGATGTTGAACAAGTCTTGAACATGGACCGTGCTGCACAGGAACCATGCAAAGACGGCTCCACCGCATCCGCCCAGCCAAAAACCGCTGGTGAAGTCTGCCCAGCCCGTACGGGTGAACAAATCAGACGGGGGGTTGTTGACTGTGACGTCGGAGGGTGGAATGTGGGGCTGTTTTCCGGGCTGGTTGTACAGCAGGAACAGCAGGGTGAGGATATGGACGGCTCCAATGGCCGCCAAGACACCGGCAGTGTCTTGGAATTCCGTAGCCCGCAGCGGGCCACAGATTGTGAAGGGGCCGTAGAGCAGGTAACCAAAAGCAGCACCTGTTTCGAGACCGCGGAAATTTGGTGAAATTCCTTCGCGGTACAAGGGCAGGTTGTTGATCAGGCCTTTGATGAAATAGCCGCTGTTAACCGGTGTGGCGAGGTTGCCGACACAGGGATCAGAGGCAGGAGTCACAGTCATTGAAAACGAATGCTGAGGGTTTGGGGCGATCCGCAGCCTGCGGTCACTCGGCAGCGGTGATCACGCGACCAACGAGGACGATGAACACTGCGGGAAAAACGATTCCGGTCATGGGCACGAAAATCGCAGGCAGCCAGGCAGCAGCGAATTCTCCAGTCATGTCGAGGCCAAAAGCTTCGCGTTTACTGTATAGATCACCGATCGAACGGCTTCTCTTTAGCCGTGACGGCGACATAAAAGTCAATCCAAATGCAGAACGTTCTCCTCCCTGGTGCTGTTGGTTTGCTCGCGGTTTTTCTTTGGCTGCAACGGAAGCCAGTCAAGCCAATGCTGTCCAGCACTGACGCCAGCGCCGTTGCTCAGCTCAATCGCACCCAACTTGAACTGGTCATCGAAGCCGAGCAGCGCTCAAAAACGAAAGACGATGATTTGTCCAATTGGACGCGTCCAGTCACCGTTCAAGAGACGATCAGCCTTCAACAAGCCTTGCGTTTTGGCATGAATGCTGGCCCAGAGGAACGGCTTTTGGCCGTGCGTCAGGCCGCATGTTGGGGGCATCGATCTGTCCTTCCGCTACTGCGTCGTGCCTTGCATGACTCTGACCCGCGGGTCGTGGAAGCAGCGGCTCTAGCGATCGAACCGTTCCGCTCCTCACCACACCGCAAGGTTGTTCAGGTATCCCGTCCGCCTCGCAACGTTTCACGGATGCGGTAAATCGGTCGATCCTGACTTTCGTGATACGTCCTGATTTGTAGTTCGCCGAGGAGCCCAAAACAGAACAGTTGGATCCCCGCCAGCCCAAGAACCACAGCAAGGGTGAGCAAGGGCCTGTTGCCGATGTCGCTGCCCATCAGCTTGATCACCAACAAATAGGTGCTGGCGACCAGGCTGGTGAGAATGGCGATCAATCCTCCAAAGCCAAAGACATACATCGGTCTGGTTAGGAATCGCTTCATAAACCAAACCGTCAGCAGGTCCATCAGCACACGGAATGTGCGGTCGATTCCATATTTGCTGCTCCCAAATTGACGAGCTCGGTGGTTCACCTTCACCTCTGTGATTCGCGCCCCTTCGATGAAGGCCAAGGCTGGCAAGAACCTGTGCAGTTCTCCGTAGAGGCGCATGTCGGCCAGCACTTCTCGTCGATAGGCCTTCAATGAGCAGCCGTAATCGTGGAGTCGAACGCCGGTGACTCGGCCGATTAAGCGGTTGGCCAGTTTCGAGGGGAGTTTGCGTTGTAAGGCCGCGTCTTGCCGCTGGTGCCGCCAACCGCTGACTAAGTCGTAGCCCTCGCGCAATTTGCTGAGCAGCATTGGGATGTCGGCGGGGTCATTTTGGAGGTCGCCATCCAGGCTCACGATCACCTCCCCTTGTGAAACGTCAAAGCCAGCAGCCATGGCTGCTGTCTGGCCATAGTTTTTACGGAGCAGCACCCCGACGAGTTCTGGGATCTCTTGGCTCAGCCGCTCGAGCACCTCGGCAGTGTGGTCACTGGAGCCGTCATTGACCAGTACAAGCTCGAAGCGTTCGCCGCTTGGTCGAAGGGCTGACAGCAGCTGGTCCACCAAATGCGGCAAGCTTTCCTCTTCGTTGTAGAGGGGCACCACCACCGATAGGTCTAGGGGTGCACTCATGCCGGTTGCCTTGTTGGAGAATTCAACTTAATCGCCGACTCCTGTGGTTTCTGTGGCGATCCGTGGTGGTTTAAGCCCAAGCTTGGCCGTCATGGCAGCGCACGACCCGTCCTGCTCCCCGTAGTTCGGCTCTGTAATGGCATGCCACCGGGTGGGTGTCCTGGGGGTGAAGGCTGTCGATGCCAATCCCATTTCGGCCATGTTCTTTCCCAGAGCTATGGCGGTAGCGGCCATTGCCCAGATGGAGCCCTACATGGTTGCATCGCTTGTTGGTGCCGAAAAAAATGAGATCCCCCGGTCGAAGCAAGTTGAATGATCCAGGCGTCACTGCAATGGGTTGGCAGAACTGTTCCTGTTGATAGGCGTCGCGGGGGATCCAGATCTTTTGACTCGCAAACGCCATTTGCATCAGTCCCGAACAGTCCATGTCTGGCTCTGTGGTCCCACCCCACAAATAGGTATTGGGCTGTTGTTGAACGCGTTCGCTCCAGGCCAGGACATCTGGAATGCGTTGTTCAATCTCGGTTGTTGTGAGCATCGTGGGTTGCCACGGGCCTCGATGCTCTGCGTTGCCGATGACGGCATCCTGATCAATCCAGCACTGGTATCCATCGTCGAGAAGCATCACCTCAATGCGTGCACCAACGATCTTGAGGATGCGAAAGCTTCGTCCTTTGCCGGCTTGGGTTGTTAATCCATGTCCTGTGGAACGGGAATAACCATTCACGTTCGCTCGAAGCCGCCAACAGCTCTGTGTCGCCAGCAAGTCCGGAGCCAAAAGAGTGCCTAACGTCGCCATGGCCAATTGCTCTTGCTATGGCGTTCTACCGTTTCGATCCCGCCATGGCTTTATGCCTGGAATCCGTGCTGGACGGACTGGATGCGGAAGGCCGCCCAGGACTGCGCAACAGCTTGGGGGTGACCTGGATTCGTTACTCGGATGCGAATCCAGAGGCCGGTGATGGATTGGGGGTGTCTTGGAATCATCAGAAGCCCATCTATCCCGCCAGCGTGGTGAAGTTGTTTTATGCCGTGGCGGCAGAGCAATGGTTGCAGCGTGATCTCATCCCCGATAGCGATGAATTGGAACGGGCCCTGCGGGAGATGATCGCCGATTCCAGCAACGATGCCACCGGTCTCGTGATGGATTTACTGACAGGAACCACCAGTGGTCCGATGCTCCATGGGGAGCGATGGTTGATGTGGCAGCGACAGCGAAATTTGGTGAATGAATGGCTGGAAACTCTGTTGTGGCCAGAGCTGGAGCTGGTGAACTGTTGTCAGAAAACTTGGGGTGATGGGCCCTTTGGACGCGAAAAAGTGTTCTACGGAAACGACAACGCCAATCGCAATGCGCTGACGACTGCGGCAACTGCTCGCATGTTGGAGGCGGTCATGACGGGGGCGGTGGTGTCACCACCGGCTTGTCGCCGATTACGCGCTCTTTTGCAGCGCTCCCTGGATCCCGCCCAGCGCCGTGCCGATCCGGAGAACCAGGTGGATGGCTTTCTGGGTGAAGGTCTCCCTGAGGGGGCGAAGCTTTGGAGTAAGGCGGGTTGGATGAGTCAAGCTCGTCATGATGCGGCCTGGTGGCAGTTGCCTGATCAATCCCCGTCGTTGCTGGTGGTGTTCAGCTCAGGGCCAGACCGTGCCAAAGATGAGCAGCTTCTTCCCGCTCTTGCTAAGGCCTTATCGGGTTTTTCGGGTTGAGGGGCTGGAGTGAAGACACTCCTCTTTGCCACTGATTGGGCATCGTTTTGTTGGTTATCTCGACCTCAAAAAAGCCATGAGGATTGAGAGGTCGTCAGACCTCTTTGATCACTCTTGGAACGGAGAGGGAGGGATTCGAACCCTCGACAAGCGTTGCCACCTGTAACTCCTTAGCAGGGAGCCGCTTTCAACCACTCAGCCACCTCTCCAGGTGCCAATTGATCCTATCAAGTGTTGGGCAATTGGTCAGACCTCAACGCGGGGCAGCCGATGCTTGAACCCGCAGAGAATTTCCCAAGGGATCGACTGGCAGCGGTCGCTCCAGTTCTGCGGGGTGATTTCAACGTTTTGATCCCGTCCCAGAAGGGTCACGATGCTGCCAGCGTGAATGTCGGGTGCGTCTGTTGCATCGATCAAAAGCTGATCCATGGTGATCGCTCCCACTTGCGGGAGACGCGTGTCGCGATGGAGCGCGTCAATCTGCCCACTCAGGGCTCGCACAACACCGTCGGCATAGCCGATGGCAACCACAGCAAGGCGTCTGGCATGGGGGCTGATGTACTGATGGCCATAGCTCACGCCAGTGCCGGCTTGGATTTCGCGGATCAGCGTGACCTTGGCGCGTACCGCTAGGGCGGATCGCAAGGGCACCACATCGCTCAAGTGGCTGGCCGGTGAATGTCCGTACAGGGCAAGTCCGACCCTCACCATGTCGTAATGCAAGTTTGGTTCCAACAAGGTTCCGGCGGAATTGGCGAGATGACGGCACAGCCCGTGGCCCCGTTGAGGGAGAGCTTCGAGCACGGACTGGAACCGTTGCTGCTGCTGTTGCGTCACGGTCATATTGCGATCATCGGCACAGGCCAGATGGCTGTAAATGCCTTCCAGCACTAAGTTTTTGAGGCATTGGATGGCTTGAGTGGTTTCAGCACCATCGTCCAGGGCGCACCCCAGCCTGCTCATGCCCGTATCGATTTTGAGTTGAACCTTGAAACGTCGACCGCTGTCTTCTGCGAGGGCATGGCACAGCTTGGCGTCGCCAAGACTGCTGAGTGTTGGCATGAGCTGCCACTCCAGGCAGGTCCGTAATTCTTCGGGATCGCAGAGATTGCTTAAGAGGAGGATTGGGGCCTTGAGGCCGGAATGCCTGAGCTCTAAGCCTTCCTGAAGCGTCGCCACGCCAAGACTCGTGGCTCCACCATCTAGGGCTGCGTTGGCCACGGTGACAGCCCCATGGCCGTAGCCATCGGCCTTCACCACGGCCATGAGCTCAGCGCCAGGGGTCAAGTGCTGGCACAACGCGCCCGCATTGGCCTTAATCGCTGCCGGTGATACCTCCACCCAGGCGCGCTGGCGTGGATTTTGATCCGGCATGACAACAGTGCTTGGGGCTACCAAGACAAATGTGGTGTGGCCAATAGCATGACGGTTATTCAGGGAGCTGGCATGGGCCAGGTTCTCGTTCTCAATGCGTCCTACGAACCGCTAAACATCACCACCTGGCGAAGAGCCATGGTGATGATGCTGAAAGGTAAAGCGGAGAGTCTCGAACAGGATGTGAGCAGGGAGATCCGAAGGGGTACGCATCTCCCCACGGTGATTCGCTTGCGTCAATTCGTGCGTGTTCCTTTTCGACAGGTTCCGCTGACCCGTCGCAATGTGTTTTATCGGGATAATCACAGTTGTCAGTACTGCGGCTGTTCCGGTGAGCAGCTGTCGATCGACCATGTGATTCCACGGAGTCGTGGGGGTCCCGATGATTGGGACAACGTCACGACTGCCTGCCTTAGTTGCAACGTCCGTAAGGGAAATCGCACGCCTGGGGAAGCAGAAATGCCCTTGAAGCGGGTCCCCCGACGACCATTGAGCAGTTTGACTTTTGAAGCAACACGCCAAATTCATGCTGGACATCACGGCGAGTGGGCGAAATATGTGATCGGCGCCTAGTTCGCTCAGTCTTCCGATTCTTCGCTGAGTGCTTCCAGCTTTTGACGTTGCTCTTCGGCGATGCACGCACCGATGAGGTCCTCAAGTTGCCCTTGAAGGACTGGTTCAAGCGAGAAATTACGCCCCAGTCGGTGATCGGTTGTTCGGTTGTCTTTGTAGTTGTAGGTGCGAATTTTTTCAGACCGATCGCCACTTCCCACCTGCGATCGACGATGACTGCTTTCACGTTCAGCAGCCGCCGCCAGTTCGCGTTCGAGCAACTTGGCGCGAAGAATTTCCAAAGCACGTTCTCTGTTCTGTAGTTGAGATCGCTGCTGCGTACAAAACACGCGAATGCCTGTGGGCTTATGCAGCAGATCCACTGCTGTTTCCACTTTGTTGACGTTCTGACCCCCAGCTCCGCCGGAACGGGCGGTACTGATCTCAAGATCCTTTGGGTCTAATTGCACTTCAACGGCATCGGCTTCTGGCATCACAGCCACCGTTGCTGTTGAGGTGTGAACCCGTCCTTGGGATTCCGTTGCCGGAACGCGTTGCACACGATGAACCCCGGCTTCGAACTTCAGTTGACTGAAGACGCTGGTTCCTTTCACAGAAACGATCAGTTCCCGATATCCGCCGAGATCCGCCTCAGTGCAGCTCAGCTGTTGCACTGACCATCCGAGCTTCTGGCCATACCGTTCGTACATTCGGGCGAGATCTCCTGCCCAAATACAGGCTTCATCGCCCCCCGCCCCCGCACGAATTTCCAACATCACGCTGCGATCGTCTCGCGGATCGCGGGGCAGTAATGCCAGGGTGAGTCGCTGAAGCAGTGCGGCGTGTTGGGCTTCTAAGTCGCTGAGCTCGTCTTGAGCAAGTTCCTGCATCGCGGCGTCGCTCCGACTCTCCCGTAGGAGCTCACGGGCATCAGCCTGCTCCTGCTCCAATTTTTGGAGCTCCTCGAAATCGAGGACGAGAGGTTCAAGCCTGGATCGCTCTCGAGCAATCGTTTCAAGTCGCTTTGGATCATTGGCGACGTCAGGGTCAGCAAGCTGCCGCTCGAGGCTGCGGAAGCTTGCTGTAGCCGTCTGTAATCGGCTGGTCAGGGTTGAGGCATCCATAGCCATAGACCAGCCTCAATTTCAGGATGTGGCTTCGTCGTCTTTTTCCTTGGTGGTGCCCATGCCGTATTTCTTCATGAAGCGATCCACACGACCTTCGGTATCAAGGATTTTTTGGTTCCCTGTGAAGAAGGGGTGGTTGCCACTCCAGACGTCAACGTGAATTTCTGGCTGCGTAGCACCAGTGGTCATGACCACTTCGCCATTGCAGATCACCTTGGCATCGGGATACCAGGTGGGATGGATGTCGGACTTAGGCATGAGTTAAATAAAAAAATCAGCGCTTGGAGAACTGAGGTGCCTTACGGGCTTTCTTCAGACCGTACTTACGGCGTTCCTTGGCGCGGGGGTCGCGACTCAAGTGGCCTTCGGTTTTGAGCGGTTTGCGGTTGTCTGCCGACAATTCACACAGAGCACGAGCGGCTCCTTGCTTGATGGCACCGGACTGACCAGTTAACCCGCCACCGTGAACGTTCACAAGAATGTCGTACTCGGTGCTAAGCCCCAATGTTTCGAGGGGACCTTTGACAGCAGCGAGGTAGGCCGGGTTGTAGTTGAGATAGTTATCTCCGGGACGACCGTTAATGGTGATCGTGCCGTTGCCTGGAACGAGACGGACCCGGGCCACGGAGGTCTTACGACGACCTGTACCCCAGTAGACGACAGAATTGCTGCTCATTTGGCGGTAGCTGAGGGGTTGAGCTGAAGGGGCTGGGGCTTTTGGGCTGAATGGGGATGCTCGGTGCCTTTGTAGACCTTGAGCTTCCGGTACATCTGCCGACCCAGGGCGTTGTGGGGAAGCATGCCCTTGATGGCTTTTTCCACGATCCGTTCTGGGATGCGCTCCTGAAGGGATTCAAAGGTTTCAACCTTCATTCCGCCAGGACGACCTGAATGTCGCCGGTAGAGCTTTTGCTGGGGCTTTCTTCCGCTGACTTGAATTTTTTCAGCGTTTACCACCACCACGAAATCACCTGTATCGAGGTGAGGCGTGAAGCTGGGGTTGTTTTTGCCGCGCAGAATCGAGGCAACCTCGGTTGCTAGGCGACCAAGGGTCTGATTCTCAGCGTCCACCACATACCACTGGCGGTCGATCGAATCGATGGGAGGAAGGGAGGTCTTGTTCATCTCGCCGGCAGGCCGGTTCGGTGGTGCTCCGTCGAAGACGGCGAAGCTGTACAGGATGGTTTGGACCATGACTGGACCAAACCGTGGATCAATGATCGAGCTTACTCCTTAACAATCCCTCTCCTAGGAGCTGGAATGGTCATCAGAGGTCTTGTGGCTCGTGTCTGGCAAACAAGGAGGATCCGGAGGTGGATCATCCGTTGCTAAAGAAAACCACGGCTGGCAATCGTACCAGCCAGCTTTGCTGAAAATCTCGTCCGCATATCCGGCTCTCAATAGACAAAGCCCTCTTGCAGGCGCGGCTTCCCTGACTTGGTCTCGGCGGCGGTCTCTCCAGCGTTGTTCAAAGGCTTCCACGCTGAGCCGATGCTCTCCGACGGCAACGAGCTGGGCCATCAAGAGCCGAACCATGCCATAAAGGAATCCACTGGCTTGGATTTCCACGCGTATGAGGTCACCCTCGCGTTCCACGAGCACGTCTTGGATGGTTGTGCGTGAGTGAGGCCGTCGGCTACCAGCGCGCATGAAGGCAGCAAAATCATGGAGGCCGATCATCCCTTCAAGGGCAACTCGCATGTTGTCTTCGTCGAGGCGATGGTGGTACCGGTGCCAAGTCCATGGAGTCAGGAACAAGTTGGGTCGCCGACTGTTGTGAATGATGTATCTGTAACGCCGGTAAATAGCGGAATAACAGGCATGCCAATCCTTTGGCCTCTCAACCGATTCACGCACCCTGATCGATGCGGGTAATCGACCGTTAAGAGCAGGAGCCCACTTTGCTGCAGGGATTGGCCCTGAACAGTCGAAATGCACGACTTGGGCTGCAGCATGAACGCCAGCATCCGTCCGACCTGCAGCAAAGCTCTGAGTTGGTCGCAGAGGATCGAGTTGACCGATCGCTGCCTCTAAAACGGCTTGCACACTTCGGGCATTCCTTTGCCGCTGCCACCCACAAAAATCTGAACCCTCGTACTGCAGGCTGAGGGCAATCCGTCGAAGGATTGGCATCTCAGGGGGTGCAGACGAGGGTTCAGCGATCAAAAGTCAGACCCTGACAGGGGTCAGGGTTACACCAATTCGATAATGGCCATCTCGGCATTGTCACCACGACGGGGGACCGTCCGCGTAATGCGGGTGTAGCCACCTTTGCGCTCGCCGTAGCGGGTCGGCGCCTTGTCAAATAGGGCGTGAACCAGTTGCTTGTCGTAGATATAGCCAATGGCTCTCCTTCGAGATGCCAGGCTGCCGTCCTTGGCCAAGGTGATCATGCGTTCAGCTTCATCGCGGAGAGCTTTCGCACGCGCCTTGGTGGTGGTGACACGACCTTCACGGATGAGTTGGGTCGTTAAGGCGCGCAGCATTGCCTTGCGTTGATCAGCGGGACGACCCAGCTTGGGAACTCG
>ERZ891134.1192-NODE-1192-length-18713-cov-6.993461_pt1 | contig 18713 bp, 13 predicted proteins | sample MGYA00520888_ERZ891134 | MGnify/ENA primary metagenome ERZ891134 (study PRJEB32303, sample SAMEA104408692) | aquatic metagenome | biome: Brackish water; feature: Coastal; material: water | place: Baltic Sea | collected 2014-10-23 | depth 10 m ... | reverse complement strand
AGCAGCACGCCGACCAGCAGTACCGTCAACATTACAGTTTCTGCAGTCAACGATGTCCCCGTGCTATCCGATGCCGGTGCAACCCTTGCCTACACTGAAGGCGACGCAGCAACCGTTATTGATAGCAGTCTGACCATCACCGATGTTGACGACACCAATATCGAAGGCGCGACCATCACCATCAGCGGCGGTTATCAGTCCAGCGAGGATGTGCTCGCGCTAGGAAATACCGGCCTCGGTATTTCAGTTGCCAGCAATTCCAGCGGGGTTCTAACCCTGACCGGCAGCACCACCGAGGACAACTATAAGACCGCCCTTGAGAGCGTCACCTACTTCAATTCCAATACCAACAACCCGAACAATAGTAATCGCACCATTACTTGGGTGGTTAGTGATGGCACCGCCAATTCTTCTGGCGTCACCTCAACCATTACCGTGGCCGATACCAACGATGCCCCCGTATTGTCGGATGCCGGCGCAACCCTTGCCTACACCGAAGGCGGTAGCGCCACCGCCATTGATAGCAGCCTGACCATCACCGATGGTGATGACACTAATATCGAAGGCGCTACCATCACCATCAGCAGTGGTTATCAATCGAGCGAGGACGTCCTCTCCCTAGGCAATACCGGCCTCGGTATTTCGGTTGCAAGCAATTCCAGCGGGGTTCTAACCCTGACCGGCAGCACCACCAAGGACAACTATAAGACCGCCCTTGAGAGCGTCACCTACTTCAATTCCAATACCAACAACCCGAACAATAGCAACCGAACGATTACCTGGCTGATCAACGATGGGGACGCAAATTCCGCGGCCGCGACCTCAACGATCACCGTCGCCGATGTCAACGATGCACCGACCCTTTCTGATGCTGGAGACACCTTGGCTTATACCGAAGGTGACAACGCTACCGTCATCGACAGCACGCTGACCATTGCCGACGTCGACGATACAAATATTGAGTCTGCCACCATTACGATCAGCAGTGGTTACCAATCCAGCGAGGATGTCTTGGCCTTCAGCAATGCTAATGGCATTAGCGGGTCTTGGAACAGCGGCAGCGGTGTGCTGACCTTGTCAGGCTCTGCCTCAGAAGCCAACTACGAGACTGCGCTTGAGAGCATTACCTATCAGAACACGAATACGGCAGACCCCAACAATACCAATCGAATCGTAAGTTGGGTGATCAATGATGGCACGGCTAATTCTTCTGCCGCCACTAGCACCATCACCGTCGGCGACGTTAATGATGCGCCAGTATTATCAGGAGCAGGTAATACGCTCGGTTTCCCTGAGGGCGACAGCTCAACCATCATCGACAGTGCTTTAAGTATCTCCGATGGTGATGATACGAATATTGAGTCCGCAACAATTACCGTCAGCAGTGGTTATCAATCCAGCGAGGATGTGCTCGCATTTAGCAATGCTAATGGCATTACTGGATCTTGGAACAGCGTTACTGGCGTCTTAACGTTGTCCGGCTCAGACTCAAAAGCCAATTATGAAACTGCCCTTGAAAGTATTACCTATCAAAATACGAATACCGACGACCCAAACAATAGTAATCGGACTATTACTTGGTTGATCAATGACGGGGACACAAATTCAGCTGCTGTGACCAGCACCATTACCGTCGCTGATGTAAATGATGCACCGGTGCTTGCTAATGCTGGCGGAACGCTTGCCTACACTGAGGGCGACGCAGCAACCGTTATTGATAACAGCCTCAGCATCACGGATGTCGATGACAGCAATCTGGAATCTGCGACAATCACGATCAGCAGTGGTTACCAGTCTAGCGAGGATGTCCTGGCGTTTACCAACGCCAATGGCATCACAGGATCCTGGAACAGCGGCGCAGGCATTCTGACGCTTTCGGGCAGTGCCTCTAAAGCCAATTACGAGACCGCGCTTGAAAGCATTACCTATCAGAATACCAATACAGATGACCCCAACAATACCAATCGAGTCGTGAGTTGGGTGATCAACGATGGCGGCGCATCGTCATCCGCGGTCACCAGCACCATCACAATCGGGGACGCCAATGACGCCCCCGTTTTATCCGATGCGAGCGCGACGCTTGCCTACACGGAGGGTGACTCAGCGACGGTTATTGATGCCAGCCTTACCATCGCAGATGTCGATGATACCAATATCGCCTCCGCCACAATCACCATCAGTAGCGGCTATCAGTCCAGCGAGGATATCCTGGCCTTCACCAACACCGATGACATCACGGGATCCTGGGACAGTGGCACAGGCGTTCTGAGCCTTTCTGGCAGCGCCTCTAAAGCCAATTACGAGACTGCTCTTGAGAGCATTACCTATCAGAATACGAATACGGCGGACCCCAACAATACCAATCGTGTCGTGAGCTGGGTCATCAATGACGGCACGGCGAACTCCGTTGCCGCAACCAGCACGATTACCGTTGCCAAGGTCAATGACGCGCCGGTTCTGGCAGATGCTGGGGCGACACTGGCCTATACCGAGGGCGATTCAGCAACCGTTATTGATAGTTCGCTTACGATTACTGACGTTGACGATAGCAACATCGAGTCCGCAACCATCACCGTCAGTAGTGGCTATCAATCCAGTGAGGACGTACTGGCCTTCAGTAATGCCAACGGTATTACCGGGTCTTGGAACAGCAGTAGTGGGGTACTCACCCTGTCAGGGTCCGCCACAAAAGCCAATTATGAGACTGCGCTTGAGAGCATCACCTACATCAATAACGAAACAGATGACCCGAACAACACCAATCGAACCATTACTTGGGTTGTCAGCGATGGCGATAACAGCTCAAGCGGCATTACCTCGACCATCACCATCGCTGACAGCAACGATGCACCTACCGTGTCGGATGCAGGTAGCACACTCGCTTATACCGAAGATGATGCAGCGACCGTCATTGACAGCTCGCTAACTATTACGGATGCAGACGACACCAATATCGAAGGCGCCACCATCACCATCAGCGGTGGTTATCAGTCCAGCGAGGATGTGCTCGCCTTAGGGAATACCAGCCTTGGCATTTCGGTTGAGAGCAACACGAGCGGCGTGTTAACCCTGACGGGCAGCGCAACAATAGCCAATTACGAGACCGCGCTTGAAAGCGTCACGTATCAAAACACCAACACCAGCGATCCGAACAACGATAATCGAACCGTGACTTGGGTTGTAAATGATGGCGCAGCTAACTCTTCGGGGGTTACGTCCACCATTACGGTTGCCGATCTCAATGACGCCCCGGTCATCTCTGATGCTGGTGGCACCCTGGCGTTCGAGGCGAACGGTGACGCGACGGTAATCGATTCTGCATTAACTGTGACCGATGCAGACGATGACAACCTGGCCTCTGCCAGCATCTCAATCAGCGGCGGCTTTCAGAGCAGCGAGGACGTGCTCGCCTTTACAAACGCAAACGGGATCACAGGGTCTTGGAACGGCAGTAATGGGACTCTGAGCCTCTCTGGCTCCGCCTCTAAAGCCAATTACAAACTGGCTCTGCAAAGCATTACCTATCAAAACACGAATGCAAGCACGCCCAACACCGCCAATCGCACCATTACCTGGATCATCAATGATGGTACGACCAATTCCAATTCGACAACCAGTACGGTCAGCGTCGCCGCGCCAAGTCTGCATCATTACGCTGTGAGCTACGATCTTGACGGTAGTTCCAATAACGATGCCAATGGCGCTAACTGTGTGGCGACCCCGGTCACGATCACGGCCCACAATGCCGGTCACTCGGCAGTCACAACCAGCAATACCGTAACCTTAACCACCAGCAGCGGAAACGGCGCCTGGGTCAGTAACGCGGATAACGCCAGTATCAGCATTGGGTTTGGCGGCGCGAACGCCATCACCACTTACCTGCGTCACCCCACGGCTGGCGCCACCACCATTAACGTGACCGACGGCTCTAATTCAGAAAGTGAGGACCCAACCTATACCTTTAACGCGGCGAGTATGTCGTTGGAATTTTTCCTGGACGCCAATGCCAATGGCGCGCCCGATGGCTCGGGTGATGACCTAACAACACTCACGGCCGGAACCACCTTCAACCAGGTACTGGTCGGCGTCGTTGATGGCGGCAGTGTTTGCACTCAAGACAGCACGATCGCAAGCCAAACCATTGCCACCAATCTTGCATACGAGTGTGTTAACCCATCAACTTGCCAGCGGGACAAGGACCTCACCGTAACCCCAACTGGCGGCAGCGCAACCGGCATCGAGGACAACAACAGTGGTGCCAGTCTCGCCTACCAGGCGGTAAATCTTGTCTTTAATGGCTCGGGGTATGCGCCCATTCCATTGGTTTACAAAGATGTAGGGCGCATTAGGTTGTACGGCGCCCTGACCGTGCCTGCATCCGGTAACAACCCAGCACTCACTGTAACCGGCAGCAGCAACGAGTTTATTTCAAAGCCCGCCGACTTGGTTGTCTCGGTTGCAAGTAACCCCGCAACAACCGCCTCTGGTAGCGGATTTATTACAGCCAGCACCAATTTCAATGTGGGCGTTCAAGCGCGAAACTCTCTGGGCGGCACCACCCCCAACTTCGGCCAAGAGAGCTCGGCCGAAACGGCGAAGGTCGCTTTGGTCGCGCTAACCTACCCAACCGGCGGCAGCAACGCGGGCACCCTCACAAGCGGCAGCTACAGCCTCAGCGGCAGCACCGATGGCGCAGGCACGGTCGTTGCGAGCTTTAATGAAGTAGGCACAATTACCCTTCGTGCTGAAATAGGCGATGGCGACTATCTCGGGGTGGGTAACGTGACTGGCACCACCAGCGGTAACATTGGGCGCTTTTATCCCAATCAGTTTGTACTCAGCAGTGACGGGGTTATTGACGCTTGTACCCCTGGGACAGACTTTACTTATATGGATGCACCTAACCTCGCCATTGCCTACACCATCACCGCCAAAAATGCAGCCGGGGCGACCGTCACCCATTATGATACGAGCGATGGTTACGCGGTTGCGAGCATCGCCGCCGTCGCCGAGGCAACCACCAACAATGGCACAAACCTGAGTTCGCGCCTAACCCATGCCACAACCTCCTGGAATGCCGGAATCTACACCATTAATGATACGACGGCCAAATTTGCGCGCGGCTCGAATCCGGAAGCCGAACTCGATCTAGACATCGGGCTCACCCTAACGGATTCCTTAGACAGTCGAAATTTCAGCAGCCTAGACATGAATGCCGGCACGAGTGGTAATTGCGCCTCGGATTCCAGTTGCAATAGCCTCGACCTCACAGGCAACCCAAAATTACGCTGGGGCAGACTGGCGCTGAACTCGGCGAGCGGCTCAGAAACACAAGCCCTCGGAGTTCCGCTTTTAACCCAGTATTACAACGGCTCGAGCTTCATCACCAACACCGATGACGGTTGCACAACGATCGCGCGTTCTAAAATTGAATTTAACGACGGCGCGATCAACACCGCCGCGAACCTCACGATTGATATTGGCAGCGGGAGCAACAACAGCACGGGCAGTTCAAGCAACGTAAACCTTTCGAGCGCCGATTTAGTTGTGGTCGCTGGTGATGGCAACCTTTCGTTCTCTGCACCGAGTGATGGGGATCGCGGGAGCTTCACCGTGGATATCGACTTAACCAATCTACCTTGGCTGAAATACGACTGGGATCTTGACGGCAGTCATGATGACTCACCGCCCGGGGTGACCGGCACCTTCGGGATCTATGGCGGTCACAGTAAGATTTTATTCCGTCGGGAATCAAACTAAATCAAATTTGATAATGCGCGGCGTTAGAGCCTACAACGCGCTGGTGACAACCGTTTTTGAAATCGTATCGCAGGTGCCCACACTGGTAACCGTGTAGATCGTTTTACCGCCCGCGGTTGCCGAACTGCAGGTGACCGCTGCCGAGCAACCACTCATCCCGGCATCATTGGTGAACGAGTAGTTAATTGCGGTGCTCGAGCAAGTGACGCCGCCCGCATACACGGGTGCGTCCGACGGATCGAACGCCACATTCAAGCCAAGATCGGCGCCGGTATCGGCTGCCAAGCTGGCGCGCAGGCTGGTGATGTATTCGATCCGACTCTCCGAGTTATCCTCAACTAAAAGACCCATGTTGACTGCGAAAGCCGACAAAACGGTAATGACGAAGATCGCGATTGGTAAACCGATACCTTGTTGCTGAATACTCGACCCACGCTGATGTATACGCCCATTGGCATTCGCAATACGGTTTACCCAAGCATTTTTTGAAGCATCATTTATTACTGACATCATGGCGCGCTCGTTACTTGGATTTCATGCCGAATGTTAATCGCCTCAGTCCCATCCGCGAAATTGAGATCCAAGCGAACCGACCCGGTACTTTGCAATCTTGAGGAGGCGACACTAAAGGCTGAACGGCTGGCATTACTAATCGAGTCAGCAATCAGCGCTCGATTGGGCGCCGATGACGCAAAGCAGGAAGACGTGGCCGGCGTACACTGGGTCGATTTTAGGCCGGACGCCGTGTAGTTCTTATACCGAAATAACTTCCCATCCTGCACGCAAAAGCTCACGGGCTCATTGGCTAAATAAAGGCGTTGGGCTGCAGAGCCACTGTAAAATAAATGGCTAGTGGACAGCGTTAAGGTCTCAACGTCTGCGTTTATACTCGCGCTGTAGTTAGTAATGGTGGCGAGCGGCCCTGGGTTCGATGCGCCATACAACGCGGCCGGCGTGATCGGAAAGATGACCGCATACTTTTTACCCGAGAGCCCAGAGGCCGTAAACGGAATGGTCGTCAGAGAATTGCTCGCAGAAGCAAAATTAACCGATAAATAACTACTGGCGTCGGCGATTGGCAGATACTCCAGACATTGGTTACCGCTGCTATCGGCTGTGGTCACTCGGATACTATTCGGCACTGCCAAGCGAATCGCTTGCTCAAGCTTCTGGGTCGCAATGCGCCCAATAGCGCTAAGCTGATTTCGGGTGGCGGTATCCACATAGCTTTGGGTTGACGAAATGACAAACGCTACCGTACCCCCTGCCAGGATTCCCATCAACACAATCGTGACGACGAGTTCAACCAGCGTTACGCCGCGTTGTTTAGAGATCCTGAAAGCCATCTTGATCGAAGACCCCTGATGTGTCGGACCTGCTTGACAACAGCCCCCATCGCCTCGAACAGGCTGACATGGCGAAGGTGCGATCATGCTGCGCGCCATATCAATAATTCGCCCGGTGGAACGTAAAATCCAAGGCTTCACCATTGGGCTGGGTAATGGTGAGCACGACCTTCTTGCTGTCGCTGACACTGCCAGAGCGCGGCGCAACATTCCCAGAGTAAGTGACCTGGACCTGCACTCTAAAATTTTCATAACCCGTTCGGGTATTGCCTTCGGCATCTAAAAGCGCATTCCCACTACCACTGCCTTCATCCAGATCGTCATAATCATCAACATCATCAAATGCTGTACGTGCGGATTCACCTGTATCGGGCCCCAGCGCCGCGTTTGAGTTTGCCGTGCAACCATTGCCACCGGATACGCCATCACAAGGCGGCACGCCGCCAACAGGAGCATTTTCATCATAGCGCCTGGCTTTGATTTCACTGCTGTAGGATTGCGCCAGTTCTATGGCTTTGGTTTCGTCATAGGTGTAGGCGCCGCTCACGGTGTTTTGAGCAAGCATCTGGGTTACAGCGGTCAAGGCAATCCCTAAGATCACGATCACCACAACCATCTCAACCAGCGTAACGCCGAATTGAACGAAGGTTTTTGAAGGCCGTCGATTACGCATTGATCATCATTCACTGGTGACGGGTATTAATACTTTAAACACAAGGCCGTTTTACCGCAAAGCCAATCAAGGAGTTAGGCACTTTAGCTTGCAAAAATGGAAAGTATGATCGCTACAAATGGGGCAATAAAAAAGGGTCTAAGTCGGGTTTCGGGTTTGTGATTTATCACAACCGCCAATTGAGTCGCAATCACACTTTATTATAAGCAGGCCCCCCTATGGACAAAACCAGCTGGCGAGATACAAAGACTACTTTGACCATTAAGACATATCGGAAAGCCGTCGCTATCCACAGACTCAATTTCACCATCGCTCGCATAAGCCAGCGTGATCGGCGAGCTAATCGCACCGCAGGCAGTGCCAGAACCCACCGCACCCGCAGTTATTGCAACGTCGCTACTTGGAAATGTTTTCGTCGAGTCGATTGCGCCACTTACCAGGGAGGACACTATGACGTTCGAGCCACTCACAGACATCCTCAGTTGAACGTTTTGTTGTCCTAATGACGTCTGCTGAACACCTCGTGCTATCGAGAGAATGCCATCTCTAACGACAACTTCGTTGAAGCCTCCAGTGCCTGTTAACCGACCGATTGAAAAAGACATCAACACACCGATCAGGGCTACCACTGAAACCAATTCCACGAGCGTGAATCCTTGATTATATTTATCGCTCATAAAGTTCTTAAATTCAGTAACGATAAAGCGCTAGGCTGCTGAAAAAAGGTCTTATTGGAGATCTCCTTTACGAGTAATTTCTTTAACTCCGATTATCGCTTCCCGACAAGCTCTAAATTAGGCGCCTCTAATTAAACTGACTTTGCATGAGCGCCGAGTCAATCCAGCTAGTCTTCCACCTTCACAAATTTTTCCTAATTAAAAGGTTTCGCTCGCAAGTGTTAAGGCTCCAGTGTCAATATCGTACTGCAAAACACTTAGAGTGGTTCCTGAAGCTATACCTCTGCCCGTGTAGGCCCAGTTACAACCCGTAGCACTCCCTGGCGTTGCATGATTCACCAATGCGTACCAATCAGTGTTTGCGGTGGTCCCCATACCGGATACGCCTTTGGTGGCGCCGGTGGTGTCTGCGAGTCCGAGTATTGACGGGGCACCAGGTCCCAGTAAGGCTGCAAACAGCTCATCGCACTCCGATGTCACCATTCCAGTTGCACCAGCTGCAGTTGTGCTGCGCGGATAGCCAAGAGTAGTATCGGCATAAACTGTAGTACTATCCATTGCGTACGAGTCAGGCTTACCTTTTGCAATCCAAATAGCCCTTCCTTGCGAGATGCTCGTTGCCAAGGCGCCTTTAACCCCGTCAACAACACTAACATGGGCTTCGTCTGATACATCAATGAATCGCGGCAAAGCTGTCGCAGCCAAAATACCTAAGATAATAATTACAACCACCAGCTCAACAATGGTGAACCCTTTTTGATTGTCTCGTTTTAACTTAGCCATACTTACTACTCCCTGAGTTATTGCTTAAGTTTGTTCCTGTATTCAGCTCATTTCAAGGTCTGAAGTGCGCTTTTTAAACGGTTTCTGCACTTTATTTAACACAAGAAACACCTTTGGTTATCAAATTTAGCTACATCCTGAAATCTGCATCCCTAAATTTTGCCTTCTGGATGACAGACCGCAGCTTCACCTGCGTTGCTATCGTCCTATTATCCATTATTGTCATCACCGCGCGGCGGCTCCGAGATCCCAGATGGGCAAAAACACACCCAATGCCAAAATCAGCACGAGCACCGCAATAAACATAATGAGGATGGGCTCAATGCTTGCTGTCAATCGGCTTAAGTCGTATTCCACCTCGCCATCGTAGAAATCCGATACCTCATCGAGCAATTCTGGCAGGCTGCCACTTTCTTCCCCTACTGCGATCATTTGCAGTACCAGCGGTAAAAAGATCTCGCTGCGCTGGGCTGTTAGATACAAAGACTCCCCGCGAGAAACACCGCCGCCCATACCAGCGACTTGCTTGCCGATGTACTTATTGCCCACCACGTCGGCCACCACGTTGAGCGCGGTCACAATCGGCACACCCGAGCGACCTAAAATCGCAAAGGTCTTAGCGAACCGGGCCAGCGCAATGCGCTCGAAAATTGTGCCCACCAACGGCATCCTCAGCCGCAGTTGATCCCACATGAGGCCGCCCTTCGCGCTCTTGGTCCAATATTGAAAACTGCCATAGCCGATAACGATCAAACTTAAAATCACTGGCCAAAAATTGACGGCAAAATCCGAGGTCGCAATCAGCGCCTTTGTTTGCCAAGGCAGATCAGCGCCCAGCTTGGAAAACACGCCCGAAAACGCCGGGATCACAAACACCGTCACCACGGCCAAGGCGCCGGCCATCGCCATTAAGACAAACATCGGGTATCGGGTTGCGCTTTTCAATTGCTTGTCCGTATTACGCTCGATCTCCATGTAGCGCCCAAGGTCTTGGAAGGCTAAATCTAAACGGCCGGTGTTTTCACCCACCCGAACCAAGCTCAAAAACAAATCGTTAAACACTTTAGGGTGCTGACTCATGCCTTCGGACAACGTATTGCCGCGCTCTAAGGATTGGATGACCGATTTCAGCACCCGGCGCATGGCAGGGTTAGACAGCGATGCCTCAAGGCCTCGGATGGCCCGATCTAATGGCAAACCCGCTTTCGTGAGGTTGTACATTTGTCGGGAGAAGGTAATTAATTCGATCGAAGTGATTTTATCCTGAATGAGGATCTGCTTGAGCGAGCGCCCACCTAAAACGTCGTCTTCCGCCAGCTTTAACTCGATCGGCGTGATTCGGCTGCCCATAAGGGTGTCTGCTGCCGCATCCAGGTTCGCCGCATCGATAATGCCATCGACCAAGCCACCGTCGATATTACGCCCCTTGTAGGCAAAAGACGCCATTAGGTGAGCCGCTCAAGGGTGAGCTCGTTATCCAGCGGGCTGTTCTCGCGTTCCGCGCTTAAACCCGGCGCGTCAGCAGATTCGCCGCCGCCTGGCTGTGAGGCGCTTGGCTCGAAAGGTATCGGCTCATGGGGCGCAAGGCTTGGCGCCTCGGCCTCCTCAAACTGCTGGGCAACCCGCAGCACTTCGCTGATGGTGGTCACGCCGTTGACCGCGTGCTCCAGCGCGCTCACGATGAGCGGTTTAAAGCCTGGTTGCGCATTCGCCAACTGTACAAATTCTGAGGCATTGCCGCGGCGCAGGGCGTCGGCAATATTGTCTTTAATGACCAGCATCTCGTAGATGCCAATTCGGCCTCGGTAACCGGTTTGATTACAGTGCGCGCAACCCGCGGAGGTCCTAATGCTGCCATTGGCAATCACATCTGGGGTTAAATAACGCTGCATCCAACTGGCTTCGATACTGTCAGGCTGATAGGGCGTTGCGCATTCGCTGCAGAGCTTGCGTACCAAGCGCTGGGCCACAATTGCACGAAGACTGGACGCCGCTAGAAAGGGCTCGACCCCCATATCCATCAAGCGCATGGCCGATGACACCGCATCGTTGGTATGTAGCGTCGAGAGCACCAAGTGCCCCGTCATCGAGGCCCGCAGAGAAATCTCCGCCGTTTCAACATCCCGGATCTCACCGACCAAGATGATGTCGGGATCTTGCCGCAGCGCCGCCCGCAGGACATTCGCAAAATCGAGCCCGATATTGGTATTCACCTGCACCTGGTTCACCCGGGGCAGCTTGTATTCAACCGGGTCTTCCGCCGTGATGATCTTTTGGCCAGCCTGGTTCAGCTCGTTCAACGCGCCATATAAGGTGGTGGTCTTGCCACTACCGGTCGGCCCGGTGACCAAAATCAGTCCAAAGGGCAAATGGATCATGCGCCTGAAGTCTTTGAGCATGGCCGGGGACATGCCGGTTTCATCAAGGGACGTCAGCCCAGCTGTTTGATCCAAGACCCGCAGCACGCAGCTCTCGCCAAACTCTACCGGCATGGTGGACAACCGGATATCGAGTTTGCGATTGCGCACCAGTAGACTGAACCGGCCGTCTTGGGGCAGGCGGCGCTCGGAGATGTTCAGCCCCGCCATCAATTTCAATCGCAGGACTAAGGCTGAACTGATGCGGCGCTCTTTCATCACCTGCTCTTGCAGAATACCGTCGACCCGCTGACGAATTCTGAGCACACCATCATCCGGTTCGATATGAATGTCCGAAGCCCGAACTTGAACCGCATCTTCAAAAATAGACTGCAGCATCTTGACCACCGGCGCATCATCATCCTGCAGGCCGGTTTGTAGGCCCTGAAGATCAAACAAGCCTTCGGTCACCTCGCTGTCGAGGGCTTCTGCATAGGATTCGATTTCGCTGGTTCGGCGATAGACCGTATCTAACGTGTCCAATAATTCACTTTCGCGGACAATCGCAATATCGATGGTTTGCTTTAACAGTAGGCACAACTCATCGTACGCAAAAATATCCAGCGGGTCAGCCATGCCCACCTGATACACCCCCGCTTTTTCCGCGAGCACAATGGCTTTGTGGCGCCGGGCGTAACTTTCATCCAAACGGTTGATGAGCTCTAAATTAAACGGGAACTGTCGCAACCCAACAAACGGCAGGTCTAACTGTTTCGATAAAACCCGCAGTAAATCATCTTCACTGAGCGCGCCAGACTCGATCAAGACCCGCCCAAGCTTTTTGCCAGAGCCCTTTTGCTCGGCCAGAGCAGCGTCTAATTGCGATGCTGAGATCATCGCTTGCTCGACCAATAAATCGCCAATCCTGATTTTACGCGGCGCGCTCATCGGTTACCCCGCAGGCTTTTCAGTCGTTGCACGTTGTACTGATTGAGTGTGGGGTCGCCCAAGCCGTAGCGATTGGCGGTTTGATGGGCAGAGCGAGCATCGTCTACCGAGCCCATCGCGTCCAGCGCAACCGCATAGGAAAGCCAGAGACGGCCGTTGGTTGGGTCAATCTGCAGGAGCCGCTGATACATGGCGCTTGCGTCCTCCATGCGGCCCGTTTGCTGCAGCAATAGTGCGTACAATTGATAATACTCGGGGTCTTGTTCCAACATGGGCGGCAACTCCGCCAGCAGTACCAGCGCCCGAGCCGGATCGGCGGCCATCACAAGCCTCGCAAAGAGCTTTTTATACCCGACAAAGTTCGGCGCAAGTTCCAGCCCGCGGGTTAGCACCCGCTGCGCCTGACCCGTCTCACCCCGGGCCAGCAAAATGGTGGCGAGGGTTTCTCGGCTTTGGTGGGCTTGGGGTTGGCTTTCAATAAATTCGGTGAGTAATGCAATGGCTTCGAGTATTTGCCCTTGATCGATCTGATCTAACGCTTGCTGCACCACGGTCAAATCTTGTGTTTCGGGGGTCATCGCTCGCGCGCTGCGCAGTGCGTTATCCGCGGGGCCCTCGGACATGGCGGTTGATTGAGGGTCGATAAGCCGCCTACTTCCCTCGACTGACGGGCGCTGGGTTTGCTCCGATGTCACGACGGCATCTGCCGCCTCAAAGCTGTTGAGGAACTCTGAGCGACTGGGCGCCTCAGCAGCCTGCGCACTGCCCGATGCGATGCTCAGCCCCAGCCACAGCAGCAAGGCCGGTCTGACACATCGTTGGTTAAGGCGAAGGCTTAGCATTGGGGTTATTCCCTCGAGCCTCGGTAATAGGGGTCAATGCTTCTGCGGATTTTACCCACCCGGTCAACCGACTCGTCCAAGAACGCTTCCATCGCATTGCCCTCATCCACCAGCGCGCGCAACAGAATCACCAATTCGGTCTTGACCGTCTCTCGCTGCTTTTGCTCGAGCGCCGAGCCCAGGAGCGGCACTTCGCTCAACCCTGGCGCGCCGGCTTTATCCCCTGTTGCCCGAGTTTGCATTAAGCCCGAGATCACAATGACTTCGCCGTTACGAACCCGGGCAATGGTGTCGGACTCTCGGGTTGCGCTGTTCGCAAGCGGAAACTCCTGACCATTAATGATTTTTAAATCTTCTTTGACTTCACTCAAGATCGGATGAATGTGCAATATAATGTCGCCCACTTCACTGATCTGGGGCGTGACATCCAGTGCAATCCCCGAGAAAAAAGGCTCCAAGCTGCTGTTCTGACTGGTGGTCTGTTCAATACCGGCACCAAAACTGGTCGTGCTCGCATTGGTTAGAAAATAAGCCTCTTGGCCTACTTTAAAGATCGCCTTTTGGTTGTTCAGCGTCACGATTCTGGGACTGGACACCACCTGAACATTGCCCTGGGTTTCCAGCAAGTTAATCACGCCGCTGAAATCCGAGAACTGCATGTCAACGCTTAAAGGCTCGCCAATACCATCGATCTGAGAACCCAGTTGCCCGAAGCTCGTGCTAATTTCGCGATTGCCGGACTGATACAACGCGCTCAGGTTAATGCCTGACTGGAACCCTTCTTTGAGTTCGACCTCGAGAATTTTCGCTTCCAGGATGACTTGCCGTTGCAACGCTTCTTGCGAGGCCTCAATAAAAGCTTCAACTTGGGCCAGTTCGCTTGGGAAGGCGCGCACCAGAATCATCCCGGTCTGCGGCGACACAATCACCGAGCGCGCCTGGTTACCGACGGCTTGTCCAGCCATCTGAGTGGGCGCGTTGATAATGCTCCGAATGACGGCCTCAAGCCCTTTCCAGTAATCGGTGGAGGTTTCGGTGCTAATCGAGGCGCGACCAGCATTCTGATTATTCTGATTGCTCTGATTGTTCTGGCTATTACCCGTATTGTTGTTATTACCGCCTTGATTGTTTTGGTTTTGGTTCTGATTGTTGCCGTTTTGATTACCACCTTCTGAGATGCCGCTCGCGGTCACCTGCATACTGGAGTTACCCGATCGGCTCACGTTCAGGTAATTCAGTCGAAAAATTCGGGTCTGCAGGCCCCCAGGGCGAATTTGATAGACGGCGTTTTCAATCACAATCGAATAACCGTAGAGATCGCTCACTTGATCCAATACGTCCGTGACCGTCACGTTTTTTAAATCCAGTGCTGAAATGGTGCCTTTGGTATCGGGGTGCACAACCACGCTGAGGTCGGTGCCGACGGTGAGCAAGTTCACAAAATCTCGAATGGGGAGCGCCTCTTTGACCGAGAAATCAAAGCGGGCCTCCAGGGCGCTGGCTTCTTCCGTGACCAAGGTAATCGGCGGCAGGAGCGCTTCAAGCACGGCCGCGGGCGGTTCAATTCGGTTACTTTTGCCGGCTGCATCCCGGCTTTTTAGCAACTCGTCCTGAACCTCATCCAATACCTTGGTATCGTAGGCAACATAGGGCCCGGCAGACTCACAGCTCGCGAGCGCCGTCGTGGCAGCAAGCACCGCGATTGTCGACCATTGCCGCATCCTGAGGATTGGGTCCATGAACATTATGGCCTGGGCCTTTTGGTTGAGTCTTTGTACAGCGACAACCGAATCGCCTCGATACCGCGTTGCAAGGTCACGCCGTCTCGATCAATTTTTGCAACCACCGCGCCTTCGATCTCATCACCTTCTTGAACTTGTTGTTGATTAATCAAAGCATACTTGCCGTTCGGTCGAACCAAAATCGAGGAGACTTGATAGGTTTTACTTTCAATCACCACCTCCGTAACCCGTTCGCCCAATTGATCCTCTGTAACACCGGAAAGGCTCAGTTGCAGCGGCATGGTCGGATCTACCAGTCCGACGAAATTCTGAGAGGCGCCCCAGACTTTAGAGACGCAGCACACAAGAACCAAGATCAGCATGAGTCTACACATCCAGCAATTGCTCCTGGGTACTCAACGTAAAGACCTGAATCGCAATCTCGCCTTCAGGATACGCCACCGCTTTATATTCTACCCGCTCCCAAAAAAAACGCACGCCCAGCGATTCGATCTCGGCAAGGTACTTCAGTACATCCAGATAGCTGCCCTTCAACGTCAAGTCCAACCCGTGCTTATAGATCACCAGGGCACCGGCATCGCTATTGCCGGTTCTAAAAAACAAACTCTCGGGCGGCCGGTTCTGCATGGCAAGCAGGGTCACGCCGCCTTGCTGCGACATAACGCGACTGAGCACGACCGCCATATCCGCAGGCTGCACCAGCTTGCCGGACATGGCTTCAATTTCCAGATCGAGGCGGGTATTTTGGGCGTTCAGCCGGGCAATGGTGCGCTGCAGCAGGGTATTAGGATCCGCCTCGGCAACCGCGTCAAGCGCTGCGCGCTGCGCCTCAAGGGCCGCGTTCTGGGACTGAAGCTGCGCCAGATTCCGGATTTCTGTCTGAACATATTGCTCAAGGCCATCCTTAACCAAAAACTGCCAGCCATAGCCCAAGGCGACCAAAACCGCGATCAAGACAATCGCGCGCTCGCGCAGGCCTCTGAGCGCAAACCAGACTTGTAATTCTGTCCAGAGCGAAGCGTTCATTGCGTCAACGCCTCCCCAGTTCGAATTTCAAAGACCAAACTCTGCCCCTCGGGCAACCCTTCGGCAACGGTCCCCGTGCGATCCAGGTCCAGATTACGAAAAGCCTTGCCTTGAAACATAACGCTACGATCGAGCCCCGCAATGTAATTGGTAATATACTCGCCGTTGAGCACCTCACCCCGCAGCCGCACCGCTGCGCCGCCTTGATCTAACTCGACTTCCGTCAACCGCAAGCCCCTTACATGGAACCGGGCAAGGTCTGCAAAATAGGCCGAGAACCCATCGGCATTGCCAGGAACTTCCTGATCCAGAAACCGCCTAAGGGTGAGCTTGTCTTTTTGAACCGCTTCCAGCGCCTGCATGTCCGCCTCGAGGGCCGGATCTTTCGCTCGTGACTCGATTAACTGCTCGAGGCTTTGGATATCTTGCAATAAAGCCTCCCGCTGGTTCGTTTCGAACGCCACCTCAGTGGCCACAGCACCCTGATCCCAAAGGTCAACGGCTGATAGAACGAGGAAGATCAATAAAACCCCGCCGACGTAACTGGCAAACAAATTGAGGGACAGCCAATCCACCTTCGGGCGCAGCGCCTCGGAATATAGGTTAATAGACTGCTGTGACATCTAGGCGCCTCCGTCCAAAACCGCGCCGGCTGCAAATAACACCTCGTGCTGATCGCGGGCAGACAGCAAGGACCCCGTATTCCAGAGCTCGTTGAGATTCAGCGCGGAGGCTTGCGCAACCAAATTCAGGTTCAACTGCTCGATTAACTGATTGGTAACGCCTGGCACGGGCGCAAGCAACAGCTGCATCACCTGGCCTTGTCCCATTTGATTTTCGAAAAAATCAAACGAGCGCTGCAGCTCGACCAAAAACCGCTCAAAGTTGAAGGCCCAATCACTGCTCGCCATGGACGCCTGGTCAATCTTCGTGTTCAGACTACGGCACAAATACAGGGTGCCATCGCGCATTAGGCTCAAGCGGGCCTGACCGTCTCGCACGTCCAACACGGCAAGGCCATCTTCCGCCTCCGTTAAGGACAACGCCAAGGACCGAACCGCCATCTCTCGAATATCAATTCGATCCAATCGCAAGCCAGATTCTAAAACCAAATCTCGTATTTCTATTAAATGCTGCATGGACGCACCAACCGCATACAGCATAGGCCGCGGGTAGGCGCCCTCAGGGACCGTAAAGACATCGATGTTCAGATCATCAAGTGGGATTTTAACCTTGTCTTTCAACAGAAACCGCACGGCAGCAAGGCGCTCAGAGACAGGCACGTTTGGCGCCTCGACCAATTGCAACTCGTAGCGATCGGCAGCCAATACGACCGAGCAGGGCATGTGTTCAAGCTCTAGCTGCGCGACGCGATCCGCAAGCAGCGCGCCAATCTGGGAGGGCGATTCGACCAAAAGTTCCCAATGCTTTAGCTTCTGCGTTTCTGCCGATGGATCGACCCAAACCATCGCAAGACCCTGCTCAGAAAAAGCAAGACCCAGGACCCCTGGTTTTTTTTGACGCTTCCGCCTAAGCCAATTCAAACTGACCTCTTTCTTTGCTTTCGTCACCCGCCTCTGGAATCGATCGAGACAAATTGATAAGAAAAATTAACCCTCATCAGGAGAAAATAACACTTAACATCACTCTTTCCCCGACGATTATGCACCTAAAAGATCATAATTAAAACGTTTTGATCTAAAAACTCATTGCAACTATTTGTTTATAAACGGTTTGTAACACCAAGAAAATGGGACTCTGAATACAACACTCTCAGATGGATGTTGTATTGTGACCCACAAAGCGAGCTTCATCGATCTAAAACGAACACCCGACAGTCTTCCAAAAGTTGGTTTGTTTGAAACACTGAAAACCCTGCTCGGTATGCCGTTATTTTGCGAGAAGACCGAAATCTTAAGTTGACTTACCCAACCGTATTTCCGAGGCGAGTGCCGCTCAAATTCAATATTTGTGGATAACAGCTAGAAGAACGCACTGTTGGTAACCCAGAGATCGTTTTTAACAAAATGATTAAACGCCTCAGCCTTTATTGTGAAAGGGCGCCGTATCAAAGCATATGCAAACCTCCTCACCCCTGCCCACTTCTGATCGAACCGTTAGCTCACGCTGCATCTTGATAAATTTTGCGATGTTGAAATCACCACAACCCTTGATCTGAATCGATAAAAACCACAGGATCACGGTTATCTAAGAAATTGAGGCCATCATGCCCATTGCTAATATTAATGAAGCCGACTTGTGGTATGACGTTCTGGGCCAGGGCGAGCCTTTATTGATGCACCACGGCTATACCGCCTCTAGAGTGAACTGGATGCCCGTTGCTGAGCGCTTAAAAGATCGCTATCAGATCATTTTAATGGAGTGTCGAGGCACCGGCGAAAGCCAGCACACCCAGTCAGGCTATGAAATTGCGCAATATGCCCTAGATGTCGTGGGGTTATTGGATCACCTCGCCTTGGAGCGCGTGGCCTTTGCCGGGCACAGCATGGGCGGCGGCATCGGCTTTCAATTGGGCGTGCATCATAGCGATCGGCTCAC
>ERZ891134.1186-NODE-1186-length-18773-cov-4.486804_pt1 | contig 18773 bp, 11 predicted proteins | sample MGYA00520888_ERZ891134 | MGnify/ENA primary metagenome ERZ891134 (study PRJEB32303, sample SAMEA104408692) | aquatic metagenome | biome: Brackish water; feature: Coastal; material: water | place: Baltic Sea | collected 2014-10-23 | depth 10 m ... | reverse complement strand
TAATACCTTAGCTAAGAATATATGGACTCACATTGCGGCTAGCTTTGATCGGTATGTGCTGCGTGTGTATATAAACGGTTCTTTGGTTGATTCCTTGATCGATTCTACTGCAGTGGGGAATCCGGGTTCGATTCCATTAACTGTTGGAAACAGTCATTCACTGGGAAAACCCTGGTGGGGTGATATCGACGAGGTCAGGTTATGGTCACGGGCCATTTCGGGCAATGAAATTGCCGCTAATTACAAACGGGCCTATTGTGGTTATTCCTCTGATTTACGTGCCTATTATAAATTTAATAAAGGCAGAGCGGGTTCGCGCAACACCATATACTTTAGAATTCCAGATTGGTCGTCCTACAATAATGAAGGAATACTCTATAATTTTCGATTAGATGGTGCTACGTCTAATTATGTATCGGGATATGCGCCGTTGCAAGATGCCTTGAAATCAGTGGATACCGTTATTGCTTGTGATCAATTCCGATCTCCATCCTTAAATAATACGTGGTTTCAATCGGGAGTGTATGTAGATACGGTGTATTCAGTGAGCGGCTGTGATTCTGCTTTGCGAATATATCTTACCATCAATAAATCTACCCGAGATACCCTTAATATTAGGGCATGCCGCTCGTATACCTTCCCCAGTGGAAATCAAACGACTCAGATTTCAGGTGTTTTTAACGACCGTATACCCAATTCTGTAGGGTGCGATTCACTTCTGACGTTAATGGTTCGCATAGGTCCGGATTCAACCTTTTTCGACACCACGGTTTGTAGTGCGTTTGTTTTGCCTTATTCCAAGAGAAGTACAAAACAATCTGGAATTTATACAGACACGATTACTAATTATTTAGGTTGCGACAGTATTTTGTTTTTTAACGTAAGGGTTATACCATCTTCTTATACCATGCGTGAATTGCAAATTTGCGATTCCGTGCGCTTAGAGGGAAGTAACCGTTGGGTGTTTTCAGCAGGTATTTACGAAGATACATTAATCAATTATTTGGGCTGCGACAGTGTGATTCAATACGAGGTAAAATCATTGGTTACGCGTGCGTTTTATCAAGATTATGCCTGTGGGCAATACGAAAGTCCCTCAAAAAAATACATTTGGACGCAGTCGGGAATATACTTCGATACGCTGGTCAATAGCCGGGGGTGCGACTCTATTTTCCAAGTTACCCTAGAGGTAAGTCCGGTTAGCGATACGGTACTCAAAGTGCAGGCATGTCGCAGGTATCGAGTTCCATCCAGGCGTTATTTTATTTATGAGTCGGGAACCTATTTTGACACGATTATGAATGCTTACGGTTGTGACAGTATCATTCAAATTGAAGCACAAATAACCCATTTTGATAATGCTTTAATAACCATTTCGGATACCCTAAGGGCAAAAGAAGGGTATTCGAACTATCAGTGGTTGCATTGCGATAAATCGTTTGAAATAGTGCCTAATGAAACGCAATTTGAATTGGTGGTAAAAGAACCGGGCGATTATGCCGTGCGAATGGAAGAAAATGGCTGCGCAGACACGAGTGAATGTGTAAATGTGACGCAAAATGGCACTTCAATATTTCAAAATGTCAAATTCAACGTGTATCCCAATCCAAGTGGCGGCCGTTTGTATATCGAAGGGGAGAACTTAGACGCCAGCTATGTAGAAGTTCGAGATTTGAATAGCCGAATCATCCAAGTGGTGAGTTTTATGAATGGCTATGAAGGCAAGCAATTTATCGACATAGATCGGAAAGGTTGGTTTTATTTGATTCTTATCAAAGACCAATATCGAGAGGTTATACCGGTATTGATTGAGTGATTATGGTTTAAGCCAAGCTAATAATATTCTTTAAAAGTCTCATTTTTGTGCGGCTTTTCGTCATATTTTGCTTTTTGTGTTTTGTACAATAAATAAATTTTCTTATTGTTGAAGTTACAAAAAGATTAAATTTCTTCAAATGAATAAAAATTACACGGTATCGAAAACCGTAAAGTCTGCACTTCTAATGTTCTGTGCGGCTGCCTCTATTGGGGCCCAAGCACAAACCAGCGACACTACCGATAAGATCGATGAGGTAGTAGTTGTGGGTTATGGAACTGCTAAGAAGAAAGAGTTTACAGGTGCCAACTCCGCTATTAAAGGTGAGAAGTTGGAAAAATTAAACATTCCCAGGATGGACCAAGCCCTGCAAGGGCAAATGTCGGGTGTTACCATTTCGACTAATTCAGGTTCTCCAGGTGGTTCTTCGAGTATTCGTATTCGTGGACTTTCCACATTTGGTGATAACGATCCACTAATCTTAGTAGACGGGGTAGTTTATGATTCCGAAGGATTGAACGCCTTAAACCCTTCTGATATTGCTTCAATAAACGTATTAAAGGATGCAACCGCTGGTATTTACGGGGTTCGCGCGGCCAATGGCGTAATCATTATTGAAACTAAAAAGGGAAAGCGCAACATGGCACCTCGATTCGAGTTCTCAGGATACGAAGGATTTCAGCAAACAGCGAATCGTTTAGATTTGTTGAATGCAACCGAGTATGCGGTTCTAAAAAATGAAATGTTTGCCAATGGAGGCGATCCACTACCATTCAGAAATACACAATTGGGAACCGGTACAAATTGGCAAGATTCTGTTTTTCAAACAGCGCCAATTCGCAATTATAACTTATCTGTTCAGGGTGGAACCGACCAATCCACATACTCAATTGGAGGAAGTTATTTCCGCCAAGAGGGAATTGTTGGTGGACCTAAAGCGTCTTTCGAGCGTTTGAATGGACGTGTGAATTTTCAGACCAAAATGTCGGATAAAATGCGTTTTAATAGCGTATTTCTTTACACACATGAACAGCGAAGTGGGCTTCCTGAAAACGGAATAGGATCGGTTTTGTACAATACCGTAAATGCATTTCCAACGGATCCAATCCGCGATGAAAATGGTAAATATACCTATCTTGAGGAAGTTGCCGATATCATAAATCCATTGGCTCAAATTGAAAACACCTACAATTGGGCAGTAGTGAACAAGTTTGTAGGTAAAGAAGAATTGGAGTACGATATACTACCCGAGTTAACCTTCACCAATCGATTGAACTACAATGTGGCTTTGGTGGATAACAAATCGTTCTCACCACTCGTTTGGTTCGGACCGGGTAAAGCTCAAAATACGGCATTGAATGAGCAATTAGATCCAACAGAAATTGAAATTGCACCGGATGTTCTTATAGAAAGAGGCGCAAGTGTTTATGAGGGAAGATATACTTACACGGATTTGAACTATGAGTCTTTCTTGAACTACAGTAAAGAAATACGTCCAAAGCAAAATCTAAAAGCAACATTAGGAGCATCTGTTTTCAGTAGAAATGGTAGTGGACTTGATGGAACTGCCTTCAATATCCCGAATAATGCATTGGAATATGCAGATATTTCCGCAAACTTGGCACCAGGTGGATACTTGAATCAGGTGAATTCTTTCCAATTCCAAGAGCGCTTATTGTCGGCATTCTTGCGTACTGAATACAATTATCACGATAAATACATTGTTTCAGGTATTTTGCGTAGAGACGGTTCTTCGAAGTTTGGTCCTAACAGCCGATACGGTTGGTTTCCAACTTTATCTGGATCTTGGGTGTTATCTGAAGAAGATTTTTACAGCTTACGTTCTGTTCGCTTCTTGAAATTAAGAGCGAGTTACGGTGTAAGTGGAAACGATCAAATTGCCAATTTCGCTTACCGCGGTTTGTTGAACGGAGAAGGGGTTTATGTTTTCAACGACATCATTACGCAAGGGGTGGCTATTGGTAGAGCGGCTAATCCAGATTTGAAGTGGGAAACAACACGTCAGTTGAATATCGGGTTGGATGCCACGATTGGTCGTGATTTGGATGTTACCTTGAATTATTTTGTAAAGAATACCAATGATTTGCTTTTCCAACCTCAGGTTTCAGCATTGTTAGGAACTTACGGTCCGGGTAGTTATCCTCCAATTGTTAATGCGGGTAACGTACATAACCGAGGAATAGAGTTGGAGTTGGGGTATAATCATACCTTTACTAATAAATTACGTTTAGGGGCAAATTTTAATGCCACTTACCTACATAATGAAGTTACTGCTACTCCAGATGGCGTAGATTTTATTCCTGGCGTTGGTTTTGGCGTGGGTGGAAACGTAGCTACTCGTTTCCAAACGGGTTATGCAATCGGATTCTTCCATGGATATGAGATCGCAGGGGTTTACCAAAATCAAGCAGAGATAGATGCAGCTGCGGTTAAACAAGACGGTGCAAAACCTGGAGATTTTATCTTCGTAGATCAAAATGGCGATGGTAAAATCAGCTTTAGCGACGATTCTGACAAAACACAATTGGGTTCACCAATTCCAGACTTTACCTTTGGTTTAGCCTTGAATGGCTCATGGAAAGGGTTTGATATTTCTGCCAATTTCTATGCAGCTGTTGGTCAAGAGATCATCCGTAATTACGAACGTCAACAACCTTATGCCAACCAATTGGCATATACCATTAACCGTTGGTCGGGACCGAATTCAACCAATGAACAAGCGCGATTAACAACAGATTTGACCCGGAATAATGTATTTTCTTCATTTTATGTAGAAGACGGGTCCTTCTTGAGATTGCGTAACGTTCAGTTGGGTTACACGTTTGATCCTAAATGGGTTACAAAGAGAGGTATGCGCAACATTAGATTCTATGTTGCTGCAAATAATTTATTTACTTTAACTCGCTACATGGGATTCGATCCTGACATTGGATCCGCAGGTGGTACTTTGGGTACAGGTGTAGATTATGGTTTTTACCCACAGGCGAGAAACATTATGATGGGCTTTAATTTCGGATTTTAATTATGAAAAAGAACAGATTTTTTAATAAAAGCATATTGGCGGTTGCTATAATGGGAACGGCAATAATGCATTCGGGATGCGATAAGTTTTTGGCTATCGATCCTTTATATACGCAAGATTCAGAAAACTATTTCCAAACTCCAGTTGATTATGAGCGTGCTTTAACGGGTGCATACGATTTGCTACAGGGTTCATTCGTGTCTTTATGGATTGGAGAAATTGCTTCTGACAATTCTATAGCCGGTGGTGAAAGTGTTACGGATACGGAAGGACTGCACGAAATTGATAATATGTCGCACGATGCGGTTAACAATGAGTTACGTTCGGTATTCCAATTTAATTATGCCGGTATTTCTAGAGCTAATTACATTCTTGAGTTTAAGGATAACATTGATTTTGATGGAAAAGACCAAATCATAGCTCAGGCGCGCTTCTTACGTGCATTTTACTATTCGGAGTTGGTTAAATTCTTTGGGGATGTACCATTGATCGTAGACAAACGTTTGGGTGCCAAAGAAGTTCAAAATATCGATCGCACACCAGCTTCTGAAGTATACGCACAGATAGAAGCAGATTTAACCTATGCCGCTAATAACCTGCCATGGGTAGCCTCTCAAAAGGGGCGCGTTACCAAGGGTGCGGCTTTAGCGCTATTAGGCAAAGTTCAATTGTATCAAAATAAATTTGATGCTTCTGCAGCTACATTTGAAACCGTAATCAATGAGGGGCCGTATGCGTTGATCAGTGACTACAAGAAATTGTTCACCGTAGCAAACGAGGGACACTCTGAAACAGTTTTCGATGTAGAATATACCGGTGCTGAAGGTGGAAGTTATGGCTGTTTCATTTGTTTGGAAGGAAATGCGGCCCCTGGATTCCAAGGCATTCGTCAGTATAATGGTCCTGTTTATGGGGATGGCAATAGCTATAACCTTCCTACCAAAGATTTATACGATTTCTTTGATGCCGCTGATCCAAGAAGAGATGCGAGCGTATTGGATTTGGATGCATTTATTGCCAAACAATCCAATCCTGGATCTATTACTTACGCCAAAGGTGGCGGAGGTCATACCGGTTACTACAACAATAAATATATCAAGAAAATTGGTGAAATCGGACTTCCCGATAACGATTTAACCAGTCCTGTGAATTACCGTGTTATTCGCTATGCCGATGTTTTATTAATGGCAGCGGAAGCCAATGCCCGCGCAAATGCTGCCGATGAAGGTAAAGCGCGCACTTACTTAAATCAAGTAAGAAATAGAGCAGGTATGAGTGCGGTAAACACTTCGGGTTCTCAACTGTTAGAGGATATATGGAAAGAGCGCCGTTTGGAGCTTTCTGGCGAAGGATACCGTTTCTTTGACTTAGTTCGTACCGGTAAAGCTGCCGATGCTATTAATGGTTTCGTAGCGGGCAAACACGAGTTATTCCCCATTCCGCAGGTTGAGATTGATTTGGCCGGTGGTAAATGGCAACAAAATCCTAATTATTAAACAAAAACTAAACTGAAGAATATGAAATTAAATTATTTATTCACCATGGCAGCGGCAGGAATGATGTTCCTATCTAGCTGCGAAAAAGAGGAGCCACCAACCTTAGGTACAGGACCATCTGAAGCGGATGTGGCGTTTACCTTTGCAGCCACTGCAGAGAATGCAAACATCATCGAATTTACTGCTCCTAACGCAAATTTAGTGGCGAAGTGGGATTTCGGTAATGGAACAGCTGGAGAAGGTGCCGTTGTGAAAGGTTCATACCCATTAAAAGGTACATACACCGTTACCCTTACCGTTTTCAATTCCGGTGGAAGTCGTTCTGCATCTAAGGACATTACCATTGCTGAAGACGATCCAAGTTTGTTATCCAATCCCCTTTACACCATTTTAACCGGTGGTAGTGCAGGTAAAGGATTTAAAAATTGGGTTATCGATTCTACCCGTGCAGCCCATATGGGTGTTGGACCAAATCCATCTAGCGCTTTAGGCGATGTGCCCGAATATTGGGCCGCTGCGCGTTTAGACAAGTCTGGCACGGGTTTGTACAGCGATATGTACAAGTTCTCTTTAGAAGCCTTCAATTTCGATCACATCACCAACGGTCTTGTATATATCGATAACGAACAATCCGCTAACTTTCCTGATTCTTACGAGAATAAAGGAGATTTTGATGCCCCTTACGACAATCAAACCGGTAAATGGAGCATCGTTGAAGGTGCCGATACCGTTTTGAAAATCGATGGTAAAGGTTTCTTAGGTTTTTTCACCGGAACAAGAGAATATAAAGTAGTAAAAATCAGTGAAAACGAGTTAACCTTGCGCTATTTAGATGCATCTAATCCTGATTTGGCTTGGTATATCCGTTTGGTTCCTGACGACTTCCCCGTGGATAACGGCGGTGGCGGCGGTGACGAGGATAAATATGCTTTGCCTGTCGATTTTGAAAATGAAGATCCAAAATTCGAAGTTTTCGGGGGAAGTTCTTATGCCATCATCGACAATAGCAAGAGCGGCGGTATCAACACCAGCGCGAGAATTTTAGAAACTACCCATGGAAATGAATCTTGGGCCGGTTTGTTTGTGACCTTGAAAGATAAAATTGATTTTTCGACTAAAACACAAATCAGTTTTAAAATCTGGTCTCCAATCGCAGGCGATACCGTGCGTGTGAAAATTGAAAACAGTGCTAAAACCACTGAGTTTGCAGAGCGGGATGTAATTATCACCAAAGCAAACGAATGGATTGAATTGTCTGTTGATTTTGCGGGAGCTGCAACGGTGTTTGATCGCGTGGTTCTGTTCCCAGGATGGGGTACGACCAAGCCAGAAACTTTCTTTATCGACGATATCAGTCAGAAATAAGTCATTGAGTATCTAAACCGCTGTAGATTGTCGTATTTTTGATAACCTACAGCGGTTTTTTATTTTATCTTTTATGAAACTACCATTCCTATTAATTGCATTGTTCACGGGGGCATTGGCTATGAGCACCTCCTGTAAAGAAAACCCGCCGGTTGATACCGTTTTACTGCCGAGTAATTTAGTTCATACCTTAAGTATTTCCCCAACCCAAAAAGGCAGGGTAAATGCCAGTATCAAAGCAGATAATTCTAATTTTTACAGCATCTTGTTCGAAACCCCTAACGGATTTGTAAGTCCCGAAATGAATGGCAATAGTGCCTTTTATACCTATGTGGATACCGGTTGGTTTACCGTGAAATTTAGAGCCCATGTGAGTGCGGCGCAGTTCACTGAAAAAATAGATTCGGTTTACATACAGTTCGCAGTAGCCGGTTTGCAAAATGGGTATAAAACACCTGAATCTTATGCCGGATACAATTTAGTTTGGGCAGATGAGTTCAATGGAAACAGTTTGGATTTAAGCAGTTGGACATATGAAACGGGTCGCGGAGAATGGGGATGGGGTAATAACGAATTACAGTACTACCACGAAGGTGAAAAAAATGCCGTCGTAGACGGGGGAAAACTGACCATCACGGCAAAAGAAGAATCGGCAGGCGATGCTGCTTATACATCGGCTCGATTAATAACCCGGGGTAAAAAAGAATTTCAATACGGTAGAATAGACATAAGAGCGCGATTGCCAAAGGGACAAGGATTATGGCCTGCACTTTGGATGTTGGGTAGTAATATTGGCAGTGTAAGTTGGCCTGCTTGTGGTGAGATCGACATCATGGAGGCGGTTGGACATAAACCGACTGAAGTTTTTGGTACCGCACATTGGGGAACCTCGGTTCCTTCTAAGTTTAATAGCAAAAAATACAGGTTGCCCGCGGGCGATTTTACCGATTCGTTCAACGTATTCTCTATAAATTGGGAAAAAGACAAAATTGAATGGTTTGTAAACGACATAAAATACCATACCATAACTCCAGTAAATACAGGAAGTATTTATCCATTTAACAATACCTTTTTCTTCATTTTTAATATCGCTGTTGGTGGAAACTTGCCCGGAAGTCCGGATGCCAGTACCCGCTTTCCGCAAACAATGGAAATAGATTATATCCGTGTATTTCAGCCCAATTAAAAACATAATAACGATTCTTTAGCCTTTATTTAATTTTCTGAGCTCAAGTAATAGCCATCAATTATGATTTCCTCTTTGTCGAATTGGATGCGCTCAAGTCGATTTTAACGGGATTGTAATTCTAAGCGTGTATTTTTGTTTTCATGAGATCGATTCTTCCCAAAATGCTGTTTCCTGTAGTAAGTATTTTACTGTCAGTCAGCACCCAAGCTCAGCGCATTGCGATGGTCGATATTGCGGGTCACCGCGATTCGTTTATTGAGCGTTTTGAGTCGAAATTGGGATTTAAGCGCATTGCCGATGAAAACAAACATGTGGTTATGCGCGGTTCACTCAATAAAGAACCGGCCGATTTAATTATTTACGAAACGCCATTAACCCACCGGGTTTACAAAGTAGAAGTTCGGTTCTCGGCGTTCGAAAAATGGAAAGATGCCAAGAGCTATTATCTGAATAAAGAAGTTTCCCTCAAGAAAAAATACGGCGAACCCGTTAAAGTAAATGAACGTTTTGAGAAGCCTTATTGCGACGGGGGCGGGAAGGAGTTTGAGGCCATCGCCAAAGGCAAAGGGGCCATGTACCGCGATTGGGGAGATATGCCCTATATCCAAAATTTATTTTTGCAATATTGGATTGGAGCTGACAGATATACCTACCTGTCTTTTACCCTGAAAGACGAATTCATGAAGTTCGAAGAGGAGCAAAAGCTCACCCAGAATTCACTCTTTTAATGGACTAAGTGGGCGGGCGTATTTTCTGTGTTTGATACTTATTTATTTGCGTTATTTGCAAATACTTTTATCCTAAAGTTTTGAAATTTTCGCGAATTATTCTCTGGAGCATCATAGGTATCGGATTATACCTGCGCTTTCACGTTCAGTTTATTGAACCCTTCTTCAATAACGATGAGATTGATTTGGGAATGAATATTAACCAAAGGGGTTTTCTTGACTTGCTCAAGCCCCTTAAGCATTACCAAACCGCGCACCTTTTCCGATACATTTAGGGGTTGGGGCGGCTGCGACAGTGTGGTACTGCATCGATTCGAAGTCTTGAAGCCCTCGCGCGATACCCAAAACTTGTACTTATGTAATTTTATCGCATGTCCGACTGACAAAAACGTAGTTTATAAAAAAATTGGTGTGTATTACGATACCATTTCTAACTATTTGGGGTGCGATTCTTTCATAGTGTATAACGTAGTTTCGGCGCGCACCGAAGGAAGTATTTCGGTTAAAGCGTGTGGTTCATACACGCTGCCCAGTGGATCGCGCACCTATACCGAATCGGGCGTATTCCGGGATACTTTGATTGGGGCCAATTATTTGGCATGTGACAGTTTTGTGGTCATAAACTTGATCATCAATAAGCCCAAAGTCGAAAGCGTGAGCAAAAGTGCCTGCGAAGAATTTATAACGCCTCAAGGCCAACGCACCACAGAATCGGGCAAATTATTTGAGTCGATACCTTCATATTTGGGTTGCGACAGCATTAATTATATATACAATGTGTCGATTGTGAAAATAAATACTACCATTAGCCGCGATTGGAATACGCTCATTTCGGGGGAAGTCGAACAAGCCGGTACTGCCTTTCAATGGCTGCGTTGTGCAGGGGGCTTTGAGCCTATTTCGGGAGCCACTGCTCCTGCGTTTGATATTGCGGCAACGGGAGAGTTTGCTGTTGAAATTACCAAGGGCAATTGTATCGATACCAGTAGGTGTATCATTTATGCTTTTACGAATAATGCAAATATTCCTAAAGATAATATTTGTGTTTATCCCAACCCAACTGAAGGGGTAATGCATATTACATTGCCAAAATCACATGAGAATGTGCGTTTGTTACTGTTTAATAGCCTAGGTCAATTAGTAGAAATACAAGAATTGGGAACGGGTGCTAATTTTGTATGGCAGACACAATTAGAAGCAGGTGTTTACGCATTAAAAGTAGGCAGCGGGTCTGAAGAGATTGGAACTTTTACGATTGTAAAGCAATAAATTATGTAAGAAAAAAAGGCCGATTCGCAAGAATCGGCCCTTCATTATAGGATGTTGTTTTCTTATTTCTGACGTACAAACTGCCAATGCTCATCAACTGTGGGTTTATTCAGAGTTCCGATTCCACCGTCATGAATATTTAGGGTGTCGCCATTTACCCAGTAGCTCCAAACGCCTTTATCTTTATAGAAATCCCAAACCAATGTGTGTCCGTTAAGCGTAGCCCAGTTAATGCGGGATGCATCTTCTGAATTCAGCTGAGGCTGCTTGCCCAATTCGAAAGACCCGGTTCCGTTTTTATACAAACTGAAGGTTACATCGCCATTTTGTAATTTCCAATCGCCTACCAAACGGGTGTCGTTAAGATCTATGCAGGCTTCTTGGTTGTTCGAGCAGCTGAAAGCAGTGGCTGCTATAATGAGTAAAGAAAGTATTTTGTTCATGCCCCAAATGTAATTATTATTTTGAGATTTTTAAATTTCTAATTCCCCAATGAGCAATTGCGAAAATAGATAACCTCGTTAAATCTCATCGTAGTATCATTAAAATACAGCGGGATTCTTCCTTGTTATAAATGAATTATCTTTGAAATATGAAGATTCAGTGCTGTAGATCGTTGCGATTGCTTTTTAGCTTAATTATTTTGACACTCATTCAAGATGCTTTTGGAAAATTAACGACCCCCGTAATTTTTAAACCTGCGAATAATACCGTCGACGCGCCCACAGGCATGCAGCTCGAGGTAAATACAGAAAACTCAAGTGCCCTTTATGCCTTTGAATATTCCGAGGATGCTTCTTTGAAGAATGCCACTCGCATGGAAGTGATTCGAACCTCGTACTATACCCGCACCTGGGTCAATAAACTTAAACTGAATACCAAGTACTATTGGAGGGTAAAAGCCATCAGCAAAACCGATTCTTCGGATTGGACGTCTATCAATAACTTCAAAACCACCGCCATTTTCAAGCGCTATTATCCGAAGCAAAATGCCAAGGTTAATTCTTCGTTTTTATATCTTTCATGGTATCGTACTCACGGTTTTGATAGTTTTGAATTGCAAATTGATACCAACACCCTTTTCAACTCAAATGCCATCCGAAAAATCATAATTCCCGATACATTCAAGTCCTTTTACATTGAATATACCCAACGAAATCTCAATTACGGGGAAACCTATTATTGGAGGGTGCGAGGCCTACCCGAAACTTTGGGAACTTGGACCGATACGGGCTCGTTTAATATCTTCGATACTATTACACCTAAATATCCGACCACCGCATTTTTGCAAGACGTAAAAATTGATTTTGAGTTTACAGGAGTTTATTACAAAGAAGCATTCCATGTGCAAATCGATACCAGCGCTAATTTCAACTCCCCATTATTAATAGATACCATGGCCCTTGAGGGTACGAAGCAATTCGACGGGACGCCTTTTTCGGTGGGAAATTTACATTACGAAACCTTCTACCACTATCGCGTGCGTGCCATCAATATTAATGATTCTTCGCGTTGGTCGTACAGTGCGTTTACCACCAAAGGGTATAAAAACGATTTCGTAATTGCCGAGAATTATGCCGATCCAATGGTGTCTATTTCCGTTCGTACTAAAATCGAAGGTACCGAGGCCTACGAAATTCAAGTAGATACCACCACCCAATTTAACAGTGCCGAGAAACAGGTTTTCTTCCCTAAATCGGGCATTGATACGGCCTATGATTTGTTTTTCGGGGGAATTTATTACGCCCGAGCACGTCCAGTTCATAAGAACGATTCCGGCGAATGGTCGCGCGTGCGCACCATCAATATTTTGAAGTTCCCGAATCTGCAATATCCCTATTTCAATTCGGTCGTTCAGATTACCGATAGCCTCCAATTTGCTACCCGCACCGGCATGGATGGCTTCCAAATACAAGTAACGGCCAAAAAGGATTTCAACACAAACCTGTTCTTAGATACCGTTGTTGCCAATTTCAAGCCCAATACCTCACATTTGATCAAAGGATTGCGCTTTAAATTTGCCACGCAATACCTCTGGCGCATCCGTGCTTGGCACGATCGCGACACCTCAGATTGGAGCACGGCACAAACGTTTAATACGGTAGAATCTCCTACGCTTTTGAAACCGTTTAATTCGGATTTTTTGGGCACCGGTGCCAAAACCAGTTTCACTTGGGGGGCTTTAAAAGGCGGGGTGAAATATCAGCTGTGTTTAGACACCAACACGAATTTTAATTCGTCTTTGTTAGTCGATACTTTGGTCAACGGTACAGAATTTGTGGAAAGCAATATGCTATTCAGACCGCTTTATTATTGGAAGGTAAGGGCGGTTACCGACAATGATACCAGCGATTGGAGTGCTACTTGGGTGTGTAAAGTGCTGCCCGTGAAATTGAATATTCCGAGAAATAATCTCAAAAATGTGAGCTTGAATAGCTTGGATTGGAATAGTATTGAAGGAACTACGGGATATATTCTGGAGTTAGATACTCAAGCAAACTTTGCTACGGCTTTTAAGGTTCAAGACACCCAAACGAATTCGTTTTTCCATTATTTTAATGAAATTCCGGATATCGTAGGATTCAATACCCAATGTTTTTGGAGGGTGAAATTATTCCACGAAACCGATACCAGCGAATGGAGTACCGTTTGGAATTTTACTACCAAGCCCCGACAGGCTCCCACGCTTATCAGTCCAGCAAACCAAGTCGAAGGGCAGTCTGTTTTCAATCAATTGAAGTGGCAAGCGTATTCCGGAGCTTCTAGTTACGCCGTTCATTATGGCGATAAGTCTGACTTTAGCAATGCCGTTAAAACGACTTCCACCGGAATCACTTTGAATCTAACATTGAAGCCGAATACCCGCTACTATTGGCGCGTTCGAGGTCGCAATTCCGATGGGAACGAGTTTTATGATTTTAGCGAGGTATGGACGTTCACGACCGATTCGGGCATACCGGCTCCTAAATTGATAGCACCGCTTGATAATGCGGTGAAGCAGCCTTTGAATGTCTTGTTTTCTTGGGGGAAATTTACCCCGTCGACCTTGTACCGGGTAGAAATCACGAAAGACGCCACGTTTAACAGCGGGGTGGTAACGAAGAATTCGACTACGGGATTTGCGAATTTTACCCATTTAGAAAGCGGCTCCACGTATTATTGGAGGGTGAAAACGTTCAATGGAAGTTTGGAAAGTCCGTGGAGTGTGGCGTGGCGTTTCAGCACCGAGGAGGTGAATGCCCATTCCGTTTTAGAAATGGATGAGGTGCATATATCGCCCAATCCAAGCAGTGGTATTTTTACCCTTAACAGTCAATCTGGAAATGCACGAATCACGGCGGTTATGGATATGCAAGGTAGGGTGGTATACAAAAGCAATAGCCCAGCCGGGCCTTTAACATCCATAGATTTGAGTAATATGGCTTCGGGCATGTACTATATAAAGGTGTCAACTGAGAAGGGTGAGGGTGTATTGAAGGTGGTGAAGGAATAGTGGAGGGGGATTTACCTTTGCTACTTCAAACGTATAAAGCCACACATGAGAACGATTTTAAGGGGTTTACTGCTATGGATTGTGGCAACGTCAGGGCAACTCCATGCGCAGCGTTGCGGTTATGATTACCTGCAAGCGTTTGTGATTAAAGTTATACAAGACGGCGATACGCAACAGGTCGAGAAATTAACGCTACACTTAATAGGAGGAGGAGGTGTGCCTATAAGTTATTCTCAAGAATGGGCGAATGAGGTAGGTCGGGTTACCGGTAAAAAAGAGGTAGATAGGTTCTTTAATCCCAAGTTGAAAGAAAAATATTATGTACTGTTTTTCGATAGTAGAAGTTATGATCCTAGGAAGCCGCCTGTATGGTATGTGAAGGTGGAATTAACGGGTAACAATTCGAGATTACCCAAGAATTTCAGTATTTTTTTTAATGCGTCTCCTTCGGAAGGGAATTATTTATGCGGACATACAGGACCTTATAAAATACGAACTTTGAATTTATCGGATACGGTAGAAGTGAGGATTCCGCCTAGTTTTTCAGAAAAACCAATTCCTGTAAATGTCGATGCCCGTAAAAAAGGCAAGGAAGACTTCCCCCAAAAGAAAGCGGTAGAGGTCCCCAAAAGACCTCAATATCCGAGTGTTTTCATCAAACAAAAGCAAGTGCAGTGGGTAGAGATGAAGGGCAAGGAGTATCTATTTAAAGACAGTTTGCGCATCTATAATAGGGGAGCGGAAGCGGTAAAATTGCCCAAATTGGAATGGACAAAGCCGCAGTATGAGGCGCAATATTATACGGTATCATTTAATCTCAAGGATGCAGTTCGGGCCAAGAAAATCATACGCAATTGGTTAGGAAAAGGTTGGATCGAAAGCGCGCACCAAGGCTTGGTTATAGCAAGTGGCTCCGGTGAGGGAATTACGTATATATCTGGGGAAATAACCCTCAAGCCGGTGAACCATCAATGGATCCCGGAGTATAAAAAAATAGCCGATACGGCTGGCTTTAAATTAGCTCATTCTTTTGGCGATGGCACTGTAATGTTGAGTAATTCGGATAGATTCATTGATGCTGAGGTGTTTTTTAAACAACGGAAATTTTCTGATGATACACGTTGGAAGTATGGCAATCCTGGCTTTTTTACGCCTATTAGGATAGAAGTTGATGACTTGCGCTAGTAACGTGACGCTATTTTTCAATAGTTTGATCATAGGGACTTTTATTTACAATCTGTCAAAAAAAGCGACCACCTTAAGGGGGGATTAAATTAAAGTTGTTTGATAAACTGAAAATTGTTAACCGCAGTTTTTTGAAAGATTTGAAAGAGTATGTGGCCAAATCCCTGCGCTTGTGATCACGGGTTGGGGGATTACTCGCTGTGCTCGTGATCCCTGAGTGGGGGATTATCAACCCAATGCCCCGCTCCTGCGTCGCTCGGTTCATTTTGGTTTTTATTCGCTTGATGTCCTACGGACCTCAGACGCCTAAAAACAAAATGCCCCGTAAAGGGGCATTGGGTTGCAGAGGGGAAGGGATTCGAACCCTCGATACACTTTTGGCGTATACACACTTTCCAGGCGTGCTCCTTCAACCACTCGGACACCCCTCTCTGTCTGGGGTGCAAATATAAGACTTATTTATCCACCAATTACGGACAATTCTAAAAAGTTTAGAGGGGAGAGATGAGAGTTTAGAGGGTTCTGTAAAGCCTAAACTCTAAACCCTAGACTTTAAACCCTAGACTCTAAACTCTAGGCTCTAAACTCTAAACTCTCGACTCTCGACTTTAGATTACAAAGCCTTCCAGCTTCCGTCTACCCATATAAAGCCCATAACCTCTATGAACTCTACATTATCAATGATTATCGTATTAAGCATATCGTAATATTTTAACGCAAATTCGCAATTCAATGTTAAGTCATTGATTGCCTTGTGTTAATAAACGTTTAAATATTAAAATAGTTTTAACCTATCGTCACCTTGAATAACCCTGGTTTTATGATTTGCGGTGGACAGGGGTGAACCCTGCACCTAAACTCTACACTCTCGACTCTAAACTTAACGCCATCGATGCCCACGAAAATTGCTTCTTTAACTCCGGCAACTTTTCCTGTATTCCTGCTAAATATCCCTCTTCGAAAACAGAATTAAGTCCGAAGGCAATGCTCTCCACGTTCGCCTCACACACCCATCCCGCCTCGCCATGCGGCACCAATTCCGACAAGCCGCCTACATTCGTGATTAACATCGGTACGTCAAAGTGATAGGCAATCTGACTTACCCCGCTTTGCGTCGCATTCTTATAAGGCTGGGCCACCAAATCACAAACCGAAAAATAATCGGCTACCGCCCCGTTCGGGATGAAATGCGTATGTAAATGAACCCGATCTTTATACTCCGAATCCTGCAACAATGCCAAATACGGCTCGGAATCTTCATAAAACTCTCCCGCAATCAATAAATCTACATCCTTCAGTTGACCGGCTACCATCAAAAAGGCCTCAATCAACCAATCCAAACCCTTATACTTCCGAATAAATCCAAAAAATAAAATATACCGGCGTTGTGAATCCAATCCCAGCCGTTCACAGGCTTCCCCCCGAAGCGTTTTAGCCCCGAAATTATCGTACAGCGGATGGGGATGGTAACTGCTATTGCCTGCGGCGCATGTTTGGGGGAATTTTAACTGCAAATCTTCCAATACCTTGCGCGACATCGCAACCGCGCCGTTGAGCATGTTAAGGAAAAAATGGGTGAACGGTCGGTCGAAAAACCGGCGCTCGTGCGGTATGATATTATCGGTTATCGCCACCAATTTGGTATGCTTGTTTCCCTGTACCAAACGACCGAAAACGCCGAAACAGGGACCGAAAAAAGGCATCCAAAAGCGGAAAATGATCAAGTCGGGCTTTAACTTCCGATATTTCAATCCTACCCGTATCCAATTCAAGAGATTAACGCTGTTCAGCGCCACATCAATTTTCAAGTCTGCGGGTTGAGGATCGATGGTGTATTGCGACTCACCGGGAAATAAAAACGACGGGTATTGCAAAGAAAACGTGAGTAAGGTAACCTCGGCATTTTTCATGAATTCACGAGCCAAACGTTCGTTATACGTGGCCAAACCGCCGCGAAGCGGATGGGCAGGACCTACAATAACGATGTGTTTGGGAGCGGTGCTCAATTTACGCGGCTTTTAATGCTGTATTGGTTGCGTTCGGGATTGCTGCGGCTCACGAGTTCCCCCAAAAATCCGGCTAAGAACATCTGCGTACCAATGATCATAGCCAACAATCCAATATAAAAAACAGGAGAGTCGGTTACCAAGGGTGCCGAAGTGTTGAGCCAATAGGCGTAGTACATTTTTTTCAATACGATGATTGTGGCCATCAGAAGTCCAACCATAAAACTCAATACCCCATAAAGTCCGAAAAAATGCATGGGTCTTTTGCCGAATTTGCTCATAAAATACAAGCTCATCAGATCTAAAAATCCGTTCACAAATCGATCCATACCAAATTTGGTATGTCCGTATTTGCGGGCACGGTGCTCCACTACTTTTTCGCCAATTTTGGGGAAACCGCCCCATTTGGCCAATACGGGTATATAACGGTGCATTTCACCGTAAACCTCTATGTTTTTAACCACTTCATGGTGGTAGGATTTGAGTCCACAATTGAAATCGTGCAACTCGATATCGCTCATTTTGCGGGTGGCCCAGTTGAAGAGCTTGGTGGGAAGCGTTTTGGTAATGGGATCGTAACGCTTTTTCTTCCAGCCGCTCACCACGTGGTAACCGTCGCGTAAAATCATATTGCGCAATTCGGGAATCTCATCGGGAGAATCCTGTAAATCGGCATCCATGGTAATGATAACTTCGCCTTGTGCCTCGGCAAATCCTACACTTAAGGCCCCACTTTTGCCGTAGTTACGGCGCAATCGGATGCCTTTGACTTCGGGCTGTTGGGCGCCAATTTCTTGAATTACCGTCCAAGATGTATCCGTACTGCCGTCGTCTAATAAAAGAACCTCATACGAGAGTTGCTCTTTATCGCAAACCCTTTTGATCCAAGCGCACAATTCGGGCAGGGATTCTTCTTCGTTAAAGAGCGGTACAACTATCGATAGGTTTAACATAGGAATTACAAAAATAGGAATATTTGTATCAATATGTTTTAAAGCCAATGGCTTCTCGTACTTGATTCATCGTTTCTTTGGCGCTTTTTTGGGCTTTTTCGGCTCCATAGGCGGCAATTTGCTCGAGTTGACTGGTGTTTTCAAGTTGTGCGTTGATTTTATCGCGCAGCGGGGCAATGAAGGTTTCCATGTCGGTGGCCAATTGCTTTTTCAAGTCGCCATATCGAATG
>ERZ891134.1185-NODE-1185-length-18781-cov-6.600822_pt1 | contig 18781 bp, 19 predicted proteins | sample MGYA00520888_ERZ891134 | MGnify/ENA primary metagenome ERZ891134 (study PRJEB32303, sample SAMEA104408692) | aquatic metagenome | biome: Brackish water; feature: Coastal; material: water | place: Baltic Sea | collected 2014-10-23 | depth 10 m ... | reverse complement strand
CTCTTCAGCGGTCTCTTCCACGGTCTCTTCCACCGTGGCCTCCGCGGCGTCGCCATCGGAGTCGCTGCTACATCCAGCGAACACGAGTGCCGCGGCCGCGAAGCCCGCAACCAATAGCTTGCGATGCATGCATGTGCCTTTCTGTCGGGTCTTCGTTACCCGTCGGATGGCCGCAGTTCACCGGCGATCTTCTGGATCCGAAGTCTTCGTATAGACGGACACTAGTTGCCGCCGGTAGCCAGATCGGCGCTGGCGCGGCAATCGAGGCAGGTCGCTACCAACTTGTAACACGACTCATCGGTAGCGCGTTACTGGTGTGACTTATGTGACGCGCTGTGTTCAAAACGGTGCGCGAGCGCTGGCCGACCAGCCACCGTCAACCGGCAGCACGACCCCGTTGATGCCGCCCGCGCGTGGGCCGATCAGGAAGGTGACCGCCTGGGCTACCTCCTCCGCCGTTACAGGCCTGCCGGCTGGCGCGGAAGCGGTCCACCAGGTGTGGCCTTGCGGCCAGACCTCCGCTAATCCATCGCGCTCGATCAAGCCTGGTGCGATTGCGTTGGCCCGCATCCCACGGGGGGCAAGTTCGAGGGCCAACGAACGCGTGAAGGACTCCAAGGCGGCTTTTGCGGCGGCATAGTGCGCGTGGTTCGGGAACGCGACCGCAGCCTCGACTGAGGAAATGTTGACAACGGCGCCCCCTTGATGAAGCACTGGAAGTGCTGCGGAGGTTACGCGGGTGGCCGAGAGCAATGAAGTCTGCAGCATGTCTTGCCACTTCTCGTCGTCGAGTTCGGCGAAGTGAACGGGCGTTTGATCCGCGCTGTTATTGATGACGCCATCAAGTCGGCCGAACCGGTCGATCACGGCTGTGATGAGTGACATCGCGCCCTTTGCCTCAGTGGCGAGGTCCGCCGCGAACGCTTGCGCTGTTCCACCTCGGCCAGCGATCTCAGCTACTAGGGCCTCGGCAGATTGCGAGCCGGATCGGTAGTGCACCGCAACGGCGTAGCCGTCTTCAGCGCAAGCGCGGGCTATCGCAGCGCCAAGATGGCCTGACGCACCGGTTACCAACACGACCTTCTGTTCACTCACGGCTGCGCTCCTTCATGCGTGCTTTCGCATGCGACTGGCGACTTCTTGCTGTGCACCGGCCCACGCTGAGAAGTCGGTGTCTTCGGTGGCAAGTTCGAACTCTGTGAAGGCTGGCACCAACACGCAGGACACCAGCGTCCACGCTCCTGTGGTGAGCGTGCCTTGCCAACAATCTCCAGGAATCCGATGGTGCGGCCTTTGTCCTGCATCGACATCGGTGCCAAGCGTGATGAGCTCGTGTGAACCATCAGGATCTAGGACCAGCGTTCGCGCGGGTGCCCCGGCAATATGCGTCCACGCCTCGTCCTCTTTCAAGCGGTGCATGGCACTGAAGTCATCGGGCGTGATCAAGGCGTAAATCGCGTTGGCGTGCACTGTGCGCCACAAAAGCGAGATCCAGCAACCCTCGCCTTCCAGGTACTCCAAATCCAATGTGTCGATGACCTGCTGCGCCGTCATGGCGCGTAGGCCGGTGGCTTGACCAGTCGGTGTCACGACTGATCCCCGACATGACTACGAGCAGCCGCAATCACGTCACGCTGATCAACCATGGTCGGTTGCCGGTCTGCAACGACGCGATTACCTGCTACGAAGACGTCGCGCACGTCACTGCGACCAGCCGCGTACACCAATGCGGTGAAGGGGTCGCGCAACGGCGTCAGATGTGGAGCGTTCGTGTCGACCAGGATCACGTCGGCTTCCTTACCGACTTCGATGCTGCCGATGCGTTCGGCCATTCCTATCGAGCGAGCACCATCGATGGTGGCTGCGCGCACGATGTCCTGCGCGCTGATCGCCGCTGGATCAAGGCGCACCAAGCGCGCGAGGTTCGCCGCTAAGCGGAGCACAGCGAACATATCCACATCATTACTTGAGGAGCATCCGTCGGTGCCCAGCCCAACGGTGATGCCCTGATCGCGGTAACCCACGAGATCCATCGCACCGCTGGCTAGCTTGAGGTTGGAGCCCGGGTTGTGGGCGACAGAGGCACCCCCAGCGGCAATGGCGATGCGATCGGTTTCGTCCAAGCGCACGCAGTGAGCGAGCGTGGTGCGCTCGTCGAGCAGCCCGGCGTCGCGCAGCAACGCGGTGGGACGAGCACCGTGTGCAGCGATGGTGTCGTTGTTCTCCTTGTCGTTTTCGGAGTTGTGGGTGTGGATGCGTGCATCGATCTCGCGGGCGAGTTCGTTTATCTCCAACAGATGTTCAGCGTTAACGATCAAGGGACTGTGCGGCATGAGATAACGCGGTACATACGGACCACCGATCTCCTCCAGCGTGGCTGGCCACGATCGAGTCAACTCGATGCGCTCGCTCCACTCAAGACCGTCAGGTCCGGGGAAATCGAAGAAGACCGGGCCGATGGCGTGCCGGATACCGACTTCGACAGCACCGCGATGGGCAGCCTCTGGATGGAAATACATATCCAACGCCGTAGTGGTGCCCCCGAGCAACGCTTCGAGAGCGCCTAGCCTCGCACCGAGATAAGTGCCCTCAGGTCCCATGATCCGGGCCTCTTCGGCCCATACGCATTCGAGAAAGCCTTGTAGGTCCACGTTCTCCGCGATGCCCCGAAGAAGAGTCATCGGTAAGTGCGTATGCAGGTTGACGAAGCCGGGAAGCACGATGCATCCGCCGGCCTCAATCACGCTTTCGGCTTCAAATCCGGTGACATCGCCAACGGCAACGATCCGACCCTGGTCAATCGCTACCCCGGCATCCTCGTAAACCGAGTTTTGCTCGTCACAGGTCAGCACGAAGCGAGCGTTCGTGATGACTGTCTCGACGCGGGTCATCGCGACAACAACCTGGCCGCCTCGGACAGGACCCGGGTGACGGTTGCCGCACCTTCCGCCACGACCGCTTGAACATCCTCGATGGTGATCGGTTCGCTGCCCTGGCCCGCAGCTGGATTGGCCACGATGCACAAACTGGCGTAGGGAAGGTCCCGTTCGACCGCAAGCACCACCTCCGGAACACCGGTCATGCCAACGACGCTCACTCCGGCGGCTGCGGCGAGCCGAATCTCCGCTTTGGTCTCAAAGCGCGGGCCTTCGTAGGCGCCGTAGATGCCGTGATCAATCACGCTCACCCCAAGATTGTCGGCGGCCTCCTTCCACGCGTTCCGCAATCGCGGGTGGTAGGGCTCGCCCATGTCAACGTGGACTACACCTTCGGGCGTGGAACCGTCGAAGAAAGTGATCGGACGTGCCTTAGTGAAGTCGATGAAATCGTCGACGATGACCAAGTCACCTGCATCGGTACCAACGCCGCCGACAACGTTCACCGCCAAGATCTCGGACACACCGAGGTCGATCATCGCCTGAATGTTCGCCCGGTAGTTGACCATGTGCGGGGGCACCGAGTGGTCGTAACCGTGGCGGCTGATGAACACGGTGCGCCGGTCGTGCAGCGTTCCCACCCGCGCGCGGGTCGGTCCGTAGATGGTCTCGACGGTGATGTCCTCGGGATCGCGCAGATCATCGAGGGAGTAGAAACCGGTTCCGGCGATCACGCCGAGCGCTGCACTCGTCATGGGCCGAAGGCTAGCGATGGCCGGGTAGGTCCTCGGGACCGAAACCATCGGGCAACAAGACGGACAACGGAGTCGGGCCACCCGCGCGGTCGATCAGCAGCTCTGGGCCGCCGTGTTCCCACAGCAGCTGGCGGCACCGCCCGCAGGGCAAGAGTGGTCCTGGGTTCGGTCCCACGCAGGCAAAAGCGACCAGGCGGGACTTGCGATCGGTCGGTGATGTCTTGACCAACTCGCTAACCAGTCCGCATTCGGCGCACAGCGTGGTGCCAATCGATGCGTTCTCCACGTTGCAGCCCGAGACGATGCGGCCGTCGTCGGTCAACGCGGCGGCACCAACCGGGTGCTCGGAGTAGGGGGCGTAGGCCTGATCCCGGGCTTGCGCAGCGGCGGCCCGCAGCGCCGTCCAGTCGATATCGCTCATGACTGGACGCTACTGCGGACCGCCAACTGCGCTAGTCGATTCGGGCTATCTCCTGGCCCTGCTTGGCCGTGCCCTCCTCCTCAATGAGGCAGGTAATCGTCCCGTCAATCGGGGCCTCGACGTCCACGGAAACCTTGTCCACCATGACCTCGGCGATAACTTGACCGGCCTTAACGGGCTCGCCGGTATTGGCGAACCAGGTGGCCACAACCCCTTCAGCATCGGGATCGTTCGACATCTCCGGGAACGTGATGGTTTCGCTCATGCAGTGACCTTCGCTATAGCGTCCTTGATCTTGTCCCGTGTCGGCAGCGCCTCGTACTCAAGCACTCGCGCGTAGGGAACTGGCACATCTGGGTAGCACACCCGCTCGACCGGCTTCTTCAGCATGCTTGGATCCTTATCGGCGATCGTCGCGACGATCTCGCCACTCAGCCCGAAGGACTTGTAGTCCTCATCAACGATCACGAGTCGGCCGGTCTTGGCAACGGAGGCCAAGATTGCCTCGCGATCAAGGGGAACGACCGAACGCAGGTCGATGACCTCCACACTCGTGGTGCCCTCGAGTTCCTCGGCAACGTCAAGACAGTGCTGCACTGAGATGGACAGGCTCACCACGGTCACGTCTGAACCTTCATGCGCGATTGCGGCCTTACCGATCGGAACGGTGTACTCCTCCTCCGGAACCGGACCAATGGATCGTGGGTTCTTCGCCATCCACGGAAGACCCATCACGCCCTTGTGGAACATGAACACCACCGGGTTGTCATCTCGGATCGCTGAGATCATCAATCCCTTGGCGTCATAGGGGTTCGACGGCACGACAATCTTCATACCCGGCATGTGCGCGAACGTGGCCCACAAGCATTGGGAGTGCTGCGCAGCGTCGGAGTACCCACCACCGACAGCCGTCATGAGAACCATCGGCACCTTGACGTTGCCACCGGACTCGTAGTGGATCTTCGCCATGTGGTTGTAGATCTGGTCGAAGCAAACCCCGAAGAAGTCAACGAACATCAACTCGACCACTGGACGCAGTCCCTCGACTGCGGCACCGATGCCGGCTCCAATGAAGCCGGTCTCGGAGATAGGGGTGTCAATGATGCGGGTGGATCCGAATTCCTCGTACAACCCCCCGGTGGATCCAAAGATTCCTCCGTAGGGGCCAACGTCCTCACCCATCACGAAGACATCGGGGTTGCTCCGCATCTCTTGGGCAATGCCCTCGGAGATCGCCTTAGCTGTCGTGACCCGGCGGGTACCGGCGTCAACAGTTGCAGTCATGTTGTTGTCCCTCTCGTCTGTGGTTCCTGGTTTGTAGGTGTCGTCGCAGCCATCACGCGAACACGTGCAGATAGGCGTCGCTGGGCTTGGGTTCGGGGCTCGAGGTGGCGAAATCGATAGCGGCTTGCACTTCAGCTTCGGCCTCCGCCTTGATCTGCGCGGCCTGATCGTCAGTGAGCAGACCGGCGGAAATCAGACGCTTCTCATACGCGGGAATCGGGTCGCGTTCGTTTGCCTCAGCCAACTCATCCCCGCGGTAAGCCTGGGCGTCACCTTCGAAGTGACCCCACATCCGTACGGTGTGAATTTCCAACAGGGTCGGACCGCCACCGGCGCGAGCCCGATCGACAGCCGTCTTGCAGGCCTCGTAGATCATCTCTACGTCGTTGCCTTCCACGCGCTGGGAGGGCATGCCGTAGGCGGTGCCGCGCAGCGATCCGTCCTTGATCGGAGTGGCGGAATCACGGGCCACCGAGATAGCCCAATCGTTGTCTTCGATGATGAAGATGACCGGAAGTTTCCACATTGATGCGAGGTTGAGCGCTTCGTGGAAGGCACCCTGGTTCGCCGCACCTTCGCCAGCGACCGCCACTGCGACGTTGTCGGTTCCTTTGCGCGAGAACGCGAGCGCCTGGCCGACCGCTACCGGCATGCCCTCGGCGATGATGCCTGAACACGAGAAGTGCTGCTCGGGATCGAACAGATGCATATGCCCGCCCTTGCCATGGCATAGACCGGTGTCGCGTCCGTAGATCTCGGCGGTCATCTTGTTGATGTCCACGCCCTTGGCCAACGCCAAATGGTGGGGTCGGTGAGGGCCGGTGATGGCATCGTCCTTCTCCAGGTTTGCGCATAGCCCTACCGCTACCGGCTCTTGCCCCGCGGCGAGGTGCATCTCACCGGGGATCAGTCCGGCACCGATATCCCACTGCGGAGTCTTGTCGGCGTGGTAATTCGCCTGCAACGCCGCCTCGTATGCCCGGATTCTCACCATTTGCCGGTAGAAATCCACTCGTGTGTCGTTGTCGACCATGTCGCTCCTTCCACCTACTCATCGGTGTTCGCCTACTCGGTGTTCACCGGCAGGCGTCGGTACTTGCCCTACCCACGAGTCTGCTGGCGCCGGAACCCGTAGGGAAGGGCAAAAATTTCAAATAGCGGCACACGGACCAGCCAATGCGCACTAACGTCCGAGGTCTCGAGGAATTTCCGCTCGATCCTGCGAGGTTCGATGGTTGCCTGCGATAGCTCACCCACGTTGATTCAGTCTGTGCAGCGCGCGCTGCACCTGATCGAGGCCGTCAGCGCACGCAGCGGCCGGGCGCACGCGAAGGAGTTGGCACGCGACCTCGGATTGACTCCTTCCACCGCCTATCACCTGCTACGCACCCTTACCCACGAGGGATATTTGCGAAGGCTTGACGACGGCAGCTACGTGCTCGGCCCGACCCTCACGCAGGTGGCGTCCACTGATCACCTTGCATCGACGCTTGCACGCGCCCGCCCCGCGATGCAAGGCCTACGCGACGAGGTTCGAGCACCCGTCTACCTCGCGCTCTACAGCGACGGAGAAATCACAGTCGAAGAGATCGTCGATTCACCGAAAGCACCTTCGATAGATCTGTGGGTAGGGATGCACGATTCCGCGCACGCGACGGCCTTGGGCAAGTGCATCCTGGCTGCCCTGCCAGATGCGCAGCGGCGCGACTACCTTGCTCGCCATCCTTTGCATTCGCTGACCCGGCGCACCGTCACTAACGCGCGCCGGCTCGAAGACGAAATCGGTCACGCCGGACCGATCGTGCACGACGACGAGGAGTACGCGATCGGCGTGCACTGCCGCGCGGCACCCGTCATCACGCCACAACTGGTGGGCGCGGTTGCCGTCGCCCACCGATGTGCGCCGAGTCTCAGCGAAAGTGCCGTGGACTCCGCTTTGACCCGAAGCGCGCAACGAATCCAGCGCTCGTTAACAATGTCGATGTAGGCCTGGCACTACAGCGTTCGACTAGAAAGCATCCTTCGGCTGGTACATCCCCCAGACGTCGCGCAGCGCATCGGAAACCTCGCCGACTGTCGCCTTCGCCTTCAGCGCATCGCGCATTGGGTACAGCAAGTTTCCATCCCCAGCGGCCGTATCCCGGATTTGCTGAAGCAGGCGGTGGACTTCGTCGTTGTTCCGTTGTGCCTTGAGCTTGGCTAGCCGTTCCTTCTGCTCGACCTCGATGGACATGTTGACCTGGAGTGGGTCGTAATGCTCATCGCCTTCCACTCGGAACTTGTTGACTCCGACCACGATGCGTTCACCACTGTCGATCTGCTGCGTCACCTGGTAAGCCGACTTCTCGATCTCGGACTTTTGGAAGCCTTCTTCGATGGCGGTTACCGCGCCGCCCATCTCCTGCACCTGATCGATAAGCGTCATTGCCGCAGCTTCGATCTCGTCGGTGAGCGATTCCACTACATAGGACCCAGCGAACGGGTCGACCGTTTCAGTGACGTCTGTTTCGTAGGCGAGCACCTGTTGGGTGCGCAACGCGAGACGTGCGGCCTTCTCGCTGGGCAATGCGATGGCTTCGTCGTAGGAGTTGGTATGCAGCGATTGCGTTCCACCAAGAACCGCTGCCAGGCCCTGTACGGCAACACGAACCAAATTGACTTCTGGCTGCTGAGCCGTGAGTTGCACTCCGGCGGTTTGCGTATGGAAGCGCAGCATCCAGGACTTCGGGTTCTTGGCGCCGAAACGCTCCTTCATGATCCGCGCCCACATGCGTCGTGCCGCACGGAACTTCGCGACCTCTTCGATTATTGAGGTTCTGGAAACGAAGAAGAACGCCAGGCGCGGAGCGAAATCATCGACGTCCTGTCCGGACTCCACCGCCGCTCGCACGTACTCGATGCCGTTTGCGAGGGTGAACGCGATCTCTTGCACAGGAGTGGCCCCGGCTTCAGCCATGTGGTAGCCGGAGATAGAGATGGTGTTCCACTTCGGAATCTCATCGCGGCAGTACGTGAAGATATCCGTGATGAGGCGGATGCTCTGGGCGGGCGGATAGATATACGTCCCGCGCGCGATGTACTCCTTGAGGACGTCGTTTTGGATAGTCCCACCTAGTTGATCGGCGCTGGCCCCCTGCTCCTCTGCAACCAACTGATAGAGCAGCAACAAGATCGCCGCCGGTGAGTTGATGGTCATCGAGGTTGTGACCTGGTCTAGCGGAATCCCCTCGAACAGGACCCGCATATCTTCGATGGAGTCGATCGCCACACCCACCTTGCCAACTTCGCCGTGGGCGAGTGGGTGGTCGGAGTCGTAGCCCATCTGCGTGGGTAGGTCGAAGGCGACCGACAGGCCCATCGTGCCGGCCTCGAGAAGTTGCTTGTAGCGCTCGTTGGATTCCTTGGCCGTGCCGAAGCCCGCGTACTGGCGCATGGTCCATGGCCGACCGGTGTACATAGTCGGGTAGACGCCCCGGGTGTAGGGATACTCGCCAGGTTCGGCGAGTTGTGTCGCCGGATCCCAGCCGTCAAGGGCGGCGGGCCCGTATACGGGGGCGAAGGGCAGTCCAGACTCGGTCTCGGCCATGGGCCAAACCCTAGGGCGCGCTCCTGGCCGACGCCCCCGCAGGCAATGAAGGGCTGAAGGGCTGAATGGACTGTGAGCCGGAACACCCGACGACCTTGCTAACCCGTCGGGCCGAGTAGGGAAAGTGGGGATACGCTCTCTCTCGTACCGGGCAGCCAGACTTGCGCCTGAGTCAACGGCTTACACAAGGAGGAGCTCCGGTGGCCACCACCACGCCCGTCGGGACGCTGTACCGCGGCGGTGAAGGCATGTGGACGTGGGTCCTACATCGCATCACCGGCGTCGGCGTCTTTTTCTTCCTGTTCGTCCACGTGCTGGACACCGCGCTGGTGAGGGTGTCCCCCGAGGCCTACGACGTCATCATCGCCACCTACAAGACACCTATCGTGGCGCTGCTGGAAGTTGGACTCGTCGGCGCAGTGCTTTTCCATGCACTAAACGGCCTACGGGTGATCGCGGTTGACTTCTGGTCGAAGGGTCCGCGATTCCAACGCCAAATGACCTGGGTCATAGCCGCCGTGTGGCTGGTCGTGATGATCCCGGGCGCCTACCGCATGTTGATGCACTCCGTCGAAGCACTATTCGGGAGCACCCCATGAGCGCGCCCAGTATCGAGACCCCCCGTTCGCTGAGCCGACGCAACGCCCAGCGCAGCAACTTCGAGCTCTACTCGTGGCTCTTCATGCGGATATCGGGCATCGTGTTGGTGTTCTTGGTCCTGGGCCACCTGTTCATCATGAACTTCCTCGACGGCGGAGTTCAGCGCATCAACTTCGCCTTCGTGGCAGGGCGTTGGGCTAGCCCGTTCTGGCAGGTCTGGGACCTCACCATGCTCTGGCTTGCCATGCTGCACGGCACAAATGGCATGCGCACGATCATCAACGACTACGCCGAGCGCGACCAGACCCGCTTCTGGTTGAAAATGGTGCTGTACGTGTCCTCGGCTTTCATCATCCTTCTCGGGACGCTCGTCATCTTCACCTTCGATCCGAACCTCGGTTAACCAACCGACTAGCTGGAGGCGTGTAGCGACATGCAGACCCACACATTCGACGTCATCATCGTCGGCGCAGGTGGCGCCGGAATGCGCGCTGCGCTGGAGTCCAGCACCCGTGCCCGGACCGCGGTGCTCACGAAGCTCTACCCCACCCGCTCCCATACCGGCGCGGCCCAGGGCGGCATGTGCGCAGCCTTGGCGAACGTCGAGGAAGACAACTGGGAATGGCACACCTTCGACACCGTCAAGGGTGGCGACTACCTAGTCGACCAGGATGCCGCCGAGATCATGTGTAAGGAAGCCATCGACGCAGTGCTCGATCTTGAAAAGATGGGCCTTCCGTTCAACCGCACTCCCGAGGGTCGTATCGATCAGCGGCGCTTCGGTGGTCACACCCGCAACCACGGAGAGGCCGCGGTGCGTCGCTCCTGCTTCGCCGCAGACCGCACCGGCCACATGATCTTGCAGACGCTCTACCAAAACTGCATAAAGGAAGGCGTGGAGTTCTTCAACGAGTTCTACGTCTTGGACCTCCTGCTCAACGAGGAGTCCGGTGAGCCCGTTGCCGCGGGCGTAGTGGCCTACGAGCTAGCGACCGGCGAGATCCACCTCTTCCAAGCGAAGTCGATCGTTTTCGGCACCGGTGGGTACGGCAAGGTGTGGAAGACCACCTCGAATGCCCACACCCTCACTGGCGATGGCATGGGAATCGTGTGGCGCAAGGGACTCCCGCTGGAAGATATGGAGTTCTACCAATTCCACCCGACGGGCCTTGCTGGCCTCGGCGTGCTGCTAACCGAGGGTGCCCGAGGCGAGGGCGGCATCTTGCGCAACGCATCCGGTGAACGCTTCATGGAGCGCTACGCCCCCACCATCAAAGACCTCGCGCCCCGCGACATGGTCGCCCGCGCGATGGTGCAAGAGGTGCGCGAGGGCCGCGGCGCAGGTCCTAACAAGGACTACGTCTACCTCGACCTCACGCACCTGCCCGCCGAACAGGTCGAAGCGAAGCTCCCGGACATCACCGAGTTCTCTCGCACGTATCTCGGCGTGGATCCGATCACCGAACTAGTACCGGTATTCCCCACCGCGCACTACGCCATGGGCGGGGTTCCCACCAATGTGGAGACCGAGGTGCTGCGCGACAACGAGCACGTGGTCCCCGGGCTTTACGCCGCCGGTGAAGTCGCCTGCGTTTCAGTGCACGGTGCGAACCGCCTGGGCACTAACTCGCTACTGGACATCAACGTCTTCGGTCGCCGCGCTGGTATCGCCGCCGCCGAATACGCGAACTCCACCGAGCACGTGGAACTGCCAGCAGACCCCCAAGGCGCGACCATCGCCCTCGTGGAGCGTCTGCGCAGCGGCACCGGCAGCGAGCGAGTGGCGGCCATCCGCAAGGACATGCAGGACACCATGGATATGAACGCCCAGGTGTACCGCACCGAAGCGACCCTTAAGCAGGCACTCGGCGACGTTCAAGAGCTCAAGCGCCGCTTCGCCAACGTTTCGATCCAGGACAAGGGCACCCGCTACAACACCGATCTCATCGAGGCAATCGAGCTCGGCTTCTTGCTCGACCTTGCTGAGGTGACGGTCGTGAGCGCCTTGGAGCGCAAGGAATCGCGTGGCGGTCACGCTCGCGAGGACTACCCCAACCGCGATGACGTTAACTTCATGCGGCACACGATGGCCTACAAGTCCACCGACATCAGCGGCGAGGAGTACGTGCGGTTGGATTACAAGCCCGTGGTTTCCACGCGGTACGAACCGATGGAGCGCAAGTACTGATGGCAGCTGTAGTCGAGGAGACGGTCCTCCCAGAGACCGAAGTACCGGTCGCAACGGACGTCACGTTCCGCATCCGCCGGTTCCTGCCCGATGTGGACGAGGACGCTCACTGGGAGGACTACACGGTCGCACTGTTTCCCACCGACCGTGTGCTCACCGCTTTGGAGAAGATCAAGGGCGAACTCGACGGAACCTTGAGCTTCCGACGCTCCTGCGGACACGGGATCTGCGGCTCGGATGCCATGCGGATCAACGGTCGCAACCGGCTCGCCTGCAAAACGCTGGTCAAGGACCTCGACATCAAGAAGCCGATCACCATCGAACCGATCAAGGGTCTGCCGGTCGAGAAGGACATGATCGTTGACATGGAGCCGTTCTTCGCGGCCTACCGCCAGGTGCTGCCGTTCTTGATCCCCGAGGGGCACGAGCCAACCCGCGAGCGGCTGCAGTCCGCTGAGGATCGCGCCCGCTTCGACGACACCACCAAGTGCATCCTGTGTGCCGCCTGCACCACCTCCTGCCCGGTCTACTGGACCGACGGGCAGTACTTCGGGCCGGCCGCGATGGTGGCGGCGCACCGGTTCATCTTCGACAGTCGCGATTCGGGCTTCGAGCAGCGTCTCGAGGTGCTCAACGACAAGGAGGGAGTGTGGCGCTGCCGCACCACCTTCAACTGCACCGATGCGTGCCCGCGCGGCATCCAGGTCACCAAGGCGATCCAGGAAGTCAAGCGCGCGCTCATCTTCCGCCGCGTCTGAGACTCTCCCTCACCCCGTTCCAGGGCTAGGGGTGGAGGGCTTCGGGGTTTTTCGGGTGCGCTGGCAACCGACCCGCGACCACATCTAACACCGCTTGGGTGGCTTGCTCGGTCATTGCTTCGATCGAGCGGTGACTAAGGCCAGCGATGTGCGGAGACATGATGACCGTCGGCAGCTCTCGCAACGGCGAATCCCCGATCGGCTCACGGGCGAAGGTGTCGATTCCGGCTCCAGCGAGGTGGCCGGTGCGAATCGCTTGAGCGAGTGCTTCCTCATCGATGATCCCGCCGCGCGAAACGTTCACGATGTAGGCACCCGGCTTCATCGCAGCGAACGCCTCGGCACCCAACAGTCCGCGGGTGCTCTCGGTTAACGGTGCGTGGACCGAGATGACGTCGCTGCGCGCAAGCAATGTCGGTAGATCAACCAGTTCGGTGCCCTCGGGCGCATCGTCCAAATACGGGTCGTAGACACACACCGTGCTTCCGAAACCTCGGAGTCGACGGATCACTGCTCGACCGATCACACCCGATCCGACCAACCCGATCGTTGCGCCGTACATATCGCTCGGCGTCAAGGATCCCGCCCGGTCCCAGCGCCCTTCCCGAATCGCAGCATCGTTCTCGGCGAGCCGACGCTGCAAAGCCAGCATCATCGCGAGCGCATGATCGGCTACCGCTTCCTCGTTTGCGCCAGGGGTAGTGGCCACGACCACTCCGGCGTGAGTGGCAGCCTGCACATCGATGGCGTCCACCCCGACCCCCGTGCGGGCGATCACCTTTAGGTTCGGGCATGCCGCGAATACCGAAACATCAAATGGATCCGTACTCGCAATGACCCCCACCGCATCACCGAGGATTTCAGCTAGCTCGGCCGGGCTGCGATTCCCTGTTCGCGGATGCAGTCGGATTCCCAGACCAGCCTCAGTCAGCAGGGCGCCGGTAGTTGGACCATTGATGTCGTAAACCGGCCAGGTGACGACAACATCGGCGCTCATCAGTCGGCCTTCTCCCATTTCGCGACTAGTTGTCTGTTCGCGCCCGTTCACCTCGTTTGGGCACCATGCTTCCGGCGGACGGTACAGACCCATCAACCGACTGTCTACACGCGTAGATGATGTGGTGATGCTGTTGACTCCCTCACCACGAGAGCCGGGCTTGGCAGAACGGACAATCGCTCCCTCACCTCGCCGGCCAACTCAGCCAGGATCCGGGTGCCTGCCTCTCTGCCAAGTTCGCGAGCGGGGAAAGGCAGCGTGGTCAACGGCGGGTCGCAGTAGCGGCCGGCATCGGCGTCATCAACGCCGATCACGCTGAGGTCATCAGGCACACGTAGCCCTCGTTGCCGGGCTGCCTGGATCACGGCGATCGCCATCAGATCGTTGTGCGCAAAGACAGCTGTGGGGCGCGGATCTACATCGAGCAACGCGCCCGCAGCAACAATGCCGCCTTCCACAACGCTTCCGTCGACGCTTGCTGCTCCATCGTCGACCAACGCAGGATCGACCTTGAGGCCAGCCTCGCGCAAAGCTTGCTCGTAACCGAGGTATCGCTTCCAACTGTCCAAACTAGATCGGCGTTCCCGCAACATCGCAATGCGCTTGTGTCCAAGTTCGGTCAAGTGCCGGGTCACACGGTATCCACTGTCCAGCGCGTCGACGACTACGCACGCAGAATCGGAAACGTCCTGCTCGACGACAATCGCTGGAATGCCGCCGCGATCCAGGATCGACAAAGTACTCGGGGTGTTAGATGTGGGAACCAAAACGACACCGTCTACCTGTTTGGCAACCATCATCTGCGCGTACCGTTGATCGAGATCGGGCTGATCCTCAACGTCACACACGATCATCAGGTACTCCTGGGCCGAAATCGCATCGCTGATACCCATCGTCAACTTGGCCCACACAGGATTGACAAGCGTCGGCGTGATCACACCGATGGATCGGGTCGCCTGCCCGGCAAGACTTCGCGCAATCTCATTTGGGTAGTAGCCCAATTCCCGAACAGCAATCAACACGCGCTGACGTTTGTCTTCCCCCACAGGCTTAGGTCCACCGTTCAGGACGTAGGACACAACCGCCGAGGACACTCCAGCGCGTTTAGCGACGTCATCTCGAGTTGGTCGACGCACGCTTGCCACTTAGTCGCCTCCTCGCTGCCGGTTCACCCGTCATCGATGACGGATGCTGGATGCTGGATGCAAAGATAGGGCTCCACCAACCCGAGAGGAACCAATGCGCCCGAACCCTTGGCTCACTTGTATCCGAGAGGGAAACCTGGCGCTCGGCGGGTGGTTGTCCAATCCGTCCACCATCAACGCCGAGATCATGGGTGGAGCCGGGTTCGAGTACGTGGCCATCGACACCCAGCACGGTGCAGTGGACTACTCAACGATGCTCACGATGCTCCAGGTGTTGGCGATCGGCGATTCCACCCCCATCGTCCGGGTTCCCTCCAACGATTCTGGCCACATCGGTAAGGCACTCGATGCAGGAGCCCGAGCGGTTATCGTGCCCATGGTCAACGATCGCGCAGCATGCGAGCAGGCTCTCGCGTACACCCGATACGCCCCTGAGGGTGAGCGCAGTTTCGGGCCGACCCGCGCGGTCCTCGTGGAAGGCGACGACTACTTCGATTACGCCGCCGATCAGATCTCTCTCATCCCGATGATCGAGACGGTCGAGGCGATGCGCAATATTGACGACATCCTCAGTGTGCCCGGTATTGAAGCGATCTACGTAGGGCCTAACGATCTGTCGATCAGTCTGGGAATCAAGCCAAACACCAACGATCCTCGACTCGATGAAGCGATGGTCGAGATCGTCGCTGGGTGTCGTCGTCATGGAGTCGTGCCCGGCGTCCACGCCAGCGCGGCACTGTGCGCGAAGCGCGTCGAGCAAGGCTTCGGCATGGTGACGGTCAGCGCGGACATCGTGGCCCTACGTGCACACGTTCGACAAGACCTCTCCACTGCGCGCGGTACTGCGGCGGAGGCGATTGAAAGTACGTACTAGATCGAGATGCGAGCCACAGGCTCGATGAGGCCGCGCACTCCCGGGTTGATCGCCAGCACCGCTCCCGCGTCGGGTTGACCAGGAGCTGCCGGGCGACGACCACCGGAACTGATCGACGTGACCACCAAGGTGTCGAGATCGGGGCCAGCGAAGGCGGGCATCGACGGCTTCTCGACGGGCAATTCGATGGTGCGATCCAAGCGTCCGTCTGGCGTGATGCGCACCACCGACCATCCATACACGCATGCCGCCCAATAACACCCGTCTTGGTCGACGCAGGCACCATCCGGCTTTCCGGTCAGCGGACCGAAGTCGAACAACGGTCTCCTATTCGTCGCCGCTGCCGTATCGAGGTCGTAATCGAAAGCCCAGATCACCTGTTCGTGGGTGTCGGTCCAGTACATGGTTTGACCATCGGGTGCGAAAGCCAATCCGTTGGAAGTTGCTACGTCATCGATGAAAGTCAGCGCCGAGCCATCCCTGTCGACCACGAATAAATGTCCGGCAGGGAAACCGGGCGCTTCATCGGAACGTTCATCCATCGACCCGATCCACATCCGCCCCGTGGGATCCGGGCGTCCGTCGTTCATCCGAACGCCCTCGGTGGATTCCAGCGCGACCAACTCCTGCCACTCACCCGTGGCCGAGTGATACTCGATCAAGCCGGCACCGAGGCCAACGACGAACACCCCCGGGCGATCTGTCGCTGCAACGCACGACGGGCGACCGGGCATCGACCAGGAGTCGGCTTGCCCGCTCGCCCAGTCGAGGCGCTGGATGCTCTGTCCATCGACATCTACCCAGTACAGCGCCGAGTCCCGCTCCGACCACACCGGGGACTCACCGAGCTTGGCCCGGTGGTCACAGAGGATCTCGACGTCGGGAATCACAATTCCTCGGAGACCTTCCGCAGGAACTCAACGCTGGCCTTGGCATCCTCGATGGGGCCGGTGCCCGGCACTGGATCCCCGGTAAGGGAGCAGTCCTGCTCGAGCACGTACCAGCCTTGGTAGCCGCGGCCCTCGAGGTACTTGACCACTCCGGCGATGTCGACATCACCTGATCCCGCAGGCACGAACATGCCCTCGATTGTGGCCTGCCGGAAGGGAACTTCGCCAGCCCGAACCTTCTCGGCCATATCGTTCGTCAGATCCTTGATGTGCACGTGCAGAACCCGATCGCCGGCATCCTTCACAACCTGCAGCGGATCCACTCCCGACAAGAACAGATGACCGGTGTCAACGCACAAGCCCACGTCGCAGGTGTTCAGCAGTCGATCGACCTGGTTCTGGCGCGAGATGGCCATCCCCCAGTGCGGATGCAGCGCGGTCTGCAGCCCACGGGCCTGCGTTATGTCCTGAAAGCGGCGCACGTTGCGCAGGAAGACCTTCCACTGATCGTCGTCCATATCGATCTCGGTGTCGTATCCGTCGTAGTGCGATCGTGGTCCGAGCACCACGGTGGAAGCACCGGCGGTTGCTAGCTGATCGCTGGCGCGGCCGAAGTAATCGAGATCGGCTTCCATGTCCTGATCCCGGTACAAGATCGCCGGGACGAAGGCGCCGACCATCGACATGTCATAGCCGGCCACAAAGTCCTTCAGCTCCTCAGGGTCGGTGGGCAAGAAGCCATCGGGGCCCAATTCGGTCGCACTCAAGCCCGCTTCACGCATCTCGGCCATCACCCGCTGGGGATCCATCAGGTAGCCCCAACCTTCCGAGGCATCGGCCCCCCAGGTGATCGGTGCACCGGCAACCCGGCTCAGCATGTCGCTCATCGACTTCCTCCTGCACTCGTCGACCACGTAAACGTCCTTCGTGGCCGAAAATCCGGAACATCTTCACATCAGGGATCTACACGCGTAGAGTGATCCTCGCCCCGCGTTGGAACGTGCCAACTCGTAGGATCGCCCAGGTTAGCGCCCGACACCGCAGGACCGCTAGTCCTCACAGACAACACCCGAATTCGCACGGAGGAGACCGTCGTGGAAACAGTCCGACTGACGATGGCCCAGGCCCTAGTCCGCTGGCTCACCGCCCAAAAGACCGAGATCGACGGCGAAGTCGTCCCCTTGTTCCCCGGCGCCTTCGGCATCTTCGGCCACGGCAATGTCACGGCGCTGGCCGAAGCACTCGCGGAGGTCAAGGACACCTTTCCGACTTGGCGTGGACACAATGAACAGTCGATGGCGCTCTCTGCGATCGGCTACGCCAAGGCGATGCGGCGCAAACAGATCATGGTGGCCACCTCATCGATCGGACCGGGCAGCACGAACATGGTCACTGCCGCCGGAGTGGCAATCACCAATCGACTGCCTGTTCTCCTGCTCAGCGGAGACACCTTCGCCCACCGCATCGTGGATCCGGTACTACAGCAGGTCGAACAGTTCAACGATCCAACCGTGACCGCTGCCGATACTTTCAAGCCCGTCACTCGCTTCTGGGATCGGATCATGAAGCCCGAGCAGTTGGTGAAGTCACTTCCCCAGGCCCTCGCGGTGATGCTCGACCCCGCCGACTGCGGCCCCGCCTTCATCGCCCTCCCGCAAGATGTTCAAGCCGAGGCGTACGACTATCCGGCGAAGTTCTTCGAGGAGAAGATCCACTACATCCGCCGGCCGCAAGCCGATCCGCGGGAGATCGAGACGGCCACGTCGGTGATCGCCGGCGCCAAGAAACCGCTGATCATTTCCGGCGGCGGTGTCTTGTACTCCGGGGCTATCGACACGCTCGCTGATTTTGCCGAGAAGCGGAATATCCCCGTCGTGGAGACGTTCGCCGGCAAGGGTGCACTCGTCGATTCGAATCCGAACTACGCAGGATCGTTGGGCATCGCCGGCGATGCATGCTCTAATGCCATCGCTGAAGACGCTGACGTCGTCATCGCCGTCGGCACCAAGTTGCAGGACTTCACCACTGGCTCCTGGGCGCTGTTCAAGGATCCGAACGTGAAAATCGTCGCGCTCAATGCCCAGCGCTGGGACGCCATGAAGCAAAACGCGACCTCGGTGATCGCCGATGCCGACATCTCACTGCAACAGATCGACGCGAAGCTCGCGGACTACGCCGCTCCAGCGGAGTGGCTGGCACGAGCGCAGGCGGAGAAGGCCCAGTGGAACGAGCACCTCGATGCCATCGGCCAAGCGGTGAGTGATCCGCCTTCCTACAACCAAGTCATCCAACGGGTCCACCAGGTGTGCGATGACAGCGACTACATGCTTTCGGCGGCCGGTGGTCTACCCGGCGAGCTATTCGCGGTATGGCTAACCAAGGCGCCTAACACCTTCGATGTCGAGAT
>ERZ891134.1184-NODE-1184-length-18793-cov-4.384833_pt1 | contig 18793 bp, 17 predicted proteins | sample MGYA00520888_ERZ891134 | MGnify/ENA primary metagenome ERZ891134 (study PRJEB32303, sample SAMEA104408692) | aquatic metagenome | biome: Brackish water; feature: Coastal; material: water | place: Baltic Sea | collected 2014-10-23 | depth 10 m ... | reverse complement strand
CGTCGCCACGGCGATCATGGTGTGGCGCACGCAGGTGCACCTACTCTGGCTAATTGGATGTGGCGCCGCCATTGGCGCCATGGGCTGGGTGTGAGTCCGGCGCAGCCCTGGCTACGCCTTGGCGCGACGCTGGCGTCTGGCTTCGTAAAGGCAAACGGCACTCGCCACAGAGACGTTGAGGCTCTCAACCGCACCCGCCATGGGAATGGACACCAATTCATCGCACGTCTTGCGTGTGAGTTGGCGGATACCCGCACCCTCTGCGCCTAAAACCAAGGCAACGGGTCCGGTGAGGTCTACGTCATAAATGGTGTTTGTCACATCGTCACTGGTCCCAATGACCCAGATTTGACGTTCCTTTAGCTCGTTGAGCGTTCGCGCCAAATTTGTCACCATAAAGTACGGGACCGTCTCTGCCGCACCACTCGCCACTTTGGCGACCGTCGCATTGATGCCCGCCGCATGGTCTTTAGGGGCAATCACCGCTTGCACGCCGGCCCCATCAGCAACGCGCAAGCACGCACCGAGGTTATGGGGATCGGTGATGCCATCAAGCACCAAAATTAAGGGGTGATCGTTGCCAGCAGCCTCGACGGCATCGAGTAAGTCGTCCAAGCTCGTCGCCAACTGCACGTCATGCGCTCGCGCAACAACCCCTTGGTGGCCTGCGCTACCGCACAGTTTGCTTAGCCTCGCACCATCGGCCTCAATTAGGCGCACCTGCGCCTCCTTGGCTCGCGCCACGAATTGACGCATGCGCATATCGCGGCGGCTCGCATCGAAATAGACCTCAACGACCGACGCGGCATCCGTTTTGATGCGAACGCCTACGGCGTGAAATCCGAATAAAACTTTAATGGCAGCCATGCCCACATTATCTAGGGAAAAACCACCTGTCCCGCCTGCAATGTCAGCTTTCGTTGGCAGCGCTCAGCGATCGCAGGGTCATGCGTCACAAGCAGTAACGAGGTTCCCACCTCACGGTTGAGCTCAAACATCAAGGCCATGACCGCACTGCCAGTGGCAAAGTCGAGACTACCCGTCGGTTCATCCGCCATCAACAGCTGTGGCTTCATCACGAAGGCGCGCGCCAACGCGACGCGCTGCTGCTCACCACCGGACATCACTTTAGGGTAATGACCCAATCGTTCAGCAAGGCCCACGCGGGCCAACATATCGGCAGCCTCACGCCGAACATCGCGACGTGACGCCAGCTCCAGTGGCAACATAACGTTCTCTAATGCAGTGAGATGCGATAGCAGCTGAAAATTTTGAAACACAAAGCCTAAATGCTGTGCACGCCACGCTGCACGCGCGTCCTCATCGATTGCAAATAAATCACGTCCACCTAAAAAAACCTGACCACGGCTGGGGGTGTCCAGACCCGCTAAGATGGACAAAAGCGTGCTTTTGCCAGAGCCCGAGGCGCCAACAATGGCCATGGACTCACCCTGAGATAATGTGAGGTCTACACCGGACAATATCGGCAAGGTGCCCGTTGCGTCGGTAACGTCCTTACCAACGCCGGTGGCGCGTAATACAAGGTCGTCAATAGGGCGATCTAAACCACTAACAGTCTGGGATGTCACGGACATGCGATTAACTCTCCTAATGCAGCGCACTATGCGCGCCCTTGACTTTAACGGCTTAACGATAGCCCTCGGTCGTTTGCGCCTTTTTGTTTATCGTCAGTTGTTGCCGCTGGGCATGCCCGTGGCCATGGCGTTAAGCATGACCCTAGGCGCCCCGTCGATCGCCCAAGCCGTGACCTCAGCGCAAGCCGTGGACGCGACCCACTCCAGTGCCAAACTGCTCGCACGGAATTCGCTCGCCACATCAGACCCGGGTGGCCAACGTATCCTAATCGTGGGAGACTCCATCAGCGCGGAGTATGGACTGCGACGCGGTGCGGGCTGGGTCAGCCTGTTGATTAAGCGCTTGGCTGCCCAGCGGATACCCGCGCAAGTCATCAACGCCAGTATCAGCGGGGATACCACCTCTGGTGGCCGTACCCGCCTACCCGCGCTGTTACGTCGATATGCACCGACCGTGCTTATCATCGAACTGGGTGCTAACGATGCATTGCGCGGCCTGGCGCTCGCCAGCACGCAGGCCAACTTATCCGCAATGATAAAAATGGGCCAAGCGATCAACGCCAAGGTTTTGTTGCTGGGTATGCAGGTGCCCCCGAACTACGGTGCACGCTACACGGAGTCATTCGCGCAAGTGTTTGTCACGGCGAGCCGTGAGCACAAGACCGGTCTCGTGCCTTTTCTACTCAAGGGTATCGCGGATAGTAGCGACCCCCTGTCACTGTTTCAAGCGGACCGCATTCACCCCAACGAGCAAGCCCAAGCGCTGATGTTAGACAATGCATGGCCTGAAATCATTCGCCTGCTTGCCCCCTAAACCGGACCTATTGACCCTGTGCCTATAAACGCCATCACCCCTAACGAGGCGCTCTCAGATCTGACGCGGTTCGACACCATTATTGATGCCCGTAGCCCATCGGAGCACGCGCTAGACCGTCTGCCACAGGCGGAGAATTGGCCATCGTTGGACGATGCGCAACGGGTGCACATTGGCACCTTGTACAAGCAGACCAACGCCTTCGAGGCCAAGAAGCAAGGCGCGGCCTTGGTTGCACGCAACATTGCGTCACACATTGACGCCCACTTAGCCGAGACGCCGCGGACGTGGCGTCCGCTGCTTTACTGCTGGCGCGGTGGTAACCGCAGTGGTGCCTTGGCCACGGTGCTGTCTGCCATCGGCTTTCACGTCCACCTATTGACGGGCGGCTACAAAGCGTTCAGAGCGGAGGTGATGGCGCAAACCCCTGCCTTAGCGGCGCGCCTCAGCCTACGGGTGGTAGCGGGTGCGACCGGTGTCGGGAAGACCCATATCCTCCATGCGCTGGCGCAGGCTGGCGAGCAGGTCATCGACCTAGAGGGGCTTGCCAAGCACCGCAGCTCCGTCTTGGGACTGATTCCTGGTACGCCACAACCTAGCCAAAAGCATTTTGAGACCTGCGTTTGGGATAGCCTGCGCCAGCTCGACCCCAGTCGCCCGGTTTACATTGAGTCAGAAAGCAAACGTGTGGGCAACCTCACGGTGCCCGAATCTCTCATCACTGCGATGCGTGCCAGTCCGTGCACACACATTGAGATGGCCCTAGCGGATCGGGTTGATCTGCTCATGAGCGACTACGATTTCTTTGTGAAAGACGCGGCATTTTTCGGCGAGCGGCTCGACACCTTAGCCGCCTTGCTGGGTCGACAGGTGGTCGCCGACTGGAAGGAAAAAGCGTGTGCGGGTGCGAGCGCAGAGGTGGTCGCCGAGCTACTGAGCCGACACTACGATCCGCGTTACTACGAGTCCATGTCGCGCAATTTCGCCCAATTCCCACAAGCGAAGGCCATACAGGTGGCCAGTGCCGCACCCGTGGCCTTGGCGGCGGCGGCACAAGCGGTTGTTGCCGCGTTTTAAGCTTGTGTTGGCGGGCGCTAGATGCTAGGCGTTAAGCATCAGCGACCATGCCGTCCAACGCCTGCGCCAAGTCCGCACGCAAGTCGTCAACGTGCGCGAGCCCAACAGCGAACCGGACCACCACACCGACCAAAGCCTCCCCACAACCGCGGTCCGCATCCAAACTATACGGAACAGCCAAACTCATGGGTCCGGCCCAGCTGTAACCCAGACCGAAGACGGTGAGGCGGTCGCAAAACGCATCCACCTGTGCCGAGCTGTAGCACGGCTTAAACACCACAGAAAACAAACACGCTGCGGCGCTGCAGTCCCGCAACCACGTCGCGTGTCCGGGAGAGTCAGGCAATGCGGGGTGACGCACTGCGGCGAACTCTTGGCGTGTGACCGCCCACTCGGCCAACGAACGTGTCGTGGCGTCTTGGTGGTGATAGCGCACATGGATCGTTTGCAGACCACGCAACACGAGCTCCGCATCGTTGGCACCCACACATATGCCAAGTCGCATATGACACATTTGCAAGGTGTTGTGCAGGGCAGCGTCACGTGTGAAAACCGCCCCCATTAGGACATCACCGCCGCCACTGGGATATTTGGTTAGCGCTTGCATGGACAGGTCAACACCCATCTCAAAGGCCTGAAACGCCACGCCCGCACCCCATGTGTTGTCGAGGGCCGTTATTATGGGACGCGCTCTACCCTCTCTACCCGCGTCGTTCGCAGCGCGCACCACGGCGACACAGGCGGGCACATCTGGAAACTCGAGCGTGATGGAGCCCGCCGCCTCCAACCACACCAACCGGGTCTTCGCCGAGATCTTCTCTGCCAAGTCATTGGGGTTTAAAGGATCGAAGAAAGTCGTCTGAATACCCCAGCGGGCTAAGTCGCCGTGGGCAAACGCTTTGCCGGGACCGTAAGCATTCGCTGGGATGAGGACTTCATCACCCGCATCCAAAAACGCCATATCGACCAGACCAATCGCCAAGAGACCGCTGGGTGTCAGCACACAGTGCTTGGCGCCCTCAAGGGTCGCGAGACGCGCCTCTAGCGTGAAGGTCGTGGGCGTACCATGCGTACCGTAGGTATACGCAGACCGGTCTGCCCACTGACGGCTGCGCATCGCCGCCACGTTGGGGAACAACACCGTGGACGCCTTAAACGCCCCGGGGGTAGACGCCTCGAACTCATCAGGTGCTTTGTAGGGGTGGTTGATGAGCTGGGTGTCTGGGGTCATAGGGTCACGCGCGGGCTAGGGTTATCTGAGTGAGGGCTATCAGGCTTTCCACTTCTCTACGAGGGCGGCTGGTCGAATGTTGTCGTAAGGCTCAAAAGGCTGGTGAATCCAAGGATTGCTCTCCAAAAATTCCACCGAGTAGTCTGGCTTGAAACTGGAGACACCTTTGGTCCAAATGACCGCACTGCGCAACTCGGTAATCGGCTGGTAATTGTCCTTGAGCGTATCGATCACCGCGTTCAGGGTGTGACCCGTGTCTGCCAAATCATCCACAAGTAATACCCGGCCAGCAATTTCGCCCTTGGGCGTCGTGATGTAGCGCGCGACATCCAAATGCCCTTGTACCGTCCCTGCACCCGCACGATAGGAGCTGGTTGACATGATGGCTAGGGGCTTATCAAAGATACGCGACAGCAAGTCGCCCGGGCGCATGCCACCGCGCGCCAGACACAAAATGTTATCGAACTCCCAACCTGACTGGTGAATTTTGACTGCAAGACGCTCAATCAAATTGTGGTACTCATCATAGGAAACGTACAGGTGCTTGCCGTCTTCGGTCAACATAAAAGTCCTTTAGGGTTTGGGGATTCAATCAAAAACATCGTCGTATTTCAGGCCGCAGAGAAGGGGTGGTGCAGCAATATGGTGTGATCCCGGTCAGGGCTGGTCGACACCATGTGCACGGGGACACCGGTAATGGCTTCGATACGACGCAAGTAATTTTGCGCATTAAGCGGCAAGCGGTCAAATTCGGTGACACCCACAGACGACTCGTCCCAACCGGGCATGGTCTCGTAAATAGGTGTACAGCGCTCGATGTCATCGGCCCCCATAGGGAGCAGATCCACACGCTCGCCGTCCAACATGTAGCCTACGCACAGTTGCAACTCAGCAAGGCCATCTAACACGTCGAGTTTGGTGATACACAGACCGCTAAGTCCGTTGACCTGTGCCGAGCGCTTTAGCAAGGCCGCGTCAAACCAGCCACATCGGCGATGGCGACCGGTGGTCGTCCCCATCTCAGCGCCTACGGTGGACAGGTGGTAGCCGGGCGTACCCGGTGTCAACCAGTCCAACTCCGTTGGGAATGGTCCACCACCCACACGGGTGCAGTAGGCTTTTGTGATTCCCAGCACGTAATGCAACAGTCCAGGGCCAACGCCCGCACCCGCCGCCGCGTTACCCGCCACGCAGTTGCTTGATGTCACGAAGGGGTAGGTGCCGTGGTCGATATCTAGCAAGGTGCCCTGTGCGCCCTCAAACAACAGGCAAGCGCCCGCTTGATGCGCAGCATTGAGTTCACGCGACACGTCACCAACCATCGGTAGGATTTCTTCGGCATGCGCCATGGCTTCGTCGTAGACGGCATCGAACTGTATTTCGCCGTTTTTAAGATAGCCCGCAATCGGCTCAGCCCATGCCAGATCAGCGCTGTTCAAGTAGGTCGATAGCACGTGGTTGTGTAGGCTAAGTAACTCTCGCAACTTCGCTGCAAACCGTTCGGGATGCTTTAAGTCCTGCACACGCAGTGCGCGGCGCGCAATTTTGTCCTCATAGGCGGGGCCAATACCGCGACCCGTTGTGCCGATTTTGGCCGTTCCCGCCTTTTCTTTTGCGGCCTCCCGCGCCACATCAAGCGCCACATGGAACGGCAATATCAAGGGACACGCTTCGCTGATTCGCAAGCGGTCACGCACCTGAATACCTGCCTTCTCCAAGCCGCTGATCTCTTCCAGCAGTTTGCCAGCAGATAGCACCACACCGTTACCGATGTAACAGGTGACGCCAGGACGCATGATGCCGCTGGGAATCAGGTGCAAGGCGGTCTTTACGCCATTAATTACCAGTGTGTGCCCGGCGTTGTGCCCCCCTTGAAAGCGCACCACACCGGTTGCGGTTTCAGTCAACCAGTCAACCAACTTACCCTTACCCTCGTCACCCCACTGGGTGCCAACTACTACGACGTTGCGTCCGGACGATGCCATGGCCTATGCTCTCAAAAAAATAAAAGGAAGTCGGTGCGAGAGGCGATCAGGCTGCTGCCCGCACCTGCCACGCACCATCAAGGAGGACCAACTCACGGTCGCAGTCAAACTCATTCACCTCGTTGTCATGGCCAGGCAACAGGGAGACAACCGCCTCCCCTTGCTGCCGCAGTGCCGCGACGGCCTCGCGTAACCCGGGCGCATCGCCCCAAGGCGCACGAATCGCTCGGTGTAATTTCGGGGTGGCCGACATACCGACCAACTCTTTCACATCAACGCTAAAGCCAACGGCGGGACGACGGCGTCCAAACACCGCGCCGACTTCGTCGTAACGTCCCCCACGCACCAACTCGCACTGCTGCCCATCGTCGAATGCCTGCGCATAGACCGAAAAACGCAGACCCGTGTAATAGGCATATCCGCGCAGGTCACCCAGATCAATCGATACCTGTACGCTGGCGATGGCCTGAACGCCAGTAACCAGACGCGCCAAATCATCCAATGCCTCGGTCAAGAGCGGGCTGCTGGGTAGGCTGTTGCGTGCGAGCTCTAGTACCTCTACACCGCCGTACAAATCAGGAATCAGGCGCAAGCCGTCGCGCATCGCCTCGGGCAAATCTGCGGTCAAGGCGATGAGGGTGGCCGTATCTTTTTTGGCCAGCGCCTGATGGATAGCCGAGGCGCTGCCTGCATCCAAACCAGCGGGTGCCAACAACGCATCCACGACGCGCACGTCGGCTAAATCAAGCACAAACGTCCCTACCCCGGCGCGGTTGAGTATGGTCAGGACCAGTTCCAAAATCTCAAGGTCTGCCTCTTGCCCCTGGTGGCCGTATAGCTCTGCGCCAAACTGCAACGGCTCGCGCGAGGCATTGCCATGGCTTGGCTGCGTGTGCACGACAGGCCCGCAGTAGCACAAGCGCGCAGGACCCTGACGGTTCAATAGGTGGGCATCAATCCGAGCAACTTGCGGCGTGGTGTCTGCGCGCAAACCCAACGACCTGCCCGTACGCTGATCAACCAACTTAAAGGTGCGCAAGTCCAAGGACTCACCAGTCCCGGATAACAGGGACTCGAGATGCTCCAATAAAGGCGGCATCACGAGCTCGTAACCAAAGGTGCGCGCCGCGTCCAGAAGCACGCGGCGAAGCTCTTCGATCTGGCGCGCCTCGTAGGGCAAGACATCGGCCAAATGATCTGGGAGAACCCAAGCAGACATAGAAGTTTAGATGTGGGAATACAGCCTTAGATTGTAACGCTCGCCGCACCTGGCACTTTATGCGCTCCGCGTGAACCGACAATCTCGAACAGGCCTCAAAAAAAACGCTGCGCTGGTGGGATACCAGTGCAGCGTTTCGGCGCGTCGTTAGGGCAAAGGCCCTAACGGGTTTTAAGCAACCCGCTTACTTAGTCGGCCCCACAAGGCCGCTTTTCATGCCTTTGAGGAAGTCCGAGTCACCATCCAACACCACGATGTCATTCTTAGAGGTGAAGCTGGCTTTGTAGGCTTCCAAGCTGCGGTAAAACTTAGCGAAGGCGGGGTCCCGACCGAAGGACTTTGCGTAGGCCGCCGCCGCTTCTGCGTCCCCTTTACCCTTGAGGGTCTGGGCGTCGCGGTAGGCTTCAGCCAAAATCACTTCGCGCTGGCGGTCTGCATCGGCGCGAATGCGTTCACCCTCCGCCGCGCCGGTAGAACGCAATTCGTTCGCCACCCGCTTACGCTCTGCTTCCATACGGTCGTAAACCGATTTGGTGATGGTCTCGGCATAATCAACGCGGGTAATCCGCACATCGACCACGTCCATACCCCACGGCTTTTCAGCACCGTTAACCGCTCGCAAGACCTGCGCCTTGACGTCCGCCATCAGTGATTCACGATCAGACGAGAGCAATTGGAACACCGTACGACGGTTCACCTCTTCTTGGAAAGAGTTACGAATCACGCGGTTCAATTGCAGCGCGCCAGCTCGCTCGTTCAAGCCAACATTACGAATGTACTGCGACGCGTCAGAGACACGCCAGCGCACAAACCAATCGATCACGACACGTTGCTTTTCCGCAGTCAGCATCGGCTCGGTGTCCGTACTCTCTAGCGTCAACAAACGCTTGTCGATGTAGCTAACATTCTGGAAGGGCGGCGGGAGCTTGAAATTCAAACCCGGCTCCGTCACAACACTTTTAATCTCGCCCAACTGATAAACCACGCCAAATTGGCGTTGGTCAACAACAAACATAGTGGAACTCGCGAGCCCTAGCAATATGGCCAGCGATGCAATCCATAGACCTAACTTATTCATAACAACCTCTTGTAATTCTCTAAATGTGGTTCAACGTGACCGTTATCGGCCGTCTCGCGAGCGCGCGTTATCTGGTGAACGCGCCCGAGAACCGTCTAGGTTGAGAGTGGGTGATTGGTTAGACAAGCTAGAAGGCGACGAGGTGAGCGGCGCACTGCCATCACGCAAGCCGGCGCCAGAGCCCATGAGCTTATCCAGCGGCAGGTACAGCAGGTTCGAGCCATCACGGGACTCCACCAACACTTTACTGACGTTGCTATAAATCTCTTCCATCGCGTCCACATACAAGCGGTCGCGAGTCACTTCAGGCGCCTTTTTGTACTCGGTAAAAATGGATTCAAAACGGCGGCCATCACCTTCAGCCTGCGCCACGATACGTGCACGGTAGGCCTCGGCCTCCGAGCGCAAACGCGCTGCAGCACCGCCGGCTCGTGGCACCACGTTGTTGGCATAGGCTTGGGCCTCATTCTTGGCTCGCTCACGCTCTTGCGCCGCCTTCAATACATCGTCAAAGCTCGCTTGAACTTGCTCAGGTGGTCGCACACCACCCTGTTGCAAGTTAACGCCTACGACCTCAATACCGACTTTGTATCTATCCAAAATCGTCTGCATGAGGGTACGCACACGCGGCGCAATTTGATCGCGCTCCTCTGCCAAAGCAGAGTCCATCTTCATTTTTCCGACCACCTCGCGAACCGCTGTCTCAGCCGCTTTCACGACCGCGGCGTCGGGGTCACGACTCTCAAACAAGTAGGCTCGGGAATCGCTCAGGCGGTACTGCACAGCAAATTTAATTTCGACGATGTTTTCATCCGCCGTCAACATAGCGGACTCCAGCAAGCCCGTTGCGGGGACGATGGCGTCACTACCCACATCCACCGAACGAATTTGGGTCACAAAAACCACTTCTTCCGCCTGCACTGGATACGGGATACGCCAGTTGAAACCCGCGCCAACCGTCTTGTGGTAACGACCAAACTGGGTAATCACGCCCTGCTGGCCCTCTTGCACAATGAAGAAGCCGGTAGACAACCAGATCAGCAGCAGCACACCGGCGATCAGGCCCGCGCCGATACCGGCAGACTTGCCGTCTGGACGGAAGGGTGGCGGAGAACCGTTGCCATTGCCACTGCCGTTCCCATTACGTCCGTTCGAGCCGCCAAAGAGGCCGCCTAAACGTTGGTTGAAGTCACGCCACAGTTCATCCAAGTCGGGCGGCCCGTCTTGGTTACGCGGACGTTGTGACGAACCGCCTTGTCCGGATGGGCGGATTGGCTCCACGTTGTCGTGCTGACGCTCCTCGTCAGAGCCACTGGGTTGGTCTGATTTAGGCTTGTCATTCTCGCCCCGGCCCCAGTCTGAACCGTTGAGGTTAAACACCCGCACCAGACGCGCAAAGATGCCTGGCCGATTAGTAAGTCGCGAAATCGCAGTCATGTAATGGATATCCGATCTGTTTTCAATGGGTTTAATTGTGGCATGAGTTGTTCGCCCGCTCACAGCCTAGGGGCATTAGGGTTAACGCGCTAAGTGCGCAAACCGTGGGTCGTCTGTTTCCGGGATGTAAGCAGCGGGGTCGGTGGCGAATGCCTGATAGCGCTCTGCGAGCAGGTCGCGCAAGCCATCAAGCCCCTCTCCTGTCTGAGCACTCACGAAAATACGCGTGATCGCCCGGCCGTCATGCACCAACTCATCGCGCATGCGCTCTGGGGCTTTGTCGTGTTCGATCAGGTCGGCTTTGTTGAAAACCAAGATCTGCTCAATTTCACCCGCATCAATCTCGGCCAAGACCTCCCGCACCGCCATAATTTGCTCAAAACTAGCGGGGTTTGCCGCATCTACAACGTGCAATAGCAAATGGGCTTCCACCGACTCTTGCAAGGTGGCAGAAAAGGCCGCCACTAAGCCGTGAGGCAAATCCCGAATAAAGCCGACGGTGTCAGAGATCGATATCGAGGCCTCGACTGGCGCTAGGTACATTTGGCGCGTGGTGGTGTCCAAGGTGGCAAACAGCTGATCTGCGGCGTAGCTTTGCGCTTTAACCAAGGCATTAAACAGCGAGGATTTACCCGCATTGGTGTAGCCCACAATCGATACCTTGAAGGTACCCGAGCGCTCACGCTGCTTGCGCTGGGTTTGACGCTGGCGCTTGACCTTGGTCAGTCGCTCCTTGGTTCGTTTGATGCTGTCATTCAGCATGCGTCTATCCAACTCAATTTGGCGCTCTCCGGGGCCACCTCGGTGGCCAACGCCGCCGCGCTGGCGCTCTAGGTGAGACCAACGCCTGACCAGTCGCGTCGTTAGGTACTGCAAACGAGCTAACTCGACTTGCAACTTGCCCTCGAAGCTACGCGCCCGTTGAGAGAAAATTTCGAGAACAAGCAAAATACGGTCGTTGACCGCCAAGCCCATGGTTCGCTCAAGGTTGCGTTGTTGGGCGGGGCTCAGGGCTTGGTCAAACAGAATCTCTGTTGCACCAACGCCCTCTGCAATGAGCTTGATTTCGTCCGCTTTTCCCGTGCCAATGAACAGGGCAGCGTCGGGTGCGCGCCGCTTACAGGTCACACGTTCAGCAACGACAAAGCCTGCTGACTCGGCTAACAGGCCTAGCTCGGTTAGCTCCGCGTCAAAATTGGGTAGCCCGAAGTCAACGCCGACCAAGACGACCTTGGGCGCGTCTTCACTCACTCGGCAGTTTGCTCTGCGTCGCCCGGCCCCGTAAATTGCACCGGACGTCCAGGCACAATCGTTGAAATAGCATGCTTATAAACCATTTGAGTTACCGTATTACGCAATAAGACGACGTACTGGTCAAACGATTCAATTTGCCCCTGAAGCTTGATTCCATTCACTAAATAGATGGAAACAGGGACATGCTCGCGCCGTAATTGGTTTAAGAACGGGTCTTGCAAAAGTTGGCCTTTGTTATTACTCACGATATGGTCCGTGTTGTGTGCTTTAAAAGATTAACCTTACCACATCGCGCCGATATCGATTTTAAATAAAACCGCGCCGCGACAGGGTTTAAGGAATTTACGACTTGTTGGCGTAGGGGTTGTCAGCGCTCTTCATCTCGACACGCAGGGGCGTGCCTGTCAGGTCAAACGCCTCTCGAATCCGCCCCTCGAGGTAGCGCTTATAGGCTTCCGTTACGTGCTCCAGCGAGTTACCGTGTACCACCACAACCGGCGGGTTCATGCCCCCTTGGTGGGCATAGCGCAACTTAGGCCGGAACATACCGCTGCGTTGGGGTTGCTGGTAGGCGACCGCCTCTTCCAAAATACGGCTGAGTTTGGGGGTGGGCATTTTGCGCGTGGCCGACGCATGCGCGTGCGCAATGGCCTTCCAAACCGGTTCCAAGCCCTGGCGTTTGATCGCTGAAATCGTAAAGACGTCAGCGAAACGCAAAAAAGCCAGACGTTGCTCAATGGACCGCTTCACCAATTCACGCTGATAACTGTCAACGGCATCCCATTTATTGATCGCGACGACAACGGAGCGGCCACTTTCAACAATGAAGCCCGCAATATGCGAGTCTTGATCCGTGACACCCTGTATTGCGTCAATCAGGAGCACCACGACATTGGCTCGCTCAATCGCCTGCAGGGTTTTTACCACCGAGAATTTCTCGATCGCCTCAAACACCTTGCCCCGACGGCGCAAGCCAGCGGTGTCAATGAGCTCGTATTTTTGTTCGTCTTTGGTGAACGGCACGCTAATCGCATCCCGCGTCGTGCCGGGCATGTCGAAGGCAATCAACCGCTCTTCACCTAGCCAAACATTGATCAACGTCGACTTGCCCACGTTGGGGCGTCCGGCAACGGCGAGACGGATGGTTCCGTCATCAACTTCAGGCTCGTCATCCAACTCCGGCAAGTTGAGGGGCTCTAATGCCAACTCAATGAGGCTTCGCGTACCTTGCCCGTGTGCGGCCGAAACGGGGATTACCTCGCCAAAGCCCAGCTCGTAAAACTCGGTCAGCTGTATCCCTTGGGTCATCCCCTCCGCCTTGTTGGCAACCAACAAACAGGGTTTGCCCAAACGGCGAAGAAACGAGGCGATGTCATGGTCCTGCGCACTCAAGCCCTCGCGCGCGTCCACCACGAAAATCACCACATCTGACTCGGCGACCGCTTGACGCGTTTGCTTGGCCATTTCTTTGATGATGCCGGTTTCTGCCGTGGGCTCAAAGCCACCGGTATCAATGACAATAAACTCTCTAGCACCCAAGCGACCGGATCCATAGTGCCGATCGCGGGTCAACCCCGCGTAGTCAGCGACGATGGCATCACGCGTCTTTGTCATCCGGTTAAACAACGTGGATTTGCCCACGTTGGGACGCCCTACCAGGGCAATCACAGGCTTCATTGTGGTCGCCATGCGTACACCGTGCCTTGCTTAGTCACAGCGACGGCCGTGCCATTAACCAACAACGGCGCGCCAACGATGGGCGACCCATCTGTTGACATGCGCGTCATGATCTGACCGTCTGTCCGTGACAACCAGTGCACGTAGCCCGCGAAGTCTCCGATAGCGATTGTTTGACCCAGCAACAAGGGCGCAGTCAAGCCTCGCAGTAACAAATCTCGTTGCGTCCAAATAGACGCCCCACTGTCCGTCTTCATTGCGGAAATTTTTCCTGTCGCATCGATGCTGTAAAGCGCCGCAACATCGCCCGCCAATCCGTTCACTCCGCTAGACGGGACCGTCCACTCCGCACGGCGCGTCGCAAGATCAATACAGCCGACGGCATTTTGAAACGCTTGCCCACAGACGCGGGTACCTGCAAAAACCGCCCCGCTCACCCAGTCAGCCAGGCGCTCCAGTTCGTCAATACCTCTTGGACGAACCAGCGGCGTCGACCACAGCAAGGCGCCATTATCGGGGTTGATCGCACTAAACCGCTCACCTAAACCGACCGCCAAGGTATTGGCTACCGCCGCCAATAAACCGGGGTGGGCCAGCACCAATGTTGAGTCTGCATAGCGACGCAGCCACAGTTGCGCCCCGGTATCGGCATCAAAGGCGCCCACACGGCGGTCGCTCAGTAAGACGAACACCCGCCCGCCCGCAAGCAAGGGCTGGGTATAACTCCGCGCAGGTAAGCGGGCTGTCCATAGATGCTTGCCCGCTTCAAAAACCTGCAGTCCATTTTCGGTATCAATGGCCGCTACGCGCTTGCCATCAAAACCAACGCCCGCGATGAGCGCGGTATCTGACTGCGCGGACCAACGCGTCTCACCCGTCTCTGTATCGATCACCCGCAGCAGGCCATCAAGTGTGGCAGCTGCCAACAAGTTGTCATGCGCTGCCATGCGCAGACCGTCACCGACCTCGCCGCCCAATGGCGCTTGCCAAACCTCTGAGACGCTGAGTAGCGGCTCTAACGGCTTGAGCGGGGTTGGTTGTGGCACGTCGACAGAGGAGCATGCTGCCAAGTGGCCAACCAAGAACAAGCCCACGCCGTAGCCCAGCACGCGTAAAACCATGCGGTTCATCACTTTGTTTGCGCCCCCACAACCCCGGAAACCCCGGCGACCGCACCGAGTGCATTCAACTTGACCTCAACCAGCCGGCGGTAGGCCGCATCTTCGCTCAAAGTGGCCCACGCCTGTTGATACGCCGCTAGCGCTGCTTCTTTGTCGGATGCCGCCATCGCAATATCGCCCAGACGGTCAGAGACTAAGCCCTGAAACGCAACAGCCCACTCGCCCGCTAGTAACGCCTTGGCTTTGTCCATCGCGCCTTGCTGCATATAAACGCCAGCCAAACGCAACGTCGCCACTGCTGTCAGCCCTTCGTCATGACCGTCCGCGATGACACGATCTAGCGCGGCAGCCGCGACAGCATAGTCACCGTTGTCAGCCGCCAATTTGGCGAGCGCCAGTTCACTGTGTTGCAACAGGATTGAGGCACTGGCCTCATTGCGAAAATCACCGACGACACGCGTCAAACGGGGCACGTCTTTGGCCGCAACCGCTTGCGTTACTTGGTCATAAATTGCGCCCGCTTTTTGCGCTTGCTTGTTTTGCCAAAACTGCCAGCCATTGAATGCCGCGTAGCCGCTCAATAAAGCGATCACCACCCACGTGATGGCATTGCCCCATTTACGCCAAAAATCCTTGAGCTTATCAAGTTGCTCTTGCTCTTCTAGATCGAGTTGTTGTGTCGCCATGCCTGCCTGCGTCTGTCTAAGGTATAAAAATGTCACGGTTGCACGCGGCCCACTGGGCACCCGTGCACTGGCTATTGTAGGGCGTAGTCCGCTCTTTTATGGGCTACTGGGCAAGAATGCCTCAGCGAACACGGCGACGCTGGGCTTAGGCCGCCTGTCCCGCCCACCAAGCTGCGAGATCGCCCAAGGACACCGTCCCTTGCGCATCGGCCCCGCCCCTCAAGTGTTTGACCGACACCGCCCCAGCAGCCAGCTCATCTCCGCCTAGAATCACGGCCCAGGTGGCGCCGCTACCGTCTGCACGCTTGAACTGCGACTTCATGCTTCCTTGACCATCTGCGGTGCCCGCGTGCATGTGCACCTGAGCACCCGCCGTGCGCAAGGCGCGGCAGACCTGTGCCGCCACCATCGCATGATCGGCGCTGGGAACGACCACGTACACATCGGGCACCGGCGCTGCAGGCAACAAGGACTGGCTCTTCAACAGCTCCAAAATCCGCTCAACCCCTAACGCCCACCCAACAGCCGGCGCAGGCTTGCCGCCAATCTGCGCAATCAGGCCGTCGTAGCGCCCGCCCGCACAAATGGTTCCTTGCGAGCCCAGCTCCTCGGTCACAAACTCAAACACGCTCAGGTTGTAGTAGTCCATGCCGCGAACCAAGCGCGGGTTGATGTGATAAGGCACCTGCGCGTCGTCGAGAATGGCGCGCAATCCATTGAAGTGGGCCAACGAGGCCTCGCCCAAATAATCCATCAACTTGGGCGCGTCATTTACCAAGCCCTGCATCGCAGGGTTTTTCGTATCTAGTATGCGCAAAGGGTTGCTGTGCAGGCGGCGCTTGGCCTCCTCATCCAATAACGACTCTTGGGCGCTGAGGTAGCTGATCAGCGCCTCGCGATGCGCCAAGCGCTCATCGGGCTGACCAAGGCTGTTGATCTCTAAACGCACCTGTGTGAGGCCAAGCTTTGCCCACAAATCGCACGCCATAAAAATCAATTCTGCATCGACATCTGGGCCTGCGAAACCCAAGGCCTCTGCACCCACCTGATGAAACTGTCGATAGCGACCGCGCTGAGGGCGCTCATGACGAAACATCGGGCCCATGTAGTACAGGCGGCGCGGGCCGTCATACAACAAATTGTGCTCCACCACTGCGCGCACCACGCCTGCCGTCGCCTCTGGGCGCAGTGTCAGGGCCTCGCCGTTCAGGCGGTCTTCGAAGGAGTACATCTCCTTTTCGACGATATCGGTGACCTCGCCAAGCCCACGGACAAACAGCCCGGTTGGCTCCACAATGGGTGTTCGTACATTGCGATACGCGTACGTTGCCATCAAGTCCCTCAACTCGGACTCCAGCCATTCCCAATGCGCGGACTCCGCGGGGAGAATATCGTTCATGCCTTTAACAGCAACTAACTTTTCAGCCATAAAACTCGTTACAAAAATACCAATGTCAACAGCGACTGACGCCGCCTCGTAGCATGTTATGCCGCTGTGTTGTGTGAGGCGCCGTAGCGCTTCTGCACATAGCTTTCCACAACCGCTTTAAATTGCGCACCGATGCCATCGCCTCGGAGTGTCATGGCCTTTTCGCCATCGATGTAGACCGGTGCACTGGGCGCCTCGCCGGTGCCCGGCAGACTGATACCGATATCGGCATGCTTGCTCTCACCAGGCCCATTGACGATACAGCCCATGACCGCGACCTTCATGCTCTCAACACCGGGGTATTGGTCGCGCCAATCCACCATGGCGTCGCGCATGTAGTCATCAATCTCTTTGGTCAATTCTTGAAAGACGCTACTGGTCGTCCGACCACAACCGGGACAGGCCGTGACACTTGGAACAAACGCGCGCAAGCCCAATGATTGCAAAATCTCCATCGCAACCACCACCTCTTGGGTACGCGCTTCCCCTGGCTCGGGTGTCAGCGATACGCGGATGGTGTCACCGATACCTTGCTGTAGCAAAACCGCCAAGGCGGTAGCCGAGGCCACGGTACCCTTGGTCCCCATGCCCGCCTCGGTCAAGCCGAGATGCAGCGCATAGTTACAGCGCGTCGCCAGCGATTGATACACCGTGATCAACTCCTGCACACCGCTGACTTTACAGGAGAGCAAAATTTGAGCGGGCGACATACCTAAACGCTGGGCCGTTTCAGCCGAGGCCAGCGCGGATGAAATCAGCGCTTCAACCATGACTTGCTTAACGTCCCAAGGCGTCGCGCGCAGGCTATTGGCATCCATCATCGAGGCCAATAAATCCTGATCCAAGCTACCCCAATTGACGCCAATGCGAACGGGTTTGTCCCAGCGCAAGGCCATCTCGATCATCTGGGCAAACTGCTTATCGCCCTTCTCACCCCGACCCACGTTACCCGGATTGATACGGTACTTGGACAGGGCCTGCGCGCAATCAGGGTGGTCGGCCAACAAACGATGGCCGTTGTAATGAAAGTCACCGACCAAGGGAGTCATGATTCCCATACGGTCTAATTGCTCGCGTATGTAGGGCACGGCCTTGGCCGACTCATCGTTGTTGACCGTGATGCGCACCAACTCAGAGCCCGCCTGAGCCAGCTCTTTTACCTGTATCGCGGTGGCCACGGCGTCCGCTGTGTCCGTGTTTGTCATCGACTGCACCCGCACCGGCGCATCGCCTCCGACGGTCACAACGTGGTCACCCCAAGCCACACGGGCTTGCAGCGTCTGACGCTTCTGGGCTTGCGAGATCGTGACCGGTGCGGCGGTCGTTGTCGTTGTCTCTGTCGTTGTCGTTGCTGGAGTGGTCGTCATTTGAAAACCCTGTATCTGTTTAATTCAGTTCACGTCAAAGCGCGACACGTTCAGACGCGCCGTTGCCTGCACATCCACAGGCTCGCCGCGCGAGAAGACGCGCACACCCACCGCATTGCCCACCAGCACGTTATACGGCAGATCCTCATCCCCCAAAACGACATAGTCACCCGGGCTCATCAGGCGGGTAAAGACCCGTGTACCGGACCGGCCAATCACCTCCACCCACGACTCAGTCACGGCGCTTAAGACCAATGCGTGTTGGCCAATATCGGCGGAAGATAACGGCTGATTACGCTTCTGAACAGGCACCGTACCGACCGTCGGCGTTGGTGCCACCGGCACCACCTCGGTAGGGACTGGGGGTGGCGGTGTCAACGGGGGAGTGACCACGTTTGCTGGCGCGTCTAGCGATGCTGCCAAGGCTGATGTTGCCGGAAGTGACGTTGCCGGAGGTGATGTCGCGGTGGCAGCGGCCGTGACAGGCGCTACTTTGACAGGCGCTACTTTGACAGGTGCGGCCAGTACGGGCTTGGCCGCTTTCACATCGTCAGCTCCGCTCTCTGACGAGCTACCCTCGACAGGCGAGATCACCAACTGGTTTGCGATGCCAGGCCCCGTCTCGGGCGCCAAGCGCTCGGCGGCGCCCACAGCTTTTTCGCGACGTTCGCTGCCTCGTTGCAATTCCGTCACTGCCAACCACACCCCGATGCTAACCAAAATAAGAACGAGCACAGCCCAGACAACACGCCCACCGGATCCGGTGGTTGCTTCGGGTGGCAACGCTGTGGCGGCGCTGGCAGCGCCGTCGTTGGGCAGGTTC
>ERZ891134.1182-NODE-1182-length-18852-cov-5.552269_pt1 | contig 18852 bp, 34 predicted proteins | sample MGYA00520888_ERZ891134 | MGnify/ENA primary metagenome ERZ891134 (study PRJEB32303, sample SAMEA104408692) | aquatic metagenome | biome: Brackish water; feature: Coastal; material: water | place: Baltic Sea | collected 2014-10-23 | depth 10 m ... | reverse complement strand
ACAACTCCTACAAAATTCCAGAAGTGCCTACCAACACCAAAGAGCATACCTCTTTCAAATTGCTTGGCCAAATCGTCATTCATATCTAGAAATCGATATCAGTAGGTTTCGCTGTTCGAAACAGGAGTGATCTGTTCAACATCTCAGAACTAACTCCTAGTGTCTTCCCCTAAATGGGTGAGTCAGATGACCAGGGATCTCACTCGATCGGGGGATTCGTTCTGAGTCCCATCAGGAGATGATTTGTAGATAATGAAAGGACTTACCTTTAACACCGGGCATGATGTTTGCCAAATAGTGTTTTGGAGACAGCAACTAAACAGCTAACAAAAACCTTGTTATCCAAAGAACCAGCCAACTTTATGGATACCAGTTATAACAGGTGGTCTGGGCTCCTTTACAACGCCTTGACAACGCAAACTATGAAGCTGAAAATGATGCGAATCAAATCAAACCTAGCTCCTTGGACAACAGTTTGCACAAGAAACTCACCGGGAAAATAGGAACCCAGTGGTTTTGAAGCTGACTAAAGATACGGATATGAAGTCACAAGACGGCTCAACCAGCCGAAATAGAACAGCATAGGAAGCAACTGTTCATAAAGTATTTATCAGGTGTCAAGCATTGGAAATTCATCCTCTGCTTCCTTTAGTCCACCCATGGTGAAGGTCGCTTCAGGATCATCAGACTCCTCATCAGGGAACTCGTACTGGGCCATGGCAGTGATCACATACCTGAAGGCTGCAAGAAAACCCGAATTGAAACCGTGGCTCCAGTCACCAGATTCTGACTTCAGGTCATCAATCTCGTCTGGATACATCTCCTGTAGACGAGCCTTCCCATCCAGGATGATGTTGATATGGTCTTCTGATACCCCATCAACAACCATCTGACTCCTTGGTTGAGATCTCGCATACCAAACCAAGACCATGTATTTCTTGGCCATCTAATCGAAGGCCGTTACTAGATCCTTCAGGTCTGTGGAGATGATCTCTTTGGGTTCAGAGTGTGGCATCTTTCACCGCCCTCTCGAAACGACTCAGGAAGTTGGATGACCTCTGTTCATTTTGTGAAATCCGAGACTCTTCTGCAAAGACCTCTAGACCTTCAGAAACCATCGATTGGACGGCATTCTGTATGTTTGCATTATCTCCAAACCTCTTTCTGATATAAGCAACATCATCGTCTGTTAGAAGGATGGTGTACCAATGTTCACTTCTCATTACTAAAATCTCCGTGTAATAAATGGTTTTGTTTCATCATCTGTACTGTAATTGTATCCATGATTGTTAAGCATATTAATAAGTCGAGATGAATCTTTCGAAAGTTCTTTTCGAAGTTCAACATAACGAGAACCAGTTGAATAGCACCCAACAGCATTCATCAAGTCAGTAAGAGTCATCACCCTTGCCTTGATGCTTTTGCTACGAAAGGCCAAGAACATCAGGCGATCAAACTCTTTTAGGTAGTCAATGACCAAATCACCATCAATACCCCATGGAGTATCTAACTTTCTGTAATACTGGTTTCTTTGGATATCCTCAACCATCAGTTCAGACTGGTCAAGGAAACTCTGAGACATCCAGGGTCTCTTGAAAGCACTGAAAGCAAAGTTGTGGTATTTACGCAAACTCGTTACCCAGTCCAACACCTTGTCAGACCTCTCATATTCCCTGTCAGACAGTTGAAACTGCTGAATAGGTAGTTTCATTCCATCAAACTCATCTTGAGCCACAGGAAAGAAACATGTAAAAACAAACTTCTCGTCACCAGGTCGTCTATCCATCACTTCCTTGGGGTTCTTGGTTAGCCCAATCTCAAATGACTCGTCTTTATCAATTATGTATAGGTTCATAATGTTGCCTCTAGTTTGGTGAATGTAGTTTTGCCATATCTGCCTCTAGTCGTATTAGAGTGAATATTCAATGATCTCAATTGACGAGCAATTTTGGAGGAAGGAACAAAGGATGATTTAAGAGACATTCTTTCCTTCTCAGTAATGTTCCTCTCGAATTCAGATTTTTCTCTGACCTCTCCAGGCTTCATAGACTTGATCCAGAAGATAAACTTATCCTGAATTGATAGCTTCCCTTGAATGTTTCCATTATGAAATCCACCAAATGACAACCAATTACTAATCTTGACACCATTCATTGAACTCTTTATCTCTTTGAGAACATAAGAACCAAGTGAATCCAACATTTCATCAAAACGCCTGTCCACCTCATCATCTGGATGCAATATATCGTTACTGGGGAGAAGTAGATAAACATCACTTTCAGGACAGTCACCTTGTTTATTAATAACCCTTCTGGTTCTGATACGAGCAAGGAGCTGTATAAGCTTTACAGCCATTGAACTATTGGAAATACATGGGTTGCTTTCATCCATATCTGGGTTGATATCCTCAAACCCAATTGCTGTTACAGAATCATAGTTGTTAGGAAGATAGTTCAATGAAAGAACAACAAGCTTGTTGTAGTCCTTCCATTCGTTTTTCCCGTCAATTGCATTCCACCAACAAAAATCATATTGGAAATCAACATCTGATCCTTCTATCACTTTTGATAGATGTTTCATTAAGATCTTGTGCCCTGCAAACAAAACCTTATCGGAACGATCAAATGTCTCAGTTGCCCACTTTGTTATCTTCGTGACTCTTGGAATAACCTGCTTCTTGGAAGCACCAATACCTAAACCAGACCGCTCAGGTCGAATATGAATAGTACAATTCCTGAAAGTTCTAACACTTCTATCAGTAGGATAAGGAGTGTATTGAGTTCCTTTTTTAAAGAGCTTATACACCTCATCGACATTGGAAGTTGCATCTAAAACGCAAAGACTTTCAAAGTCATTAGGAAGAATAATCTGACCAGTTGAGTATTGTCCTTTACCTTCGTCTTCACCATAATAAAGAGATCTTCTAATAAGTCGGTCAAGAGTTCCAAGAGACTGGATTGATTCTTCGATAAAAGACTCAAACTCACCGTCCTTCCACTTTTTACCTTCATAGTCTTTTGGAGTCGAAGATTCAAAAAACTCTGACATCTCAGTAAAATAAATTTCATTCCCATCAACTTTGTATTTGTCAATGAGTTGAATAAACTGCTTAGAATACTTACCAATTTTCCTGACCTTAGTTCCAAGGAACATGTTTATGTCATTGAAGAGAGATAGATGTGATGAGAACTTCTCATAAAAGTCAGTAAAATAATCCTTTCTCAATTTCATAGCTCCATCAAGAGCAATTAGTTCAGGCCTTGTGAGGTGAAACCTTTCAACCAAGTCCAGACTCTCATCAACCACTCGGAACTTCCTATGGCCGTTCTTCCACTTCTTAAAGAATGAACTTCCTCTACCAGAGACAGATGAGAGGTATCTGGAATGAGTGACAACAAGGACCTGGGCGTCCATTTGCTCACCTTCTGTCAGTTGCCCTCTCACTCCATCCTGTTTGCCTGAAAAGAACGCTTTAGCGATGCTTCTCCCATATAACCTTTCAGAGATAGCATTGATTCGTTGGGAGATATCCAAACATTGGTCTGTAAGTCTTACAACGATGAGGGTTCCAATATCCCAATTCTTACAAAGGAGAGCCGAGGCAACTTCCATGCTGAGGGTCTTTCCTGAACCACAGACGCTGTCACAAACATGAAGACCCTTTACTCCTTGTATCTGTAAGTTAAAAGCTTTTAGGATGGTCTTCCAAGTCTGATTGAACTTATCGCTGGGTGTATTATTGAACTCAGTCCATTGATAGTTCATCTCATCGAGGAATTCTTTCTCATTAATAAAGTCTGATTTCATTGATTTACTCTTCCTGTTCTTATTTATAAAGTTAAGAGATAAGTTTATTATCTTATTATTATACCAGAGCTTATTTCTAAAGTTAAGTCGCACATCGCTCTTATGATTTGTATTATTCACTATCTCTCTTATAGAGAGTTCTTAACTTTAAAATAAAACCCAGTGATACCAACGCTTTATGATTTTGAAGTGTTATAAAGTATCTAATTTTAAGCTAGATGCCTAGATTATATTAACTTTAAACCTTATCTTGAAAAGATAATTTCTCTCCACTTCAGTGGAGAGAAACCCTACTGACTTAAGTGTTATAAGGTTCATTTATAATCACGAGACGATTAATGCCTTGTTGTTGATTTAAGTGTTATAAGGTCTTATCTAACACTAAAGGGTAGTAGGGCTTCCTTCCTGCGGAAGGAAGGTTGAAGCAACAGGTCTATTTTGATTAAAACGAGGCATTAACATCTACTCTTTAAGCTAACTCAGGGACTGAGAGGCGATGGCGATCTTAACTAAACCAATGTTAAAGTAGTTTCTCTTTAAGGCGACTCTTAACTTTAAATATAACACTGATCTTACATAAGGCCTTTGTTATAATTAAATCTAAAGTTAAGATGATTTTCCCTTTAGGCGTCTCTTACCTTTAAACATAACACTCCTCTTACATAAGACCTCTGTTATGTTTTAGAGAACCCAATTAAAACCCCCTTACACCCCTGACTTATGGTTTCCCCATAAGTCATAAAGAAACCCCTGCCAGAGTGTCCTGGAGGGGTTAGAGGGGGGTTTAGTGATTACTTGAAGGTGACTCGATAAAGACTCCAGAAATAACCGGTTCGAATCTCCTCAACCTCCCAGTCGTCTGAGAGTTCAAATCGGTCTTCGTGCCAGAACTTGATTTCCTCTCCGAGTTGATTGAGAGCAGACTCCTCAGTGAACCCCTCGTCCTCGTCCCAGTCCAACAAGGTTCGGATGATGAACGAGTTAGGGGTGTCGAATGAGTGCCAGATGTTGTCAGAGACCGGTTCGTGGTCGATCAGGAACTGCTGGTCCTTCTGATCCTCGTTCTGGCAACTCTCCTGGTGTGACTTGATGAGAAGGTTAGAGAAATCAATCTCTTTGAGTGTTGTTGTCATTTGATGTTTCCTTTAGTTGTTGGTTTGTTTCTGGTTTATCCAGAAGGTGTTGAATAAGGTTTCCCTCTTCAACACATTTATTATAACAGGTCTTAACCCCCAAGTTAAATGAGCAGTGCCTGAAAAGTGGATTAAAGTTGTGAGAGGATGGGACTAAATGAATTAATCAAATCCATTCTTCTTCATAAGCCTCTTTGATAAAGGCATCCCTGACCAGACTGAAGAAATCATCCCAAGTCTGTCCAGGTTGAATAACCATTTCATTGCAATCAATAAAGTCTCTAACAATGGTTGAAACAACCACCTTCCCATCCTTATAAAGATCCATACAATTGAAATCAATATCATTGAAACAAGCAATCCCTTCAACAGGAATGTCATCAATGTCTTGAGTGAAATAAATATTGTTCATTTTAAAACCTCTGGTTATAGGATGTAAGGGGATGTTAAGTCCCCAAGTTTTATCAGAGAGCGAAGGTCTCCTGACGCTCATAAGTGATGAGACCTTCAAAGGTTAGACCAGTTTCTCCAACCAACACATCTCCATTGAGAGATGACTTTGGAAGGACTTCATCCAACTCCTCAAGGATGAATGCCAGAAGGTCTGGGTCCTCAATGTCATTCACCATCAACCCATCAGACTGGTTGTTAGAGACTGCCAGAGACTCAATGCCCTCATTCTGAAGGACCTCAAACAGAGTCATTCCTTCAAACTGGTCAATAACAGGGAGTGAAAGACCCTTTGCTTCCATTACTGCTTCAAAAAACTGAGTGGGACCAGAGAGGGAAGTTGAGTCATAACCTGCTGCCTCTTGGATGGATGCCTTAGTTGCTCCTTCCATTGACTTGATAAGAGTCAGGAGAGAATCACCAGTGAGTGGTTGTGTTGCTGTTGCGTTAGTCATTTGTGTTTCCTAAGTTGAGTTGTTTCTGGTTTATCCAGAAAGAGAGACTTGGTTGTCTCTCTTATTATTATAACGCCCCCTCACCTAAATGTTTAATGGTGAGGATGAGCGTTGAGTGAGAGTTCAGGCGAAGACAGAAAGGAGTTGGTCTCGAAGGGAGTCCTTGATGTCGTCTCCATCCTCAGAGAACCAGTTGGCGTCTCCCTGGAACAAGTTGTCCCATTCAGAGATGACCTCATAAATGAACTCCTCCAGGTCGATGACCTTGTTGCCAAGTTCCAGGCAACGAATGCAGACCCTGTCAGCAACTTGCTGAGTGGTCGGATAAGCGATGGTGTTAGTCATTGGTGTGTTTCCTTATAAAAGTGTGTTGTGTGGGGTCTGTGTGACCCCTGAATGGTCTTATCAGAACTGGTCGTTGAACTCCTCCAAGTCAGTTCCAAGGGAGTCCAGAAGGTCAGAAAAGAAGTCGTTACAAGCGTGTTCGTTGGCACCCAAGTCACCTGCCAGGTTCAGTGCGTCCTTGACCTGAACCAGTTGTGCGAAGGTTTCAGGACGAAGGGTGGTCTTGTTAGTCATAATGTTCCTTTAGTTGTTGTTGTTTGTTTTGGTCTGTTTGACCGGTGTTGGTTAGTTTCCTCCCAACACATTCATTTTAGCAGTTTTCCCACCACTTGTTTAGTGATAAGTGAGTGAGAGTTATGTGGGAGTTGTTTCCCCCACACACATAGTTTCCCAGGTTTGGGAGGAACCCACCTCCCCCAGGTGGGGGATAAACCAGGTGAGTGGTCTCCCCCAAACGGGTGAAGGTCAGTTGGGGTTTTAAAACCCCCTGTTGTTATTGGTTAGCAAGGGGGTTTCCCCCCTAACCCTTATTTCAGTTGTTCCAACAACGCCGTTGTCTTGGTTTCCCAAGCGTTGGGGTCGTCATAAAACCAGCAGTTGGGGTTTCGGTTTAGGTCTTCAGCAGTCCAGTCCCACTGCCCGTTTTTATCCAGGTTTTCAGTTTTAGTCATAAAAACAACCCCTGGGTTGCTGATGCTTGGGTCTTCCTGTTTATCCCAACCAGCGACAACATAAGTGTCGCCAAGTTTCCAAACGACTTCTTCGCTGAAGTCAGTTTCATAAGACAAATAAGGTTTCAGGTTAGTCATAAGTTTTGTTCCTTTTGGTTTGTTAGAAGGGTTTGTTCCCTTCCTGTTTTATTTAGACAACCAATAAAGGTTGTTTTATTATTATAACGAAAGGGGATAAGTTTGTTTATCCCCAGGTTGGTTGGTTAGAAAATAAAGTCAGTTGTTTTCAGTTTCCTAAACTGGGAAGCAACTTGGAAACTTTCTTCCAGCGATAAACCCCGCAATAACCAATAAACTGGTTTTGTTCTTTTCATAATAACTTTCCTTGTTATGTTATTTGGAAACTTTTTGTTTCCCTATCTTTATTATAACATAAACAAGGTTGGTTGTTTAGGCAACCTGTTTTATCAGTTTCCGACAGACCTTTATTGCTTCCTTAGAACGCTCCTCTAACTCAGTCTGGGAATAATGAGGAACGAAATAATACTCCTGTGAGACATTCCATAACCTATTTGCCATAGAAATAGTTTTGTTAAGACGAGTCACCAACTCCTCTGGTTTCACACTCTCCCAGTTAGTCAGAACAGAACGAACTCTCTTCTCTATCTCTCTGACCTGAGAACCAACATCAGTGTCTCTCATTAGTTTTAGCGACCGCCTCTCGATAGTGGGGTCCTTCACAGAAGTGTATGACTCAAGTTTTCCAATAAAGATGTGTCTCTTGCCTAAGGAAAGGTCAAGGAACTCAAGGTTCTGACGCTTTCTGATGGTGTTGATATGTCCTGCTATTGCCACCACAGGGATGTCCTCATAACGGGCATCAACTCTGTAAGGACGAATAATGACCTCCTCCACTGCCAAACGGATGTTGGTGGGTTTGTTCGTGTCATAGACACCACTGATAGACCCTTCAACGAAGTAATAACCACCCACCTCAAGGTCGAACAGAGACTCCCTTCCTTTGTTCCTCCAGTGGTTCCTGCTCTCAGGGTCTAAGAGAGAGGGGTCTGGTGCCCTGAACCCTCCTTCTGTCTCCTTAGTGAAGGTGTCGTCAGTCTCCTCAGGGGCAGGTGACTCCTGGCGTTTCTTCTCGAAGTAGTCCTTCTGGAAGTTGGGTTTTGGAGTGGGTTTGACCTTGGGTTTGCCTGTAATGGAACCCAGGAGGTCATCCAGGTCTTGTTCGAAGTCCTTGCTCACGAGAACAAACCTCCAAATAACCCCTTGTTCCCTTCCTCTGATGCAACGAAGTCCTGGGAAACGATGGTTATGTCGTCTCCATAAAGTCCTTCGATGTAGTCCTGGGCGTCTCCAAAGTCAGCAAGACCAGTCTTCACTTTGACTCTGGACCCATTAGAATAGATTTCGAAATTCCACATTGTTATTCTCCTTTGTGTGTGGTCCCCCCTGTATTGGGAGGTGATGTAATCATTGTACCGCTGAATCAGAGTGGTGCTAAGCGATTTCACTCATCAACTTCTTGAATTGGAGCAGTTCGTCATACAGGTCAGACAGGTGTTTGTTGTCCCATCTACCAATCATTAGACGCTTATAAACCCAATCCATCCTACCTTCACGGAAGTCATCGAAAATCATATTCCCTTCACTCCAAAAGGATTGAACAAAATTGAGTGTGTCAGGTTCTACCTGTGAGGCAATATCTTCCATATCCATAATGTATGAGACAAGTCCTTCTCTCTCTTTTTCAAATCTGCGCTGTAAGTTCATTGTTGTATTTTTATTGGTATTTAGAAAGGGGAACCACTGAGGGTTCCCCATAGTTATTCAGTTTAGTTTCCAGTTATAAGTGTGTGTAATTTCCTGGGTTTCATCATCAGTGGTCTCCTCCAGATAAGAAGTGATAATTCCCTTCTCATAATGGATTGAAACCCCTAAGTCGTCAGTGTTGGTTGTTTCCTCGTTATAGAGAAAGATTGAATAACTAATCTCTCCGGTTTGTTTCTCTTGTTGGATGGTTTTAATAACCTCTCCAAACTCTCCCCAACCCATTCCATCAGTTTCGGTTTCGTTTTTGGTTAAACAAATCTCCTCTGACTTCTGAGGATAAGGAATGTCGTTCCAGTTCATAGTTGTTTCCTTTGGTTAGTGGAGGGTTTAACCCTCCTTATTATTATAACAGATAAGTGGTTAGAGTTTAGGTCTCCATAATGTTTAGTCCAGACTCACAGGTCATCCACAGGAAATATTTCCCTGACTGAACCCCTGTGAGAACCTCCTCATTCTTTTCCACATAAAAATCTGGTGGGAACCCATCCCTTTCACAGGTTTTATCCATAATGAACAGAAGGGTGGAGAGTTGGTGAGTGGTGGAAGTTTCATCCCAACACTGAATAATGTGTTCCCTTGTGGGAAGTGTGTCTTCAGACATAAGTTGTTCCCTTTGGTTGTTTTATGGAAGATTTATCCTTCCTATTATTATTTAGGAAACTTCTAAAGGTTTCCTAATAACCTTATTATAACAGATAAGAGAGTAAAGGTTTAGTTTATTCTCCTAACTGGTTCAGTTCAGAACCTCCCAAACCTTCACCTGTTCTGGTATGAGATAAAGAGATAAACCAAACTCAGTTCTCAGGAACACCACCAGTCCCTGTTCCAAGTGTTTCAGGGTAGTCTTCTGTCTCTGTGTGAGTTCTGGGGAGAACTCCCCCTCCCTCCTCACCAGTGTCCTGAGAACCTCTGGTGTGGTGGTGTTATTCACCATCATTGGATAAGTCACATTATCCAGAGTAATGTTTTCCATTTGTCTCCTGTTTGTTGGTTGTAACTTTTGTTTGTTACTTGTTTATTATAACTGAAGTTGTTCCAGACCTTCATCCCCCAAATGGGGGATTCTAAGACCTGAAGTTCTCCAGTATCTGATTTGAAACTGACTGGGTGGGAAATATGGATACCTCATCATCAGTGAACCAGTAGGGAGCCATTGCTGTTTCCTCAGTGAGGGTTATGTACTGATGGTTCCAGTTACAGAACTCCTTCCAGACCTCCTCCATGGTGTTGTGCACTGTTGCTTCCCCCATGGAGTTGAGATGTATCCACTCCCCCCTTTTATCCATGACCATCCCCTGGTTGGGTCTGTCTGGATGGGTAATGAGAACCCTTCCCTCCTGAACCTCCAGTTCCTCCCTGAGCTTGTTACCTAGGTGATCTGGTTGAACATCGTCTCTAACTAGGTCACTGAGGAAATTCACTGCCTCATCCCAGTTAACTGTTGAGAGGGCCCTCAGAGAGCCTTTCCTGTCCTTTACAGCCACAAACTTCTGACCACCAACAAGTACCGTCTCATTTACTGTTGAGACAAATACCTCACATCCGTGGGTTACATATTTTTGAAGTTGTGGGTGTAGGACATTCATGAGTTTGGGGGAATCATTGTTCCCCCTAGTATTTAATTAATCAATCTGATAGTTGACACTATAAGTATAACAAATAAAGGAAGGGTTGTTAAACCCTTCGTAGCAAATCAACCAAAGAGGTCGAACTTGGGAGTATGGGAGAGGATGTAACCCCCAGTGAATCCCCCTTCGTCTTCCTCCATCACCTCAATGATTTGCCTGTGTAGTGCCTTTGCCTTCTCAAAAGAATCAAACGCTTCATCAGAGGTCACTGTCTCGATGTTTCCATCCTCCACATCCATCCAAACCTCATAACACTTGGTCCTGTAGTCACCAAGGGCGTTGCGGAGCTCCCAGAGGTCTTCACGACTGAATGAGAGTTGATAGGTCTTGCTGTTGAGTGTTGTCATGGTTAGTTCCTGAAGTGTGTGGTTGGTTCTGTATGAACCAGAGAGGAGGTTTCCCTCCTCCTGTTATGAATCAGAGAGTCGTCAAATCGAGATTATGTTGTTCAGCGAGGAACCTCAGGCAGGAATCCCAACCGATGCTAAAACCGGTCAGAGTTTCCTCCCCATGCCGTTCTCCGTTGTTGAGTTCGTCTAAACGATTGCGTTGAGATTCAATCCGCTCAATCAGATTATTCAGTCTCTCCTGGTTGGTTAACTGAGGGGTTGTCGTCGTCATGTTGTTTTCCTGTTGGTTGAATGATGTAACCTGTTTGGTTACTCTTTAATTATAACAGATGGGGAGTGGTTTGCCTCCCCATAGTTGCCGTTTGTAGCAGTTAGGTGGGTGAGTGAACGGAGGCGAGAGTGTCCACAAATTTCCAGACAATGGTGTTCTTCAGTTCCTGAATGGATGAGACATCCTCAGAGAAGTAATGAATGGCGTTGTAACCATAAACATTCTCTAAGAAGTCAAGAATCTCGTCCTCCCATTTGTCATAGAACTCAGAGGTCTCGTGGTAATAAATGTGGGAGTGTGCTGCCCCTGAGATACAACCTCCCTTGCTGATGGCCTCCAGGTCCTCCTGGCTGTAGGTGGTGAGGATGGAATGGATTGCTGATGGGGTGTCATTGAGGATGGCGTTCATCACACTTCCTCCAGTTGAACGAGGCGGTAGAACCTGGTTGCCCACTTGGAGTGGTAGTAGAGGAACAGGTCCTGAGCGTCCTTGAGGGGTCTTGCTTGGTAGGTGAGGGGTTCCCATCCAGTGGGTTCCAACACCTCAACGAGGTAGAGGGTTTCCATTGAGTTTCCTATTGGTTGGTTTGGGCTGTGTGCCCGAGGGGGTGAGAAGAGGCCCTGAGGCCCCTGTGGTCTTAGTTGTCTTCCATCACAGCGACTGGGCTGAGGAGGTTGGACAACTCACTCCATACAGAGTTGAGGTCCGACTCATCCATCACCAGTCCAAAGGAAGCGAGTCGTTCAGTAACTGCCTCCATTGCTGAATCCGTGACATCCATAGTGATGAGATGTTGGCTGAGAGTTGAAGTGGTCATTTGGTGTTCCTGTTGAGTATTGGAGAATGTGTTTCTCCATGTCCCTATTATAAACCCTGGGAACGGGTGTGGGGTGATGAGTTGGTGAGAGTTAGCAATAGTTATTAGAACTGATCCAACTGAATCTGAAGATCAACAATTGCTTCATTGAGCATCATTTGCTGATTGAAACGAACCAAATCATTAGGAACAACCTCACCCATTGCTGAGAATGGACCAAGTTGAGAGAATTGGTTGGATTCCTCAACAACCTCATAACCTGAGGGAAGGTTATTCTGGTTATAAGAACGAATGGGAATCTCCTCAGATGGTTGAGTAACAACAGGGGTAGGAGTTGAAGTTGTTACCTCAGGGTTGTTGGTAATTGCCTGCCAGGAGTACATAACCATCACAACACCAAGACAACGAACAAAGAACTTAACGGTGCCATTGTTAGCGAACTTTTCAATCTTCTGATCTGTGAGTTGGTTCTTCATAACTGAGTTCCTGTGAGAGTGTTGTGGTCTGTCCTGACCACTCTTTTATTATAAGAGAAAGGGTGAGATTCCTCATCCCCCATATGGGGGATATTTGCAGTCAGGTCACTCACCCATACGGGGGAGGGTCAGAACAGAGTGAATACGAACAGGAGAGAGATAAGACCAACCATCACACGGCGTTCTTGCCTGTAGTTGTCGATCTTTTCATCCAGTTCAGTGATGATAACAACTGCCTCATCAATGATGTCTGACTTAGTGCTCTTTTCATTAATGTTGATCATAATAAAGTCCTAGAATAGTTTGAGTTATTCACTCAATGTATTTAGTGTGGAGTAAGCTATGTGCTTACGGATAATGAATGAAGGGAGAGTATGAACTTTCCCAATAGTTAGTGTTAGCTCAGTTCCTCAATGAGTAGATCTAACTCTTTAGTGAGTTGTTCAGTTGAGGTGATCAGGTCCTGTGTGTCCCTCATCAGTTGCTCGTCCCGTTCCTTCATCTCAGTGATGATGGACTTGAGCTGGTCGGCGATAACGCCCATGTGTGTCTCCTTTGGGTTGTTGTGATCTGTCTGATCACTCCATCAGTATAAGCCAATGGGAGGGACTGGGTATCCCCCAAATGGGGGAATTAGCGATCTGTAGCATCACCCAAATGGGGGGCTAATCCAGTTATTTTTATAATTTATACCCCCCCACCCCGAATCCATAGACAAGCTATAAACCACCCAAAGGGTACCTGAGACAGAAACACAGAAATTTTTTTCCAGGTAATCCAAACTCCCCCAGAATTTTTTCGGGAATAATTTTTTTTCCCAGAACCATGAGTGGATCCTGTGATCCTCAACTGCTCTTGCTGACTCTCAGTTGGCTTCGACATCGTTGGTCCCCCCAACATAAATCACCTGCACCAATGAGGGATTAGAGGTGGTGGTAGAAGGACTGAAAAACACTGATAGTTTCACCAGTCCCTCTCCCATTCAGCTGAGAAACCCCTGTGGCAAACACCACAGAGGGTTACAGAGAAACTGAGTATTCAAGTGACGCATACTTTCCATATCCCACAATCACAAGTGAATGAGATGATAGTTATTTGCACAAAAAGTTGAATAACAATGTCTTGCCATTGTCCAGTCTTTTAGTCACTGCCATCGATTTTTCCAGGTATCCTGGTTTCACAAACTTATATCGAGTTCCATCACTAATTTGCCATGAAGTCCACCACTCTGTGTTGTTTCTCAGAGTGTGAGTCACTGTATTGACTTCTCTCAGCTTCTTATCTTTGCAATGGGCTGATGCTGTGTAGATAGGGTCTTTGCAGTCACGACCGTAGTCATGACAGATACGCGTATTGCTGTGTATCCATCCTTTATGTGAGGCTATGGATTGAACATCAACTTGGTATGTTCGATGGATTGAATCAGATCCAGTCCCTTCTTGATATGTGACCCAAGTTCCAGCAACTGCTGGGGTAGCAGATATCAATAATATTAAAGCAGATAGAAATGAGTGGTTCATTGAAATACTAGAGACGAACGACTAGTGAGGTGTGGGGTTCTTTCTCTCCATTAATCATCTCCCAAAAGGACTTAAAGTGAATCCCCCGAGCGAGTGATTCATAAGTCGACCCAATCACCCATTTGGGGCAAGGTCTAGGAATAACTGAATACAACAGTGAGTGGTAGAACACGGTCAGAAAGTAAATGGTTTAGGGTCTCACCTGATTTCTGTCAGAACACCATGGATCAGCCAAGATACGAACCCTTTGACATTGATAAAGGAGCAGACAAGGTGTTCTTCATTGGTTCTGCATTCATGGTTCTCTTCCTGTTTCTCCTGTGATCTGAGGCCCTCTGTGTTGAGAAAGCACAGAGGGTTATAGAGAAACTGAGTTAGTCGGCAAGAAGAGCTTCTGCCTGGGATACCCAGCGATAGACATGTGCCTGCTCTGGGCCAGGACTGAAGTCGATGCGATCGTTGTTGTTGATTGAAATCGTCTCCTCACATAGAGCACGAATGTCGGCAACAAGATTAGGAGTGTGATCTACACCAACAAAGTCAGCAACCTTCCTGACCTCGTCCCAGTTGGTGAGCCCCTCATCCTCAAGAGAATCGAAGACACGAACTGCAGGTCCGTTTGCGAAGTCAGTTAGAAGTCTTCCTGTCTCATAGGCAGTGACAGCCCCATCTCCACCTTCGTGAAGGGCCTTATCAAGATTGAATAGGTGATCGATGATGCCGAGTGTCTGTGTAGCGGTAGTGGTAGTCATTTGTTTGTTTGGTAGTAGTGGTAGATGATTAGTTGTTGATTGAATGTTTTGCCGGGAACTATATTGGGCACTTACCAAACCCTCCTCTTTATTCCCCCACCGCCTCCAGCTACGGCGCAGTTTCATGGGGTCTTGTATTAGAGAGAATTCCCGGCAGTTGATCAAGCGAATCCCTTGTGTCGCTTGTTAGGAATGCTGACTAAGAAGGGAGAGTTACTGCGAATCTCTCGAACAATTTCTGGATCACACCCAGGTTCATCAATGAATTTTCCATCGAAGTCTGGGAACTCAACTAAAAGAACTGGAGACCTTGGATCACAGGCACAGAGATACTTGTCCAATGCCCTAACCCTTTCAGTGGAATTAAGAAGCCTTGCCCGTACTGGCAACTCTCCATCCTCACCTAGCAATCCACGAGGAAAAACCCGAACTTCACCTGGGGTAATGGGCTTAATGCCATTGACTTCAAGTGCTGCCAAAATCCCTGCATTTGCAAATACAGCGGCTTCAGGTTCTCGGGGCCAGAAGTTAATCACTTCAGGCTGATTGCTATACCCCCTGTAGTTCCCATAGGAATAGACGAAGTTGGGGTCCCCATGAGTGCCCTTGCCCCTTACTGCGAGTTGCCTGGCAGTTCCTTGCTCCTCATTCTTCTTGATATTTTGAGCAATCTGTTTAGCGGAAGCGAATAGGTTAAACATTTTTCTAGTTGCAGTAGTGGTAGATGAAGCAATTAATAAATGGAGGAGTGGTATGCCTACCTCCGGTGTGACACGATGCTTGAAGCCACAGCGGCCCATACCAGCCGCTTAGTTACCCCTGTTAGTTGGAGTAGAAGTTGATATCAATCAACCTGCGAAGTGATTCCGCAAGATCCAGATCGAATCGGAGATCAATCTCCAGTTCCAGAACAGGAATCTGAAGAGCAGCAGAAAGAAGTACCAGCTCGTTGCGAGTGAAAGTAGTCATTGGTTGGTTTCCTATGGATTAGTAGGAACTTTGTGTTCCATGCATCTAGTTTAACAGGTAGATGCGTTGTTTTTAATGAGAGTTGGCTGAGTGAATCACAGAGAGTGAAACCAGTTCACCCTCCATGGACTGATCAATCAAAGCAGTTGGGCAAGAGTGTTCAGATCAAGTTCTAGTTGTTCCTTGTCTTCTGTCCAGCGGATCAGGTGCTTGTTGTCCAACCACAGCATCACAAGGTCATGCAAATCATCCAGTACTGCCTCAGCAGATTCAACGATGTGAGAACCGAGGGGTTCCAAATCGCCGTGATCTAGTCCCATGAGGTGCATTTGAGCACCCATCTTGAACACATCAGGAATCATCAAGGCTGATTTTCCCTCCTCTTGAGCAATGTCCTGAACCGTGGCCAATGTGTGGAGGTAGCTATCCCTTACGAACTTGAAGGCCACCTGAGTGGTTACATCGCTGAGTTGGTTCTTCTCGATGCCGTTGAACTCCTCGAATTGAAGTTGAGGGGTTTGAAAGAGAGTTGTGAGAGTCATAAAGGTGAATGTCCTTGATGGTTGATTCAGGGTTTGTTCCCTGTCCTCTAATCATCTCTCCATAGGACTCAGACCGCCTCCCCCATTCGGATGAATCCCTGGTCATCTGTCTCACCCATTTGGGTGAGGTCTACTGAGGATCTGGGTGCCCCATTCAAAGTGTCACTTCCATGCAGGTGGATTGGATCTCCAGTAGCTCCTGCTGCGACGCCTTCCTCTATTGGGATAACCCCTACTTGGACCAGAGCTACTGGATCCACCGTGGCAGTGATATGCCTGTGACCCCCCATGGCAACCATTGCCATCAGTTCCACCACTATGTGAGAACACTGGTGTGACAGCAACTGATTGAAGAATGATTGTGGCAAAGACAGTCGCTGTTGCAGTAAATTTAGAAAAATACATCTAGAACATTACAAACAAGGTTTCCTCCGCACTTTGATTGCGGTTTAGGTAGTGAGTATGAGAACGGATTACTAGACCTTCCAATATCACTTGCTGTGACATCCTCAGTTGCACATTCAATCCGACTGCCAGTGCATAGTTCTGAGTCTCGCTTTGTAATGGGTGGTGGTGGTAGAACCTTGGTTCTCACAGCTGCCTTAGGAGCACCAGGAATATTTCCACATAAGGCCATCATCATTTCAGTTTCTCCTGGATCTGGATTGTTCCATTTGCCCCATCCATCACTAGAAAGCCTTGATATTTTTAACCCTTTACAAGTAACAGCTATATCGTGAATCAATAAATCATTCCTTCTTGTTGCCTTTCTAGTAATTTCTCTCTCAAATATTGTCCTCTCGGTTGTTCTCGTTCCGTTTGGTGCAAGCTTCCAGTCATTCCAGTTGTAGTAGTAAGAACCATATTGTTTCCATCCCTCCATTGCCTGTTCTCTCGTTCTCTCCTTCTTGAGTAGTTCTTGACTTTTATTCTGCTCAACTTTATCTAAAATATATTGCTCTTCAGGTGTTATATGTTGACTTTGATCAATCCAGCCATTTTCTAATAATCGAGGACTAGATATTGATGGTATCTCAGCATATGACTCTGGTATTGATACTAATGATACTAAAACAAGCGGTAATAAAATCTTCTTCATTACTTGTCACCTTCATCTTCTGAGTTTATGTGATTCAGCAAGTATTCACACCAGTTGCCGTGATTCTTAGCATCTTCCTGAGTTTCCTCATCACCTTCCATAGCCGCTAGAAGTCTGTATACCGCAGCTTTTTGATTCATGTCCATTGAATAGCCTTTCCTCCCACTATCCCCTCAATAGACTCAGAGCGAATCCCCCATTCGGGTGAGATCTCTGGTCACCTGCCTCACCCATTCGGGTGAAGCAATAAAAAACCCCACTTGTGACGGGGCTAGTGAATATCATGAGTTAAGTTGCCAGTAATAAATAGTTTTTTCAGAGCTTGATATTACGAGCAGGAAGTGTATTCGCAATAGGGCAGAATTTAGCTGCAAGCTTTGTATCCTTTTTCTTAATCCAATTTCCTCTTGGCTTGCCTTTCCAATACATTGCAGTTGTCTTATCTTTGCAGTCACGAATATAAAAAACTTTGAATCGAACCCAACCAGCTGTCGTTCCAGGAGTACCGGGTATTGTCATTGTGGCTGGTGGAGTAGTTGTGCAGCTAATAGAGGTGCCCCAGGAGATCAAAGCAACCCACACCTGGAACGTTCGGCCCCAGGTGCCAACGCCAGCAGCTTCGACCGATCATTGCCATTGGAATGGTGATTCACGCTTGACCCTCGGGCATTGCTCGGGGGTTTCTGGTGGCATGGTGCTTGTTCAATGTGGATGCCTGTGGTGAACATCGCTCACATGCGGGTGTGCATGGGCGGTTTGGGAATGCTCGTGTTCATGGGCATGCCAGAAGGGGTGATCGGTGTCCATCCCCTCGAGCTCCTGCGGGCTGTGCTCGTGCTCGTGGTGGAGATCGCCTGCTGCTAGGTCATGGCAGTGGCGATGGTCGTGGCGCAGCGCATGATGCTGATGCCAGTAGCTGTGTTCTTCCCTCAGCAATAGAACGACGCCTGACCCCATCAATCCGGCGGCAACACTCAGGTTCAGCGTGAAGGAATCACGCAGCACCACAAGCGCAAACAAGGCGCCCACAAAAGGCGCTGTGGAAAAGATCACGGCTTCCCGCGCTGCACCCAGATCCCGCAACGCCAGGAGATCCAGCCAGATCGAAAGGCCGTAGCCCAGTGCACCGACAAGCAGCAAGGCCGCGCAGACGGTGGCAGGTGGAAAGGGATGCCCCAGGACCCAGGCAAGAACGAGCATGGGCAGCGATGCACCCAGTGCCTTGACGGTGGCAATCTGAATCGGATCGCGCAGACTCAGGCGTTGGCTGAGGTTGTTGTCGATCCCCCAGGCCAGGGTCGCCAGAGCGATCAGGGCAGCTCCGGTGGCATTGACACCGCCGAGTGATCCATCCGAAAGAACGATGGCCCCAGCGATGGTGAGCGCTGCTGCCGCAGCGCCGCGTTTGCCGAGATGTTCACGCCCCACCAGAACAGCGATGGCCAGGGTGAAGACGGTCTCAAGGTTGAGCAACAGTGAACTCGATGCGGCTGGTAACCGCGCCAGGCCGTGAACCAGGGCAACGGGCCCGACGATCCCGCCCAGAAGGATCAACCCAGCCAAGGCAGGCGCATCACGCCGTTGGAGGGGGCTTTCATCCTGGGTTCGGCCTTTCATCAGCCGAACAATCGCCAGAGCCAGAGTCGTCCCTGCGTAGAGCAACCCGGCAATGCTCAGGGACGAACCGCTGGCCGTGAACGTACTGATCAGTGGGGCGCTGC
>ERZ891134.1175-NODE-1175-length-18938-cov-6.302335_pt1 | contig 18938 bp, 15 predicted proteins | sample MGYA00520888_ERZ891134 | MGnify/ENA primary metagenome ERZ891134 (study PRJEB32303, sample SAMEA104408692) | aquatic metagenome | biome: Brackish water; feature: Coastal; material: water | place: Baltic Sea | collected 2014-10-23 | depth 10 m ... | reverse complement strand
TTATCGCCCTTCTCGAAGAACTTCACCGGGTGTGTGATCGGCTTTGGGTCACCTTCGAGGTGGCCGGTCTCGGTCAGGATCTCCACCATGCGCTCCTTGGCCGTGTGCGCGGTGGCGCCGGCGATGCGCTCGTAGCAGCCGCGGGCTGCATCGGAAGCGATCCATTCGGGGACCTCGCGGATGACGCGGCCGTCCCAGCCGATGATTGGGCGAGTGGGCAGTTGCAGTTCCCGCCACCAGGTGACGTCGGTGAGATCACCGAAGGTACAGATCATCGCGATGCCCGAGCCTTTCTCGGGGTCAGCGAGGGCGTGTGCGACGACGGGCACTTCAACATCGAAAGCTGGCGTGCGCACGCTGCTACCGAAAAGTGGTTGGTACCTCTCGTCGTCGGGGTGAGCAACGAGGGCGACGCATGCGGCCAGGAGTTCTGGCCGGGTCGTTTCGATGTAGACCCGATCAGTGTCGGTTTGGCTGGCCTTCGGAAATCCGATGCGGTGGTAAGCGCCGTCTCGTTCCCGGTCCTCGAGTTCGGCCTGGGCCACCGCGGTGCGGAACGTGACGTCCCACAGCGTGGGCGCCTCTGATTGGTACGCCTCTCCGCGCGCGAGATTTCGCAGGAAGGCAAGTTGGCTCGTGCGCTGCGCGTTGGCATCTATGGTCTGGTACGTCTGCGACCAGTCGATCGACAGACCCATGCGCCGCCACAACTCTTCGAAGGCTTTTTCGTCCTCAATGGTCAGCCGTTCGCATAACTCGACGAAGTTGCGTCGACTAATCGGGAGTTGATTCTTCGCATCCGGCTTCTCGGGAGGCTCGAAGGAGGGCTCGTACGGCAAAGATGGATCGCAGCGCACGCCGTAGTAGTTCTGCACCCGTCGTTCCGTGGGCAGGCCGTTGTCGTCCCAGCCCATCGGGTAAAAGACTTCAAACCCGCGCATGCGCTTGTAGCGGGCCATGCAGTCGGTGTGCGTGTACGAGAAGACGTGCCCCACGTGTAGCGATCCGCTCACGGTGGGTGGGGGAGTGTCGATCGAGTAAACCTGCTCGCGGGTCTTGGTTCGATCGAAGCGGTAAGTGCCTTGCTCTTCCCAGGCCGAAGACCACTTGTTCTCGATGCCGTCTAGCGACGGCTTTTCCGGAACCTCGGGCGCTGATCGCATGGTGGCTCATCCTAGGAGGGGGAGCGCTTGCCTACACTCGCACGGTGGACCTCGCGCGCGTGTGGGCGGAGCTCGATTCGCGATGGCCCGAATCGATTATCGAACCCTCCCTTACCCGCATCGCCTCGGTCATGGAATTGCTCGGTGATCCCCAGCGTGCTTATCCGGTAATCCAGGTTGCAGGCACCAACGGGAAAACATCCACAGCACGAATGATCGAAGCGCTGTTGCGCTCTCACGGTTTGCGAACCGGGTTGTACACCTCACCCCACCTCGTTGATGCCCGAGAACGCATCCAACTTGATGGTGAACCGATCAGCGAAGAAAGGTTGCTTGACACCTGGGCCGACATTGAGCCGTACATCCACTTGGTCGATAAGAACTCGGTGGATGCCGGCGGTGTGCGGATGTCCTACTTCGAGGTTCTCACGGCGCTGGCCTACGCGACTTTCGCCGATGCGCCGGTCGATGTGGCGGTGATCGAAGTCGGCATGGGCGGCACCTGGGATGCCACCTCGGTAGCAGCAGCGAAGGTCGCGGTGATCACACCGATAGGTATGGATCATTCGGAGTACCTAGGTGACACCATCACGGAGATCGCCGGAGAGAAGGCCGGCATCATCGCTCCAGGCGGCGTTGCCATTAGCGAGCGGCAAAGTGAAGAGGCAATGGACGTCTTGCTTCGCCGGGCCGCCGAGACCGACACGCAGTTGTACGCCGAGGGCCGTGAATTCGGCATCGTCGAGCGCGAGATTGCGGTAGGTGGTCAGGTAGTCACGATCCGCGGTTTGCGGGGCGAATACGACGATCTCTTCGTTCCATTCTTCGGCGAACATCAAGCATCCAACGCCTGCGCTGCACTCGTGGCGGTCGAGGTATTCCTCGGGTCGGATGACCAACCGTTGAATGTCGAGGTGATGCGTGAGGGCTTTGCGATGGCCGAGACGACAGGGCGCTTGCACGCAGTTCGCCTTGATCCCACGGTATTGGTCGATTCGGCGCACAACCCGCACGGAGCACAAGCGCTCGCCGCAGCCATTCATGACTCGTTTACGTTCGATCGGTTGATCGGCGTGGTGGGTGTACTCGGCGACAAAGACGCTGCTGGTGTGCTCGGGGCGCTCGAACCCGTGCTCGACGCAATCGTGCTCACCACCCCGGCATCCGCTCGCGCGATGCCGGTGGAGGATCTCGCCGCAATTGCCGAAGATCTCTTTGGCTCCAAGGAAGTGATGATCGAACCCGATCTCCTCGAGGCCGTAGACCGGGCGATGGCCTGGGCTGAAGCCGACACGGAGACCGGTGGGAATGGAGTGCTGATCACCGGGTCCGTCGTGCTGATCGGCGACGCCTTGCGTTTGTTCGAGCGACAACGTGGGATGGGCGAGGTTCAGGCCTATCAAGAGGGACTCGACTGATGCGCGTACTCGGTTCCACTGTGCTGATCACCGAGGCGATCATCGTGATGTTGGCGGCGCTAGTGGCCGCCGGAACGGGTGCGGTGGACAGCATGGGGACGTCCTTGGCGGTTGGCGGCGTCCTGGCACTTTTGCTGATCGCTGCCGTGGGAACTATGGGGCGGCCATCTGGTGTGATCGTGGGATGGGTACTTCAGGGGTTCGTGCTCGCGTGGGGTTTTTGGGTGCCCTCCATGTGGGTCGTCGGTGGGATCTTCGCAATCTTGTGGTTCTTGGCCGTACGTAACGGCGCTCGGGTCGATGCACTGCGCGCCCAGCGGGCCGCAGAGGAAGAGCAGCCAGGCGGATAGGCTCTCGTCTCCGAACCAACCGATTTTCGAAGGGACTACCCGTGTCAGAGCGCACTCTCGTCTTGATCAAGCCCGATGGCGTCGAACGTGGCCTTGTAGGAGAGGTGCTCGCGCGGATCGAGCGCAAGGGATTCGTACTCATCGCACTACAGATGCGCACCCTGGAGCGGGAGATCGCCGAAGAGCACTACGGCGAGCACAAGGACAAGCCCTTCTTCGCTGACCTCGTGGCCTTTATTACCGGTGGACCGTTGGTGGCAGCCGTGATTGAGGGCCCCGAGGCGATTGCTTCATGGCGCTCGATGATGGGCGCGACCAATCCGGCTAACGCCGCCCCGGGAACCATCCGCGGCGATCTTGCGACCGAAACGCAGATGAATGTCACGCATGGATCGGATTCACCGGAATCAGCGGCGCGGGAGATCGCCTTGTTCTTCCCCGGTTTGGCCTGAGTGCCTCAGCAGCAAACCGAATGCACCGGCGGCGCGCTTGGGCCGTCTTTGATGCAGTGGCCGACACCGGTGCGTCGTTCTTTCCCGTGGGTTCTCGGCGGACTCGGCGTTGCGGCTGTTTCAGTACCCCTCCTGGGTGTCGCTGGCCTGCGCGGCCTGGTCAAGATCGCTCGCACGAAGGGACCACTTGCTGCCGGACTTACCGCAGGCGGCGCGGCATCGGCCCTCGTTGGAGCAAATGTGGCTCTGCGAGCGGTACGTCGATCGAAGGTCCGGCAACTGCGGGACGCTGCACGCAAAATCGATGACGGCTTCTCGGTTCCGCCGGTGAGTGCAGCGGTTACCACCGGACCGGGATCAGAACTTGGCTCGGCAGCGATCGGTCGCGAAGGTGCGCGCTACGTCGGCTCCGCAACCACACCTGACGACATCGAGTTCGTTACCGGTCGCGAGCCGATGGCTGAACCAATTCGAGTGTTCGTTGGTTATGACACCGCTGATTCCATCGACGCCCGCATCGAGTGTGCGATGACCGAATTGCGGCGCACCGGAGCATTCCGGCGTTCAACGTTGCTGATACAAGCGCCAGCCGGTACGGGGTACGCCAACAGCACACCGGTGGATGTAGTCGAAGTGTTGACCCGCGGTGACTGTGCATCAGTAGCGGTTGGGTACGGACTGCTCCCGAGTTTCCTGTCGTTGAATCGGGTCCCGACCGCCACGCGCACGCAGGGGGCGTTACTCGAGGCGATCGCCGATGAATGCCGAGGACTGAGTAACCCGCCCCGAGTGCTGCTCTACGGAGAGAGTTTGGGCGCGAAGGTTCAACAACTCGCTCTACCTGGGGGTATTGCCGATCTTGAGCGGCTAGGAGTCGATCGTGCTCTGTGGGTGGGCACACCTGGGGGAATCGACTACGACGAAACTCACCGCTTGTTCGACCCCGTCGGTATCACCATTGATCGCCCCGAACAGCTTCCGTTATGCACGCCCGAGGCACTCGACGGGATTCGTGTTTGGTTCGTGGAGCACGACGCAGATCCAGTGGTTCGCTTCCGGCGGGCGCTACTGCTCCATCGGCCGGATTGGCTTGATCCGACGGCAACACCGGGTCGGGGAATATCGGGACAGATGCGCTGGCGACCCGGGGTCACCTGGGCGCAGGTGCTGGTGGACACCGTGTATGCGACGGATGTGACGCCGGGGGATTTCCGTAGCGCCGGTCACGACTATCGGGCCGATTTGGGGGTGGCTGCGACCACGGCGTACAACCTGGGTGACGCTGACCGCTCCCCAAACTGGGAGGTCCGACTAGAAGACCGGCTGCGCGCACTGGAAATCCGCAGGGCCGAGCGGGTGGCTCCGGGTAGCGGCGCTTCCTAGCCGACTCGCTACTCTTAGACAGGGGCGTTTCTCACGGCCCTTCCCCGAGGGTCCGCCACGTGACCGCGGATCCGCCCCCTAGAGAGGTTGCCCTATGTCCGCCAGTAGCTCGTTCGTCGGCCGGGATATGGCCGTCGACCTGGGCACGGCCAACACCCTGGTGTACGTCCGTGGTCGGGGCATCGTGTTGAACGAGCCTTCTGTCGTAGCCATCAACAACAACTCAGGTGGCATCCTCGCGGTAGGTTCTGAGGCGAAACGGATGATCGGTCGGACGCCTGGCAGCATCGTTGCGATTCGACCTTTGAAGGACGGTGTGATCGCCGACTTCGACACCACTGAACGCATGCTTCGCTACTTCATTCAGAAAGTGCACCGTCGTCGCCATCTCGCCAAACCACGCTTGATTATCTGTGTGCCATCAGGGATCACCGGCGTTGAGCAGCGTGCGGTGAAGGATGCCGGTTACGCGGCGGGTGCCCGCAAAGTGTTCATCATCGAAGAACCGATGGCGGCTGCGATTGGTGCGGGTCTACCGGTGCACGAACCAACGGGGAACATGATTGTTGATATTGGTGGCGGCACCTCCGAGGTCGCGGTCATCTCACTAGGTGGCATGGTCACCAGCCTTTCGGTGCGCGTCGGCGGTGACGAACTCGATAACTCGATCGTTCAGTACATCAAGAAGGAGTACTCCTTGATGCTTGGCGAGCGCACCGCTGAAGAGATAAAGATGGCGATCGGCTCGGCTTTCCCGATGCCTGATGAGCCGCATGCTGAGATCCGAGGGCGAGACTTGGTTACCGGACTGCCACGCACCGTGGTCGTTTCGGCTGAAGAGGTTCGCCGAGCGATGGACGAGCCCGTGAATGCCATCGTCGATGCCGTCAAAGCAACCTTGGATCGCACTCCGCCGGAGTTGTCCGGCGACATCATGGACAGGGGGATAGTCCTGACAGGTGGTGGCGCTCTCTTGCGCGGGCTCGATGAGCGGCTGCGACACGAAACTGGGATGCCGATCATCGTGGCCGAGCGGCCGCTTGATTGTGTGGCGATCGGCTCGGGCAAGTGCGTGGAAGAATTCGAGGCGCTCCAGCAGGTACTGATCTCCGAGCCGCGCCGCTAGTAACCGTGAGTGCTGGCCCTGCGGCCGGCTCGGACACGGCAGACTCAGCCCCATGCTCTCAGGACGGACCCGCATCGCACTAGCGGTGTTGGTCGTCGCGTCGCTTACTTTCGTTATTTTGGACTTGCGTGGCGGGGATGGCCCACTGTCCAGTGCGCGGTCGGCTGTGTCGGCGGTGACCGGGTTGCTGCAACGCGGAGCGGCCACTGTCTTCTCGCCCATCACGTCGGCCGAGAACTGGTGGTCTACCTGGCGTAATCAAGCTGGCCAGATCGTCGAATTGCGCGCGGAGAACGAAGAGCTGGAGCGTGCACTTCGAGATTCCGCGAGTGATCGGGCGCGCGCCGATGCATTGGACGAATTGTTGCGGGTGGCTACCGCGGGTCGCTATCGAACCCTGCCAGCGGAGGTGATCTCTGTTGGCCCGGCACAGGATTACGCGTGGACGGTAACGATCGACGCCGGCTCACTCGATGGCATTGAACGGGAGATGACGGTCATCAACGGACAAGGGTTGGTTGGTCGCGTGTTGAAGGTGAACCAGACGACCGCCACTGTTGCCTTATTGATTGATGCGTCTTCCGCTGTAGGTGGTCGCGTGGCCACTACCGAGGAAATTGGGATTGTCGCTGGCACCGGCCGTCAGGATTCACTGGACTTTCAATTGCTCGATCCGCTTGCAGAGCTGGTGATAGGCGATTCGCTCGTTACTTTCGGATCAAGCGGCGGACGCCCATACGCGCCGGGAATCCCGATTGGTGAGGTAACGGATATCACCGGAACGGCTGGTCAGTTGACACGGGTCGCGACGGTCCGGCCGTTTGTCGATGTCTCCCAATTGAGTGTCGTCGGTGTGATCGTTCGGCCACCTCGAGAAGACCCCCGCGATTCGGTGCTACCGCCCCGCCAACAACAGGCCGAGACTGACGACACGACTAGCGACGATCAGGACATACCCGAGCAAGACGGCAACGAAGAGGCGGACGTTGATGACGGAGCAAGGGCTGAAGTGGGCGAATCGTGATCGTTCGTCAGGGTCTGGTCATCGGGGTGCCGCTACTGATCGCCTCGATCATTCAGGTCACGTTGTTGAGTCGACTCGGCTTGCCTGGCGCCACACCCGATTTAGTTGTCGTGACGGTCATTGCAGTGGCCCTTGCGATGGGTCCTGGGCAAGGAGCCTTCGCCGGCTTCCTCGCTGGCATCATCATCGATGTCTCACCGCCATCTGACACCGTGATCGGAGTGAACTCGATCGTTTACCTGGCGATCGGATTCGTTGCCGGTTACATCGTTGATAAGAGGGATCTGACCGTCATCGTGATGATCGCCGCCGGTGGGCTCGCGTGTGCCGCGGCTTCGCTGGGAACCGCCGTGGTCGATTCACTCTTGGGTAGTCCCCGCGTGCTGTGGGACAGCGTGCCGCTCATCACGTTGACCAGTGCCGGGTACGGGGCGGTGCTGGCCCGCGCTGTGGTTCCGCTGATGCAGTGGTTGACCAGGAAACTCGCTCCTGAGGTGCTACTCGAGGGGTGACGGCGAGGACATCTGGCGCACATGGCCCGAAAGAGGGGGTCGGGAACGCCGTCCAGGGGTGAGTCGTCGTACCGTCTAGGTAGGGCGAGCGCAGGTTCGCGGATCAGTCGGCAGATCGGGAGGTCGCATGAGCCAGCGATCAAACCTGCGTCTGCTCGTTCTCGGCGCCTTGATGTTCTCGCTGGTTCTCACCTTGCTCGGCCGTTTGTACTACCTGCAGGTGGTCACAAGTGAGGAGTACAAGACCGCGGCCGTGAACAACACTGTCCGCGAAGTCGTGGAACCAGGAGTTCGCGGGTTGATCCTCGATCAGGCCGGCCGTCCGCTGGTGGCGAATCGGACCTCTCTGGTCGTGACGGTGGACAATTTGGTTCTGGATCGCGAGCCCGACAACGGTGTGGCGGTGATTGAACGCCTCGGAAAGATCTTGGACATACCGGCAGAAGACATTGCCGATCAGTTGATGCCCTGTGGCACCGAGGGCGCGAAGCCACCCCCGGTCTGCTGGAACGGCACCCCCTATCAGCCGGTGCCGATCGCTCAAGACGTCGATCCGCAGGTTGCACTGTCGATCATGGAGAAGGGGCAGTTGTATCCGGGCGTTGAGGCGAAGTTAACGGCTATCCGCGAGTACCCGCAACCCTTCAACGTCAATGCCGCGCACCTTCTTGGCTATCTCGGCCCGGTATCGGAAGAGCAACTCGAAGCCCAGGGCGGCACTACGGCCTATGACCGGCTACGCCGCACAGACGTTGTAGGTCGTTCTGGGTTAGAGGCCTACTACGACGAAGACGTTCGTGGAAAGCCTGGAGTCACCACGCTCGCCGTGGACACCGCAGGACGGGTGACCGGAACCCTCGAAGCATTCCCACCGCAACCGGGCGATTACTTGGTGTCCAGCATCGATGCTCATCTGCAATCGGTGGTGGAGGAACAACTCGTCGGGGCGGTGCAACGAGCCCAACGGCAAGGCAACCCCGGAGATTCCGGTGCTGCAGTCGTGGTCGATGTGAAGACCGGGCGCATCTTGGCTATGGCGAGCTACCCAACGTATGACCCATCGATCTGGGTTGGCGGAGTGACAAAGAAGCAGTTCGAGAAGTTGATGGATTCTGGTTCTTTGGCCTCCAACGCGACCCAAGGGTTGTTCGCCCCTGGTTCGACCTACAAAGTGGTCAGCACTCTGGCGGCGGCGAAATCGGGTTTCAATCTCGGTGGTTCGTACGACTGTCCGAGTCGGGTCAAACTCGGAACGCAGGTGTTCCGCAACTTCGAGTCCTCGGCCTACGGTGAAATCTCATTGCGTCGGGCGCTCGAGGTTTCCTGCAACACGGTTTTCTACAACATTGCGAACGACATGTGGCTCGATGCAGGAGGCGATGACGCCGGGCGCGAAGGGGCGGATCCAATCGCCGATGCGGCTTTGCAACTCGGGCTCGGCCAGGGAACGGGAATCGATTTGCCGGTCGAATCAGTCGGCCGAGTTGCGAGCCGAGACTTCAAGGCCGAAAACTGGGAGCGCAAGCGAGATACCTGGTGCAAAAACGCGGTCGAGGGCTACCCCGAAACACGCAAGACGGACCCAGAGCTAGCGGATTACTTCACCGCGTTGGACCAAGAGAACTGCGCTGACGGTTTCCGATGGCGCGAGGGTGATGCGCTCAACGCATCCATCGGTCAGGGTGACACCGCGGTAACTCCACTGCAAATGGCGATGGTTTACGCCACGATCGCGAACGGCGGCACACTGTACGAGCCTCGACTAGTGAAGGCCCGGATTTCAGCGGATGGATCGCAAGTGGAAGAGATCCCCCCAATCGTTGCTGACGAGATCACTGGCTCGCGCGCTAAGCGCGGAATCGCTTTCTTGCAAGACACCCTCCCGGGTGTCACCACAAGCGGATCCGGACGTACCCCCTTTGCGGGCTTCCCCCTCGATCAAATCCCGGTGGCATCGAAGACTGGTTCGGCTCAGGTCACAGGCGACAAAGTGTCGACTTCGTGGTTTGCCTCCTACGCTCCCGCGAATGACCCCCAATACGCGGTGGTCATGATGGTCACCCAAGGCGGTACCGGCGCAAAAACCTCTGGGCCCAGTGTGCGCAAGATCTACGAAGCTCTGTTTGGTGTGAAGGGTCAAGATGTCGATCCTGCACGCAGCGTGCTGGTAGACGGAAAGCCAAGTTCGCAGCTACCGGTGATCCGCGAAGATGGAACTCCGGTCATGCCGCTAGGTGAGGATTCCGGGCTGCCAGAAGCACGCGATCCTGATGGCAGCAACGTGAGTGCTCGTGGTCGCGACAACAGTCGCGGAGGGGACGGCGCATGACGAGTCTTTTCCCAACCAAATCCTCCGACGCTGCGGTTGCGCCGCGCCGAGAGCGCCAAGGCGGCTACTTCCGGGATCTGGACTGGACTTTGATCATCGCCGCGCTTGGTGCGTCCATCATGGGTGCGGCGTTGGTTTGGTCGGCGAGTCGAGCAGATCTGGCCGCCGAAGGTGACCCGCAGTCCTACCTAAAGCGTCACCTGATCAATCTCGGGGTTGCGCTCGTGCTCGGTGTGATCGCCACTCGTGTCAACTACCGATGGCTGCGCGCGTACACCCCCATCTTGTACGGGGCATCTATGGCGCTGTTGTTGGTGCCCTTCGTTCCCGGGCTCGGAGTGACGATCGCCGGTGCCCGAGCCTGGATCGACGTCCCGCTTGGGTTGACGATTCAGCCATCAGAGTTCGCGAAGATCGCGGTGATTTTGATGATGGCGGCGCTGTTGTCGGAAAGACGCGATATCGAAGACGAACCAAGCTCCCGGGACGTGTTGCTCTCCTTAATCGTTGCTGCGATCCCGACCGGGATCATCTTGATCCAGAACGACACCGGCACAGTGCTGATTCTGGGAGCAGTGGTGATCGCTGTCATTGCCATTGCCGGTGTTCCAACGAAGTGGTTAGTTGGGTTGATTGGCGCGGCAATTTTGGGCATTTTGGTCGCGGTCCAGTTGGGTCTTTTGCAGCAGTACCAGGTGGAACGTCTGACCTCCTTTATAAACCCCGACCAGGACATTGGGGCGAGTGCTTACAACGCCAACCAGGCGCGGATCGCCATCGGTGGTGGGGGTATGGACGGCTATGGCCTATTCCAGGGTCCGCAGACGCAGGGCAACTTCGTGCCGGTGAACGAAAGTGACTTCATCTTCACGGTTGTGGGGGAGGAACTCGGCTTTATCGGTTCTGCCATCCTCATAGTGCTGTTGGCCATAGTTCTGTTTCGCGCGATTGCGACCGCGTGGAAGGCAGATGACATGTACGGCCGATTGGTTGCCAGTGGTATCGCGGCCTGGTTCGCCTTCCAAATGTTCGAGAACATCGGTATGACCTTAGGCATCATGCCGATCACGGGGATCCCGTTGCCCTTCGTGTCAGCTGGCGGCACCTCCCTCATGGCAACCTGGATCGCCGTAGGTTTGCTGCAAACGGTGCGGATGCATTCCCTGGCTGCCTTCCGCGCGCAAGTGTGAATCGGTCCAAGACACCGCGTCTACTCGTTACCCTTGCGGGCATGACGGATCTGAGAGCTGGCCGAGCGATCGGCGCTTCCCATTTTGATCGACTCGAACCGCTCTTGGCGCAGGTGGCCAAGCCAATCCAATACGTGGGCGGGGAGGTCAATGCCGTCACGAAAGAGTGGGGTGCGGCTCAGGTGCGCTGGGCGCTCATGTACCCGGACGCCTACGAAGTAGGCGCCCCCAATCAAGGCATCCAGATCCTTTATGAGGTGTTAAACGAACAACCAGACATCTTGGCCGAGCGCAGTTACGCCGTCTGGCCAGATCTCGAACAAGCAATGCGCGATTCCGGAGTGCCACAGTTCACCGTCGACGGTCACCGAGCGTTGGGTGACTTCGATCTCCTTGGCATCTCCTTCGCTACCGAGCTCGGCTACACCAACATGCTTACCGCTTTGGACCTGGCAGGTATCGCTCTGCATGCGAAGGATCGCGATATCGACGCGCCGCTAGTGGTTGCCGGCGGTCACGCGGCTTTTAATCCCGAGCCGATTGCGGATTTCATCGACGTAGCCGTACTCGGGGACGGCGAGGAAGCGGTGTTGCTGATCTCCGGAATCGTGCGGCAGTGGAAAGCCGAAGGGAGGCCGGGCGATCGCTTGGAGTTGCTGATGCGCCTGGCGCGCACGGGATCTCTCTACGTGCCGTCCCTGTACGACGTCACCTACCTCGTGGATGGGCGTATCCAGCGGGTTGTACCGACCCACCCGGACGTTCCCTGGCGCGTGGCCAAGCACACGCTCATGGATCTCGACGAGTGGTCCTACCCCAAAGCCCCGCTGGTTCCGCTCGCCGAAACCGTGCACGAACGGATGAGCGTCGAGATTTTCCGCGGGTGCACGCGCGGGTGCCGCTTTTGCCAGGCAGGCATGATCACCCGTCCGGTGCGCGAACGCTCCATCACCGGAGTAGCCGAGATCGTCCAGCGCGGATTGGAGGCGACCGGCTTCGAGGAGGTCGGGCTGCTGTCCTTGTCCAGTGCCGATCACTCCGAGATCGGCGACATCGCCAAGAATCTCGCGGATCGGTATGAGGATTCGCAGACATCGTTGTCTTTGCCGAGCACCCGCGTTGATGCGTTCAACGTTGATCTCGCCAACGAGCTCTCGCGCAATGGCAGGCGTAGTGGTTTGACCTTCGCCCCTGAAGGCGGCAGCGAGCGGATGCGCAAGGTGATCAACAAGCAAGTGACCGAAGAGGACTTAATCCGCACGGTCACCACCGCGTACGCGTCCGGTTGGCGGCACGTGAAGTTGTACTTCATGTGTGGGCTGCCCACCGAAACTGACGATGACGTCCTACAGATCGCCACCTTGGCTAAGGAGGTCATCAAGGCCGGCCGGGAGATTTCCGGTCGTCGCGACATCAAGTGCACAGTGAGTATCGGCGGTTTCGTGCCCAAACCGCACACTCCATTTCAGTGGGCGAGCCAGCTCGACCATGAGACGACCGATTCGCGATTGATGAAGTTGAAGGAAGCCATCCGCTCGGATCGCGAATACGGCAAGGCCATCGGCTTGCGTTACCACGATGGCAAGCCCGGCATCGTCGAAGGTTTACTTTCCCGCGGTGATCGTCGGGTGGGTCGGGTGATTGAGACAGCCTGGCGCGCCGGTGCACGCTTCGATGGATGGAGTGAGCACTTCTCGTACGACGGCTGGATGACGGCAGCCGATGGGGCCTTTGCACAGGATGCCATCGATGTCGATTGGTTCACCATCCGCGAGCGTGAACGAACTGAAGTGCTGCCCTGGGATCATCTGGATTCGGGGTTGGACAGCGCCTGGCTGTGGGAGGACTGGCAGGACGCCCTCGACGAAGTTGCAGTGGACGACTGCCGCTGGACTCCGTGCTTCGACTGCGGAGTATGCGACCAACTTGGTACTGAGATCCAGGTCGGACCGACGGGGGTCACGTCCTTACCGATGCCCGAGGTCCGCGCCGGTGGCTAGTCGCCGCCCACCAGATCGAGACGTTGCCCCGGTAGTTCAACGAATCCGTCTGCGGCACGCCCGCCGCGGCCGGTTGCGCTTTTCCAGCCATCGGGATTTCCAGCGTGCGCTGGAGCGGGCGATCCGGCGGGCGGGTCTACCGATCGCGTTCAGCGCCGGCTTTTCCCCGCATCCGAAGATCTCCTACGCCGGTTCGGCGCCCACGGGAGTGGCCAGTGAGGCGGAGTACGTGGAAATCGGGTTGACCTCGCCCAGAGATCCGGTGGCGGTACAGGTGGCGTTGGATGCCGCGCTCCCTCCGGGGTTGGACGTTATCGACGCCGTAGAGGTGCGCACCGGCGATTTCGCGCAACGCCTAGAGGCGAGTTGGTGGCGGATCGAGTTCCCCGAAGTGGATCCGGGGGTCGTAGGAGCGGCCCGCGAGGCCTTCTGGGCCGCTGACAGCGTGGAGGTTGAGCGGCGAACGAAGTCCGGCCTGCGCCGCTTCGACGCGCGCGAACCCGTCGTATGGATGGACGCGCAGCCGGAAGCGGTCGGCGGGTGTGCCATACTCGAGGTGGTCGTCCGGCACGTCACTTTGTCGGTTCGACCCGACGACGTACTGGCCGCGCTGCGGCAAGTGGCCGACCTAGCACCGCCGGTCCCACCTCGGGTAACCCGGCTGGCCCAGGGGCCTCTTGACCCGGCTACCTACGCCGTGGGCGATCCATTCGCTCCGGACCGCAGGGATTGACCCGGCGTCGATCGAGTCGTAGGTCCACGCAGCGCCACGCGCGCGAACCGACGACTACCCAGAAGGCTTTAATGAACCGGCTCCAGCGGCAGTGACCCGTTGAAGGGCCCTAAAGGAGCGCGACCCCATGGTCGACGAAACATCGAACGAATCCGGCTCGGCAGATCACGAGAGCCCCACAAAGAAGGCGTCCAAGTCGAAGGCAGCCAAGCCGAAGACTGCCAAGAAGACTTCCAAGAAGACTTCCAAGAAGACTTCCAAGAAGGCTTCCAAGCCAAAGGCCTCAAGCCAAGGCGAGTCCGACTCCAGTGAGCCGGCGACTGCGTCAACCGCCGCCCCGCTGTTCCAAGCCGCGCCGGAGAAGAAGGCTGCTCCGCGCCGCGCTACCCGCCGTACCGCACCTCCGGATCAAGAAGCACCGGACGTAAGTGACACCGCCGAGCGCGAAGCCCCGGTTGCCGAAAAGGCCGCCGAAGGAACGCAGACTTCCGACGAGTCCGGCGCAGCGGGCACCGCTGTCGGTGACGAGGACTCAGGCGAGAGCCGGACCTCCGGGCGGCGGCGCCGTGGGGGGCGCGGACGCCGGCGTAAGGGCTCCGAAGAAGAAAGTGACGATGGTGCGAGCGCATCGGACTCTGCTGACACGGGGGGTGCCGAGAGCGCCACGGATTCTGGTTCCGTCGAGGGCTCTGCTGACTCCACTGAGTCCACTGACTCCGCTGACTCCGCTGACTCCGCTGACTCCGCTGACTCCGAGAGTGGTACCGGCAGTAGCCGGCGGCGGCGGCGTCGCCGGCGGCGCGCTGACTCCGGTGGGGACACCGATAGCGGCGATGATCCGCCGAACACCGTCGTCAAAGTTCGTGAACCACGGGAGAGCAAGCGCGGCGACGCCGACAACATGCGTGGATCCACGCGACTCGAGGCCAAGAAGCAGCGCCGCCGTGAAGGTCGCGAAGCTGGACGTCGTCGTGCCCCCATCTTGAGCGAATCGGAGTTTCTCGCCCGCCGGGAGTCGGTCGAGCGGGTGATGGTCGTTCGACAAAGTGAAGACCGTACGCAAATCGCCGTTCTGGAAGATGGCGTGCTCGTCGAGCACTACGTCACCAAAGGGTCATCCGCCTCGATGGTCGGGAATGTTTACCTCGGTCGTGTGCAGAACGTGCTGCCGAGTATGGAAGCGGCCTTCGTCGACATTGGTCGTGGACGTAACGCGGTGCTCTACGCAGGTGAGGTGAATTGGGATGCCGCAGGCTTAGACGGCCAGCCCAAGCGCATCGAATTCGCGCTGAAGTCCGGAGACCCGGTATTGGTGCAGGTCACCAAGGATCCGGTTGGGCAAAAGGGTGCGCGACTCACCAGCCAAATCTCACTGCCCGGTCGCTTCCTGGTCTACGTGCCCGATGGCTCGATGACTGGAATAAGCCGCAAACTCCCGGACACGGAGCGGACCCGGTTGAAGTCAATCCTGAAGCGGGTTATGCCAGAAGACGCCGGCGTAATCGTTCGCACCGCAGCTGAGGGTGCATCGGAAGAAGCCCTCGAAGCAGATGTTGAGCGGCTGCAAGCGCTGTGGACCGACATAACCGAGGCCACTAAGAAGGCCAGTCCACCGGAGCTGCTCTACAGCGAGCCGGATCTGTCGATCAAGGTCGTCCGTGACATGTTCAACGAGGATGTCGCGAAATTGGTCGTCTCCGGAGATTCCGCCTGGCGCACCGTCGATGCGTACATCTCGGCGGTCGCCCCAGACCTCCTCGAGCGACTCGATCATTGGGTTGACAACGATGACGTCTTCGCACGTTACCGAGTTGATGAGCAACTCATGAAGGCGCTGGATCGCAAGGTGTGGTTGCCCTCCGGTGGTTCGCTGGTCATCGACCGCACCGAAGCAATGACGGTGGTCGACGTCAACACCGGCAAATTCACCGGCTCCGGTGGCAACCTCGAACAGACCGTTACCAAGAACAACCTCGAGGCTGCTGAAGAGATCGTCCGGCAGCTGCGGTTGCGCGACATCGGCGGAATCATCGTGGTCGACTTCATTGACATGGTGCTGGAGAGCAACCGGGATCTGGTGTTGCGCCGGTTGGTGGAATGCCTCGGCCGTGACCGCACCAAGCACCAGGTTGCCGAGGTGACGTCGTTGGGCCTGGTCCAAATGACCCGCAAGCGCATCGGCTCTGGATTGCTGGAGTCCTTCTCGGAGAACTGTGAGGTTTGCAGCGGACGTGGCATCAAGGTCTCGCTGGGCCACGCCCATGAGCCCGCTCCGCGTTCCCGGCGTCCGGCGGGCGCCGTAGATCCGGCACAGGTGGCCGCCCGGGCTCTCGCTGCCCGCGAGGCCGAGGGCGGAACGCCGGATTCTGCTCAGGAACCAGCGCTTAATCCGGCGCCGAATGCAGGCGAGGATCCAGCCGAGTTGCCCGACACCGAATCGGACCAATCGCTGTTCGCCAGCGACGACTGACGCCCGATTTCTCGCCTGAAGGGCCATGCCGTACCCTTAGCGCTTGCGCCTGAGGGCTCGACCTTCGCAAGTTGATAATTGCTTGCCGAGCCGTCGCCTTCGGGACTCACCCTCACGACAGGAGTACGCACGTGTACGCGATTGTTCGAGCCGGCGGCCGGCAAGAGAAGGTCGAGGTCGGTGATGTCGTTGTCCTCGATCGCATCACTGGCGATCCCGGCACAGCCATAGAACTGCCCGCGGTGCTACTCGTTGATGGCTCCACCATCACCAGTGAGAAGGCGGCGCTGACCAAAGTGAAGGTCACGGCCGAGATCGTCGACCAGCGCCGGGGACCGAAGATCGACATCTTGAAGTACAAGAACAAGACCGGTTACCGCCGTCGCCAGGGGCACCGCTCCGAATTGACCGCGGTCAAGGTCACCGACATCGCCACGGGCAAGTAAAAGGGACCGGACATGGCACATAAGAAAGGTGCGTCAAGCACCAGAAACGGCCGCGACAGCAACGCCCAGCGTCTAGGCGTGAAGCGCTTCGGCGGACAGAACGTCGGCGCCGGCGAGATCATCGTCCGGCAGCGCGGCACTCACTTTCATCCCGGACTCAACGTCGGCCGAGGCAAGGATGACACCTTGTTCGCGCTGTCTGCAGGTACCGTGGAATTCGGCTCGCGGCGCGGTCGTCGCGTCGTCAACGTCCTCGCCGAGTAGTCGTCCGGGCTCGCGCCCGGGTCGGTGGTCGCTATGAGCACTTTCGTGGATCGAGCAGTGGTCCACGCCCGCGGTGGTGACGGCGGCAATGGCTGCGCGTCGGTGCACCGGGAGAAATTCAAGCCGCTTGGCGGACCCGATGGGGGGAACGGCGGCCGGGGCGGCGACATCATCGCCGTGGTCGATCCATCCGTCACGACCCTTCTGGACTTTCACCGTCACCCGCACCGCAAGGCTGCCAATGGGCGTCCAGGTCAAGGGTCAAATCGCAACGGGGCTGAAGCAGACGATGTCGTCCTGCGGGTACCGAGCGGAACGGTAGTCACCACAGGCGACGGCGAAGTACTCGCCGATCTCGTGGGCGACGGGCAGACTTACGTTGTTGCCTCTGGTGGGCGAGGTGGATTAGGCAACGCTGCCCTTGCGTCGCCTCGACGTAAAGCCCCTGGCTTCGCTTTACTCGGTGAACCTGGAGAGGTTCGCGATGTCGTCCTGGAACTGAAGACAGTTGCCGATGTTGCGCTCGTGGGTTTTCCCAGCGCCGGTAAGTCGAGTTTGATCGCTGCGTTGTCGGCTGCTCGCCCGAAGATCGCTGATTACCCGTTCACAACGCTGGTGCCCAACCTCGGTGTGGTGAGCGTTGATGACATCGTCTTTACGGTGGCCGATGTCCCCGGCTTGATTCCCGGGGCTAGCGAAGGCAAGGGCTTGGGGCTGGAGTTCCTCAAGCACGTGGAACGCTGCGCCGTTCTCGTTCACGTACTTGATTGCGCTAGCGCTGAGCCCGGCCGTGATCCGATTGCCGATTTCGATGTGATCGAATCCGAATTGCGCTCCTATGGGGGGCTGAGTGATCGACCCCGCGTGGTGGCTTTGAACAAAGTCGATCTCCCCGACGGACGTGCGATGGCTGAGTTGGTGCGTCCTGAACTAGAGCAGCGCGGCTACGAGGTGTATGAAATCTCAGCGGCCACCCATGAGGGCCTGCGCCCCTTAGCTTTCGCCATGGGGCGGCATGTCCTGCAGGCTCGAGCGGAGGCACAAGACCGTGTCCCGCCACGCGTGGTCATCCGCCCGACACCCGTAGACGACCTCGGCTTCACCGTCACTGCGGAAACCGAAGGGTTCCGGGTGCGTGGCAGCAGGCCAGAACGCTGGGTGCGACAAACAGACTTCTCCAACGACGAAGCGGTGGGCTACCTTGCGGACCGCCTTGCCCGACTTGGCGTGGAGGAGCGACTCACCGAACTCGGCGCGCAACCAGGGGCAACGGTGATGATCGGCGGAGGCGAAGATGCCGTCGTTTTCGATTGGCAACCCACCATCGGCGGGGACATCAGCGGCCCACGCGGAAGTGACGATCGGCTCTACGTTGCCTCCGACAGTGGACAACAGATCTGGAATGAGGAAGACCAATGAGCGCAGTGCGCGAGGCGATTGCGTCGGCGCACCGGATCGTCGTGAAGATTGGCTCGTCGTCGTTGACCGCAGAGAGCGGGGGATTGAACGAGCAGCGGGTGGATGCGTTGATCGGCGCGTTAGCGCAGCGTCGTGCTCGTGGATCACAGGTAGTGGTGGTCACCAGCGGAGCCATCGCGACCGGCTTTCCAAGCCTAGGTCTGCGGGCCCGTCCTCGGGATCTGGCGACGCAACAGGCATCTGCCAGTGTTGGTCAAGGCGTTCTCCTCGCCCGTTACACCCAAGGTTTCGCCCATCACGGCATCACCGTTGGGCAGGTCCTACTGACATCGGACGATGTCACCCGCCGCAACCACTACCGCAATGCGCAGCGGACGATGTTCCGGTTACTCGAATTAGGTGTGCTGCCTATCGTCAATGAGAACGACACGGTGGCAACGGACGAGATTCGATTCGGTGACAATGATCGTCTGGCGTCGCTTGTCGCCCATGTGGTGCAGGCGGACGCGCTAGTTCTGCTCTCCGACGTGGATGGTCTGTATGACATGCCACCGCAGCGCCTCGGTGCCCGACTTGTTCCCGAGGTTCGGGACGTCTCGGATCTAACCGGGGTGCGTACGGGTGGTGTGGGTGATGCTGGCGTGGGTCTCGGTGGGATG
>ERZ891134.1174-NODE-1174-length-18940-cov-14.169129_pt1 | contig 18940 bp, 11 predicted proteins | sample MGYA00520888_ERZ891134 | MGnify/ENA primary metagenome ERZ891134 (study PRJEB32303, sample SAMEA104408692) | aquatic metagenome | biome: Brackish water; feature: Coastal; material: water | place: Baltic Sea | collected 2014-10-23 | depth 10 m ... | reverse complement strand
ACCAAGATCAGTGTACATTCACGTCCAAGTTTACCACCTTCGTTGTTGGCTGGATCCAGACCTTCTACTTTGACAAAACTTTTCTTTTTTCGTTCAAGTTTTTTCAAGGCGACGATTTCCTTGGATCTCTTGATGTCATCAATAACAGACCATCTCATAATAGTATTAATATCATTTGTTTTTGCGGAAGCTTTGACAGATGATTCTAGCTTGTGTTTTGATTGTGATTCAAATTCCGGGTTAACTACCTTGACAGACACAAAAATCCGGAAGAACTTTTTCACATCGGAGAGTGTGAACGAAGTTCCTTTCGGCTTTGATAATTTTGTCACAATTGGGCGCAAAATCGCCTCAGCCCATGAATCAACATGCGTCCCTCCCAGAGATGTATACACACCATTAACAAAAGAAACTGCTTGAAAACTCTGTGAAGGAGTCACAACAATTTCAGAATCGTTGTTTTTGATGTATAGTACATCTTGTTCTGTCGAAGCCATGTATAATTTGGAGTAATCTTTCATATTTTTCACTGGAATAAGAACATCATTAAAGTAAACTTTGACTCCAGTCAACATCGCGGCATCCACAACGTATCGACAGTATAAATCAATAATATCTTGTGTGTATCCTTTCATTCTCATCTTGTTGAAATCGGGAATCCACGATACCTCTGTATAACCCTTTTTGGACGTAGCGTCATCAACAATGGGTTCTAAAGGTAGAGTCATATTTTGCGTCCATTCTTGCGAGAATGTTAGTTTATTTTGCGGGTCAAGCCCCCTAACCTGAAAATACGACGAAAACACATTACATAATTTTACGCCAAGTCCATTGCGTCCAGAAATATTATAGCGCTCTTCTTCATCATCGTAGTTTGATGAAGTGAGTAGCTGTCCAAATATTAAACTATGGTTATAACATTGTTCATCTTCGTCCACTTCGATCGCAATAGCATCTCCGTCATTCCAAATAGTAGTTTCTCCTGATTTCTTGTCAATATTAACTTTGATAGTTGTACATGGTGTTTTTGTTTTTTTGCTACGAGAAACGTTGTCAATTGCATTAGACAACGGTTCGATAAAAATCCGAAGAATTGCGGGTGAAGATTCGATTTCCTTTTTAGTTATTTTAAAGTTATTGGAAGCAGACGAAACATATTCTTCAAGCTTTCTAAAACGAGTAGACCCAACGTAGGTGTCAGGTCGGTGAAGAATATGGGTCAAAGGATCCATTTTGCTATACTTTTTCTTGGTTCTTGATGCCATAGTTTTTTATGTATAATAATACTGTTCTTAAATTCATTTTTTTATTTTCTACAATTCATATAAAATATGATAAAATCAACTATATTATTAATTGTTGCCATATTTTTACCTATCTTATCCTATGTCGCTATCTATTTTATCGCAAAAGTTCCACCATGTAAAGAGGACTGCGAAGATAAACCATGTGGCTATAGGGATAAGTGTGGAAATTTATGCAAAAAATGTCCATCGGGTACAACATGTGATGGTACTACGTGCAAAGCAGACATTCAGAGAGAACTTGAACAATTTACGTTAAACAAAGACAACGTGAAAGGTATCTGCTATTTTGACATAGATAATACATTAACTTCTGCGATAGGAGACAGGGACGAAATAATACAAGAATGTCTCGATAATAATTTCGCAGTTGGTATAGTAACTGCCAGTGGTCGAACTATTGATGATATATGTTCTGGTAATAAAGCAGGTGGATACCAGAACGCTGAATGGATGTCGGATAAATTATGCAAACAATTCAGGGAAAACAAAGGAAAGATGTTTAACAGTCTTCGTGTTGTTGCAGGGGAAACAATTTTCCCTAAAAACTACCCTGCCAATCAATCGTTTGGATTTATTAAGGGGTTTGACATGCATTATGGGAAAAATCTTTCACATCCATCTGTGCCAGATAAATGTGTTGTGTTATTTGATGACAATCCAATGGTTTTAAAAGGAGTAAAGGAATATAACCCTGAATTAGAAACACAGTGTTCACATCCTACGTGTGGGGGAAAATTGTTAACCAAAGAGATAGTTAGGGGAAAAATTAAAGAAATGATTGCTAACGGTTGTCATTAATTTATAACAATGGGAACTTGTTATAAATAAAATATCATGAATGTTCAATCTGTCTAGTTGAATTTAAAATAGATGAGAAAATTATCATGACTACTTGCTATGTATTTTAGATTGGTTTTTACGTGATCCCACTTGTCCAAAATGTAGAGGAATAAATTTCTTACATCTTTATACAAATTTTTAACTTAGCGGTAAAAGTGTTGTATAAAAAGGACGATCGTCTATCTTATATCCAAGAATTTTTACTGGGTGAGGAAAATCTTTACCATTGATTTTAGCCGGTGTGATATTTCCTCTGTGAACGTATGAATATAAAGTAAAAGAAACCGGTGTAGCTTCTTCCGCATGGATACCAGTATTGTATCCATCTCTGAACCAAGTGATTGCAATATCACTAGCTTTGCCAAGAGTTGTGGTGTTTTGTGCTAGATATACTTTATTACCAACTAACTCATTCCTGAAAAAATATGGGTCAGAACTACCTATTTTTATTTCATCATGTAAGACGTACTTAATGTTATTCTCAGAAATCCACTTCTCAATTGATTCTTCTCCATACAATATAACTTGATTTTCAAACTTTCTAAAATCTGTTACATCTTCATAATAATTTTGTATAACTTTCCTTTTATAATATTGGAACACCCCGTCCGAATTACGTGCAGATAGCAAGCGAAGAACATACACTAATCTTTTACTCATTTCTTCAGATTGAACAACTATTTGTTCATTATCCATCACAGAACTTCCAGTTGAAAATGTTTTAGCTATATATCCATAATCATAGTTAGGAATTATTTTAAAGTACTCATTAGCAAAGTTACCAATACTTTCATCTGTAATGTATTTAATACCACTGTCTTGTAAATAATGAGAGTAAACCCATAACATATACTCAACAATGTAACGAGCGAGTTTTTTATTCCTGTTGTACTGCATAAGAGAAGATATTTGTTCATCTGGATAGGTTAATCCGTGCTGTTTCTCGGGAACGTTGTCTAATGGTTCGCTATCATTAATTGGTATAGATACTGAAATATTACCAACAATACCATTGATTTCCTTTGATTTTCCTCCTACAACTGTTTGAGAATCAATGTTCATTTTGAGATAGTTTGCAAGTTCAATGGCCATGTCAACACCGATTCGGTGAACATCTGATGTTTCAGCTTCCTTCGTTCTTATTGGTTGCATTGGGCTAATTATCAGCGACACCATTTCTCCAGTGAATATTACATTTATTATACGTGCTTTACCGTAAGAATCTATCCACTGTGATATTATCTTAGTGGAAGATGGTATAGGAAAATATCCTTCCTTAATTACCTTGTCTAACGCATATGACTTTCTCAATCGCGAAAAGATTTTTCTCATATTGACCGCTTCTTCGTATGAGAAAGAGTAAGATGGTTCCCCTGTTCTTGTATCATACCGGACAATCAACTCGCACTGAGGATATGTTGCGTGATCAGACTCGCTACCCATGTGTTCATATATGTAAATACATCTTCCTCTATTGCGGTTTTTATAATATCCTTGGACATGTCTCGGTAGCACCATTTCTCCATCGATTATCTTCTTGGTAAACAAAAAGATATTACACTCAAAATATTCCTCCAGTAAATGAACAAAAAGTTTAGGATCTAGATATACAGAAGAATCCCTAAGCATCTCTATTATTTCTTCAACCGTGTAATCATACATTTCTTGTCTACATAATGGTGCTAGATCTTCTGTAGACATTTTATTACGAGTATCTATCAAGATTGCCTCCCTTTCGTCAGGATCTGTAACACTGAGAATATTTGTTTCGTCGTCTAATGCTTCCATAACGCAATCTAGAAAACTGTGTTCATTTCTCATCTTAGTTTTTCCTCTGACTTGTATCATACCTTTTCGCGCTTCTTCGTATTTATCACTCGGATTAATTAATGTAAATAAACTTTCGATATTGGTTGGAAGCCTGCCAAACTGTTCATGAGTTAAAAACTTGTCAGTGACAATAACTGGCTGTTTCTTGTCTTTCTTCTTTTCGGGTTGTGCACCTGTAAAATAGTGAAGGTAACTTGGTTTGTTACGTTGATCCGTCAGAAAACAACATGGCACATATGGATACTCATCGGCGTTTTTCAACTTGTTAATTTTTAGACCCATGAATTTATATTTTTCATTATCACAAACATAATATTGTTGATCCTCGCCGTCCATTGGGAATTTAAATGCTCTTGGATCGTCGGGAACATCTCGAGGAAATTTCATGACACTTTTCCCTTCGCTCTCGGCTTGTATGGCATCTTCTTCAGTAATAATTGTTGGCATTCTATCAGGTTTACAATTTCTAGTATAATTTGTTACAAAGATATCCGGGGCTATGTCTGAGTTGTTTAGTTCCTTTTTCTCTCTTTCTTCCTCTACTTCAACGGTGCCAAAATCAGGGATATACTTTCTGTAAATATCAACAATTTCATTATATTCTGCATCGTAAAGAGCCAATAGTTTACCAAACATTTCCTGAAATGCTCTAACAGACTTCGTATTGTCTGCCCTAGAAATTCTAACTCTTATGAATGGTTCACCTGCTGGGAACAAGTCCTGATCTTCATCCTTCATCGTTACATCACCTTTGATCATCTTTTTCTCTGTGACGGTTGCTGTAATATATCCAGTACTTGGATGATAAAAATGGATATACACTCCTGGTTTTTTCTTTGTAACCCTTTCGTGATCATCAATTGAAATAAGACTGCTAAAGATATCATTATTCATAACTAAATCAGCAAATACATATTTATCAAGAGTTAACATCGGATAATAGAATACACCTACGACTTTACTCTCTTCCATATTTTGTACTTTGATACTTTCATCTCCAATAGAAAATATATCCAAAGATCTTTTGATAAAAACATCCCTTGACACATTGCCTTTATACGTATTGATCGTAACTTCGGATGTCACAGTACCATTTTCATCAACTTTAACTAACGCGTCGGCGTAGTTTGATGCTTTTGAACTTGTTAAGTATTTTTTCTGGTTTACTTTTATCACTATCATGTCCTCGTGAGTTTTTGACCATTCTTCTGGAGGTATAAAATCTTTAAGAATTTTGTAAAAGTCATTCGTAGTTGCAAATGGCACACTTTCGTTTAGAATAACTGCATCAAATAATTCAAGTAGTGACATATTCTGTATATCCAAAGTAAGCATAAATTGGATGTATTCTATCTGAAATTCGGTGTAAGCAGATGATTCTTCAATATTTCTATATATTTTGAATATTTCTACCATCTCTTGAACACGTTCTTCTCTCAGTCTCAAATCTGACTGTAAACGTTTCTTAAATATATTTTTGTCTTTCCATTCTCTCCGGAATTGACTTTGTGTAATATATACTTTTTTATCGACAAGATCCTTGGATAATTTTTCCAATGCAAAGTCTCCTTGTTTTTGGACCTTTTTTGCTAATTTTTTGTTATAGCCAATCCATACTTGAACCACCAGATCACGAATGTTATATTTGGAACCTAATCGTGTTTTGATACTATCTATGAGATCGATAAGATTTGAATTATCTTCTGCTGACTTTTTTATCTCTGCTAAGATGTCCTGAACAACAATATTACCTTTCTTTTTAATAATATCCTCGTATGATACTCCATCTGGAAAAAATAAGTATTCCGGTAAAGTACCTATAGAAATAGCAAGACGGGTTTTAAAAGTTTCTAAATTATCCAGGTCGTAGACTATAAATTTTTTTCCGTTAACACGAACCATTTTATGTTTGTAAATAAAATTGATATTTCTTTATGAATTTTTAATTTAAGATTGATCATGGTATGCAATGTTTGTAATGAGAATAAGAGATCAACTCAATTTATGCCCTGTTGCGAAGGAAAAAAATTATGCCAAACATGTCTTGTCAGCTTGGTGAAAAAGGAATGCCCTTTTTGTCACAAGAATTTTACCTTGCGGAAAGAAATCAAAAGTGTCAGACGATGCACATGCAAAGAATTTTGGTCGACTTTCTACCATATTTCTTATCTCATATTCCAACTAGCTGCCATCGGTTTGGCAAGCTATGACCTACATGTGGACAAGAATAGCGATTTGCACATCATCGATAATGTTCTTGCGGTCATTATCCCTGTTGTTTCCGTGTTGTGGTGGTATATAGTAGAAATAAGACGCGCAAATGGAAATATTTGTCACATGGCTGTGTCTCTCTATGGAATGCCGTGGATTATGGGACAGCAATTGATATGGTCAGTTATGTACGCAACTCCTTTGAATGGAACATTTTTAGCTTCGGCGTTTGCCGCATGGCTTATGCTGTTGGCTTTATCTATATCGTTATGTATTGGGGTTTTGATCTATCACATCATCAATTATTGTTGTCGTTCTCTTTCGTATATTTACAAAAATTGTGGGCATATCGAAGACCGCGAGGACTCTAAGGTCACAGTAGTTGTAGAGTAAAGAATATTTTGTTATATATTCATATGCATATGCATATATAACAAGATTGTTGTTTGTTATGTTTCTTCTTCCGCTACGTTAGTCAACCTACAAAGCTGAACATGTAAGTTACCTTTAACCCATGTGTAACTCCATGGGAGGAGGGCCAGTTTTAGACTTTTGATAACGATATTTCTTGCTCCATTAACATCCCTATCTACTTTTAAACCGCAACTAAAAACATCTCTAGAACCTACGTTATTTAGGATACCACAACGACCACAGGTTTTAGATGTATACTCTCTTCATTACAGATATCTAAAGAACATCCCCGGAGTTCGTATTTCACCTGTTGAAGTAAATTTCTGTTTATACATCTAATCTTATTTTTCTTCGTCATCTCTTGGCTTTCAAAACTTGGAAGAATAATGTAATTAAATGTTTATGTTAGAAATTACTTGTTTTATGATAAGTTAAAAATTTTGATCATTTGAAACAGTTGAATACTCATTTAAAGTTGTTTCTTTTTTGTATAAATGACTGTCATTTTTAAAGCAAAGACCCATTGTGCATACACAATCAAGATACTCGCCGAACTTTTACAGAACAATATAAAAACCGCTTGTTTCGAGATAGATGAAAGCGGTATCAAACTATCAATGATGGATCATCACGAGACGATTCTGATCCAACTTTCACTAGAAAGTGAAAACTTCACTCTATATAAATTTCGACTAAAGGAGAAAAAGTTTCTTGGTATTAATTTGAATCATTTCCATAGGATGCTTAAATCTATCAAAAAGAAAGATTCAATGCAACTGTTCATTAATGATGATAATCCAAATGATCTAGGGATCAAAGTAATTCCTAAAGAAAACAACAGAATTACAACATCTTTTGTCAAGATACAGGAGAAACAAAACATATCTATCGAAGTGCCTACAGGATACGGTAAACCAGTCATTGTTCCAAGCGCCGAATATCAAAAAATGTGCAAGGATATGGCTCATATTGGAAATGCCATACATGTCACTGCTAAAAATTTTCACATCAAATTTATCTGTAACGCAGGAGGTGTTATGCAACGCCATGTCGAATTCGGAGAAATGGGAGATTCTGATGATGAAGAGGAAGATGAGAAGGTAGTTGAATATAATGATGATTTTGACACAGAACAACTATTACGTATCACTAAGATGTCTGGACTAGCAAGTAATGTGCAAATATACCCAAAGAGGAAGAAACCTCTTCTTTTTAAGTCGGCTGTTGGTAGTTTAGGCAAAATATCTATTTATATCAAGTCAAAGGAACAAATAGAAAAGGATAAACACGCGATCGAATCGGATGAAGAAGATGAATTTTAGTTACAAAATTATTTAACACATTTATTTCTAACGTACAAATAAATGGAACCGTTCGGAGAATTAACAAAACAAATTTTACCGCCTAATATTCGTCCTCATGGTATCAAATATGACAGTGGTTTGACTTTTTATCCCGGAACGATTAGAATAGTAAGTTTAGAGCGCGCGAGTAATGGACAAAAAATAGCATTGGCTGCGCATGGTAATAAAATAGTGGGTCAAAAGGTTACATCAGAGAGCTCGACCAACGATAAATGGAGAATGATTGTGTGGCAAAATGATTCCAGTAATGTTTTTCTGTATAACATAAAATATGGCAGATACATAGCAAGAGTTAATGGACATTTAACTCTCATTGACGATAAAAGTCTCCCATATATAAACGAGGTGGGGGAAGTTGTATACCCTGTAACCAACATTGCATGTGTCTGGAACGGCTTGAACGGTGGTAGACACATATATTTATCTGATGATCAGTCATCGAAAACATTTCAGAAAGATCCTGCTAAAGGTTATTGCGTAAAAGGTTCGGGATCAACACTTGAAATCGATCCGTCACAAACTTGTGGTTTATCCTGGACTCCTGGTTCTAACGAACCTCAACGAGACACTGGAGGTGTATGCAAAAGTGGGTACACTTGTAAATATTTTTTGGAACAAGGTTTTTGCGATCCCTATAAATATTTCCAGCCTGATTCTTTTCCTATTGCGGTAGAAAATACTCCCGGAATAGGAACTCCAATTACTGGCAAGATTTATCTTAATATTGATTCTAGTAACAACGCTTTTGTTTCAGAAATACCACCAGATATTAGAAGTGAAATGATATGCACTGGAACGTACGTAATTAATTCAAATAAGAAAACGCCTTCTATCTGCTGGGCGGCAATTACTCAGGAAAGTCCGGAAAATACTAAAAATACTGTACCTTCCCGAACAGGTTGGAGTATTAGCCAACTGTTGTCATGGGACCCTAAATATGATGGTATTCTAGAGTATGGTAGATCATTTGAACCTTTACAAGAAAGATTCGTTAACAAAGAAGCACAAATTTTACCTGAAAAACCTTACCCTCCTTATTTTACCTACAGTACTTCATCCCCAGATGCAGTTGGAACGCCAACACAATTCCTTTCCGGAACTTTATTAGGCCCTGGTAGACAACCATATATGTGGAATTGGCAATATGTTGATATTTATACGATGTTTGCCGGCGATCAAGGAGCAGGAGCAGACCCGGAACTGTACAATATTGATCCTAAACATATGGGTATTGGAATAGGAAATATTAAAAAGGATGTACCAGGAAGTTGCGCATCTGGTCGCAATTGCGAATCAGGAAATAAATCAGTTGGAAGTATTCTCGATGGAACAAGTTTTGTTGGAAGAGGAGGACGTTTTACTATACCAGCAAAATATCAAATAGATGCAGCACATAAAAACGGTTGCAAAATATATGGGTGCGGGCCGTTTATGCAGGAGATATATTATGGTGGACAATACAAATGGCAAATGCAACTCTTTAGGGATCCTAAACTGTTAGCTAAAAAATTAGTTGATATTGCAGTTGCATATGGTTTTGATGGATGGATGTCAAATTTTGAGACTGGTGTTACCGATGCTGGATATACATGGGGTGGTAAAGGAGAGAAAGGAACTCCTGGATATTCTGGCCAGTTGTACGCAGGTAAAAACTTCTTTACCGATGATGATATTCAATCTGATTTCTGGGCCACACATTTATCTGGATCAAAAATGCCTGCATTCCGAATGCATGGCGGTGACTTATGTGAAGGATGTACAACCTGTGGTTCCGGTCCAATGGGTTGTTTTGACCCAAATAACCCACCCGATCATCACAACAGTGCCTACACGTGTTTGTATCAACAAACAGCTCCTTCCAATTACCCGGACGATGATAAGAAAAATCTGGCAGGAACAAAAGGTGTGGGAAAATACACCCATATGTGTTCATCCACTTATGTCAAAGGAGGAGGTTGGGCAGATCTAGTAGCCAATTGTAACAAGATGAGCGACCAAGGATGTGTATGGGGAAAACCAATGGACTATAACGATTCTGATGGTAATTCGTTGTCTAAACCGCAAAATCCCGATGGCTCTGGTCTGCAATGTCACATGGGATATAAAGACAGTTTCCCAATCACATGCGAAAATCCTTCGTCTCCAAATCAGATCGGCTCTTTGAAGTTTTCCGGTGGAGATAAAGGAGAAGCAACTCAATGGGCACCGGAAAATATAGTTGAAAACTTTAGTGGAAAGACAAAGTACTCTAATCAGATTACAAATGCCATTACATTGAGAACAAAATTCAGAGAGTTTTTACAAGAATTTAAGAAATACAAGAAAAAAATAGATGCAAATGTTGGATTCCTCATTTACGATACAGAACAATTGACAGGACCGCTGGCAGGAGGAATCACAAAGGGTGCTGCAGGGCAAGGATGTAAACCACACGGTCAAGGCACTTGTTATGGAAATTACGATCTATGGGTTGATGATGATGGAACTCCTTTGGCTGATCAAATGTACGACATGAATTCCGGTGATTTTATGGATTCAACTGGTAATCTTGGAGTTGTACCCCATGGTATTACATCGACATATGCTTTGAGTAACAACAATGATGTGGTTGAAAACTTCAAACTTGATGTTTCTGGACAACATTACCCAAGAAAACCTGGCTGGCCGAAAAACACTGGTCCTGGTGCTCCCGGGACATTCTCTGGTTCTAATCCTACTAACCTAAACAAATTATGCACTGCTGATAACGATTGCGACGACGGAGTATGTAGATGGGCACCTTTTACCAATCCCTCTCAAAAATATTGTACTCCCAATAATTATGAGGGTGCATTCATTAATGACGGTAAGAGACCTAAAAATTTGAAAGGTCCTCTTTCAAGACCTTATGATTATTTCCAAACTATTCAACTGGAAGGTCTTGGAGGACCTCCACAGCCAGATATGCTAGCATTAGGAGGAAATTTTTCAAACTTGTTCGACAAATGGCATGAAGTAATTAGCAACGCATCAACATCTGCATCGTGGCAACAATATATTTACTGTGGTATACAGGCAAAATTAGCAGGAAAGGGAGGTGTTTGTGATAACGATAACGAAGCAACAGAATATCCATTGTCCAGCATATTAAAATTTGATTCTTCTGGTGATGCGTTACAACCAATTAACACTTATCTAGAAAAATTTTATAACGATTCCATTGGAATAGATTATATGGATAGGATGAGCAGTGTTGCATGGACTGGTGGACATCTTCTCGGACGTAGATTTAGAGATACGTCCGCTAGTAGTTCTTTTAATTTCAAGGGATTTGGTCACGTTGTTAACGAAAGATTTACTGTAACGAAATACCCCTTTTCAACATATTTTTCAATTGGAACTGGAAATAGATATTACTCATCTGGTGTTGTACATGATGAATTTGGTCCATGGTCAAATTGGTCTCTACAGGATGTTACCCCAACATGGCAATGGAGACCAGAACTCTGTGATGTTGTTGCTGCTCAAAATATTAGAATTACATATGATATTACAGATGCATGGCAGAAAGGTAATTGTTTAATGTTCAGATACACACCGGACCCCAAATCCTGGCTCTACAAGGTCCTTGGATCTGGCAGCGACGGAGGAGGCGGTTCATGTAATGTTCCCGTTGGTGATCGTCAAGATTGTATGGGAGAGGCAGGTGGTGACAAGAGTACGTGTTTATCGGATCCGACGTGTTGTTTTGATGATAGCCAATCGGGTTCATCTCCATGGTGTTACAAAAAACGAGAGAATTACACTCCATATTATGAGATGGCCACCGCTACCTATATGCTTTACTCAACAAAATTGAACACAGACCACGATGTATATATTTCTATGGTGACCAAATCTAATTGTGAAGGTTGGATTGAAGTTGGTGTATCATACATAGGAAATATTATGGAACCGTCGTGGATACTCAGTAGTAGAATTTCTGATAAAAATAAATGGGTATCAACTGTAAAAACCATATCTGCAACGGATAAATGGGGGTATATCGGTTGTATTTGGGTTAAAGTTCACATACCAAAAGATTCTTCTAGTTATCTGAGACTTGGGGCTATTCAGATTTCACAAAATCAGTCAGTCGAATCTAGATTTCATCCACATGAAGAATCTTTTGTGAATAAAATGGGTGTTAGAAATAGTAAACTTACATGGTCTCCTAAGAGGAACATTGAGTATTACGAAATTTACGAGAATAAGAAGCTTATTGGTCTTGCGTATCAGGGAGCACATCCAAGATTTAATCATAAGATGGCATACAACGTTTTTAATTTGAAGAAAAATTCTCAGGTGAGTATTGTTTCTATTCCAGCAAATATACGTTTTAGCACTGGTATAAAAGGACGGGTTTCCCCGGGAACAGTCGCATTGATATTGTTTGTTATTTTCTTGGCTCTTTTATCATATATGTACTCTCCTATACAAAACCTTAAAATCTTGTCGAGTATAGTCGCAGTTGTAATGACATTAACACTGTTTATGTACGTTATTCAACAGAGTACTATTCAACCAACTATTGAACACCGAATTGAACATTGGCAAGACGGGAAGGCTCACGCGTTAAATGTTTGTTTTGATGACGCCCGTGTAAAGTGCTGGAGATGGCTTATGTATGAATGGCACAAGAGAAAATGGCCAATAAAGTTTTCTTTCTACTATAATACTTTATGGCTTGCCAGGGATTGGGACTGGCTCCAGGAAGTGATTAAACTGGGACATGAAATCGGAGGTCACGGTCACGACCATGTAACTGCTTCTGATGGTAGTAAATCGGAGAAACTCCAAGCGGACAATATCACTTTTTGCGCGTATTTACTGAGAAAGGTTTATGATAACCCGAATGAATTACTTACATATGCCTACCCCCATGGAAGTCTTCCTTTACTCGCGAGTAAAGGACAGTCTATTATTGACACTGAATTCCAAGTACCTGATGACGGTGACTGTGCTAAAGCAGGAGGATCATTTTTCCACACTGATTTTAATTGTTCTGACATAAATAATCAAAAGCCAATTGCTCCATATAAAACTTGTGCAGATGAATGCCATGCTGCGGGTGCACCAGAGGGATGTAAAACATGTGGTGGGCAAGGAAGCGGCGGTGGTGCTGTTGACGCTCCATATGTCGTTAAACCATTTGTCAATGCGTTACAGCAAAATTATATTAATGCTCGTAGGGTTGACGCTGACAGTGATCCAAATGAATTTATCGGAGTTACACATTGGCCAAAGAACCAAAGAGATATTGATTCTAAAAACACTCATCCCGAAGTTGGACCTTTTTGGAAGACACAAGAAGGATTTGATTTGGATCCTATTTGGACTTTCCCTTACCAAATCGATCTGAATGATAGCAATGACTCGGATAAGGTTACTAAAAAATATATTGAACAATATGAAAAATGTATGGCCATTCCCAATAGTATGATCATAATGGCAGGACATGACTTTAATCCTGTTGATCCAGAGACAGGAAAAGATGTACCATGTGATGGAGGGCAACAAGGAGATGTTCCAATGAGCATACAAAAAATTACATGTGCTTGTTGTTCAAATCCCACTTCTGGAAGATGCCCAATATTAAAACCAGAATGGGGTGGTGCTATTCCTCTTTACGACAGCAACGGTAAATTCCCTGAAATTAACTGGAAAAGCAGACCTGGTTCTGATCCATTTACAGAAGGAGGTGTACCTAAAGGGGTATGTGATTTGAACTGGGATGAATCCAAAGCAGGTGATATATGCACGCAAGCATGTGATGCTTGCTGGGGGGCGACCCCAGGTAAGAGTATTATTGACTTATTTGAGAGAATTATTAAAGATAAAGATCTGATTTGGTTTGCAACTGCCAAGGAAATTGTTGCATATAATTATAACAGACTTAATTCAAAACTGGTGTTGAAAAAGCAACGTGGTAATATATTTCATTTCGAATTAACAACTAGTTTTTCTTATGGAGGGCACTTATCACTATCTTTCGAGGATGCACATGAAGTTTCTGTTGATGGTAATGACCATAATATCTATAAAACAAAAGAAGGATTAACATATATCAAAATTAGAGCAAAAGAACATTCAACACAAAAGATCAGGGTTGTTAAAAAGAAATAATTGTATTTGAGTTTTTTAAAAAGGAATATCCGCTACTTTAGTCAACCTACAAAGCTGAACACGTAAGTTACCTTTAACCCACATGTAGCTCCATGGGATGAGGACCAGTTCTTTTAGACTTTTGATAACGATATTTCCTGCTCCATTAACATCTTTTAAACCGTAACTAAAAACATCTCTAGAACCTACATTATTTAGGATACCACAACGATCACAGTTTTTAGATGTATACTCTTCTGTACAGATATCTAAAGAACATCTCCGGAATTCACATTTCGCATGTTGAAAGGATCATCGGTAATATATTCCATTGATGTACCACCCTTGATGTGGCTGGTACCACCATATTATTTATCGTTACTACTATATTTCTCAGTTTCATTGCCATAAGTACTAATGTTGCTTTTCTACACAAAGATGATAAGAAAGTTAATAAATTAAAAGCTGTATCATTCTCTCTAATAATATCTCTTATCTTTACAGCCATTATTTCATATGTCAGTATGTAAGCGGATAAGAAAAATTTGCTAAAAGCTAAAAAATGTGAACAAATATAAACAAGATGAAGCTGAAGATAGACATCAAAAATCCAATCATTTCTTCCCTTTTGTACACAATTGTAACTTTTATTATAGCACTTGTTGTCCTAATCATTGTAAAACCTTCTTATGTAATGGAAATTACAGAGAAAGGCTCTAAAAAGACTAACAAATATCTATTGGTATCTATCAGTCTTTTATTCGGGATATTGATGGGCATAGCCAAGTTATTATTCTTTTCTTCAAGACTATCTCATAAACCAATAAAGAATAATTTTGCTTTTAATCCGAATGCATATGCATACAGACCATGAGTTATGTTTATTATTAATACAAACATAACTTAATACCCATAAAAAGAATAGTTAGGAGGACCAGACGCACCACTACAATGTCTTTGACAAGCAGCAATATTGGAAAATGTTCCTGGACCAGAAGGACCGTTTTCTCTGATACAACTGCGATGGGATGCACCATATCCATGCCCTACACATCTAAATCTAAATTGTCCAAGAGGTCCAGAATCTCCACAGTTCTTTTGACATTCTGACATAGATGGGTACGATCCAGCCCCTGGGGGTTTATTTTGCAGAACACATTGTTTTCCTGTTCCAGATCCCAAACCCTTTGCAACACATGCAAAGGATTTGGGTTTTAGGGGGTCTTGACAGTGCTTGTGGCACTCATCCATAGATGCATATGATCCAGGTCCGGGGGGTTTATTTTGAAGAACACATTGTTCACCATCATCACCATAACCTTTTCCGACACATGCAAAAGATTTGGGTTTTAGGGGGGTTGGACAAGTATTGTGGTACTGATCATAGAAGCATAACTTCCGATATCCGTCATTTTGGCAGGAAAGACATGACATTTATAATTAGATAACATAAAAAATATTTATCATTTAAACATATCATATCCCTTTCAAAATGAGTAAAAACAATAGTCCGAATACATTGCACATAAAGGAACTCAACTTAGAATTGCTCCAACCTAATAGCAAAACGTACATGAATCCAGATCAGGGTGGCTCCAAACATGTAGTTATTGGTAAACCAGGTACTGGTAAATCAACTCTAATTGCATCGTTACTTTATGCCAAAAAAAATATATATCCATGTGGGATTGTTTTTAGTGGTACTGAAGATAGTAATGGTTTTTATAAGCGTATGTTTCCAAATACATTCATCTTTAACAAGTATGATGAAGATCAACTTCGGTCTTTTATTAAGCGACAAAAAATCTCTAAAAAACACGTTAGTAATCCATGGGCAGTCTGTCTACTAGATGACTGCACGGATACTCCCGCAGTTTTCAATAAACCACTTCAACAAGGTATTTACAAGAACTCTAGGCATTGGAAAATGTGGTATATATTATCATTGCAGTATTGTATGGACGTTAAGCCTGTTATTCGCACAAACGTTGACGGGACTTTTATTCTTCGTGAGCCTAACCTTAAAAATCGTCGTTCATTATGGGAAAATTATGCAGGTATTATCCCAGACTTTTCTCAATTTTGTGATATTATGGATCAAATTACAAACGACTATACTGCTCTGTATATTCACAATGCAACTCGTAGCAATAATCTGGAGGATTGCTTGTTTTGGTACAAAGCAAAACCTATTCCATCCGGTTTCAAGTTCGGGTGTCCCGATTTTTGGGACTTCCACTATGCAAGATATAATGAGGATTACGTCGAACCTTTTCTTCCATAAATTGGATCTTTTATAAAGTAAAAGTAAAAATGAAATATAAAATAATTGACAAACCAATTATCAGCTATGCCTACTACACAGTTTTTCGCTAATATTCTCTTATCCAATCATTTTCCTCTGGGGCGTATGAACGTTTCTACCAGGAAAAAAGGTGATTGGTATCATTCCATCAGTGTCTTTACAACAACGGATATTAACACTCTTTCTCCCGGAGAAACGGCTATTAACTGCACGATTCTTCATTTTTACGGTCAGAATGGAGCTCCTGTACTGGAAAAGATAACATCCAAGATCTCTTGTATTGGCACGCATAAGGGAAAAAATCTTTACAAAATATCTGCGTGGCCAGAATCTTGTGCTGTTATCGGAGATGTTCGAACTTCTGATGGGTATGAAAACGGGTATGGAAAGACATCGAAAAGTATCAAGAATATTATAACTGATGCTTTTGATAAATGGGGCGACAACAAGATTCCTTATGCTCATCAGCGAAATGAATCTTACAACTGCGTAGCTTTTGTTGATGATATTCTCTCTTGGGCTGAAAAAGATTGTTGGAATGAGAGAATCGAAGCGATGCATGAGAAACATGCCTTGTATATCCAATAAGTATATTTTTTTGAACAATAGATTTATGATATAAATCTATTCTTATAATAAATGCCAGGATTGCTATTTGATGCAAGAAAACTACAAAAACACAACATAACTAAGTTGCTTGCACGAACTGGAAAACTTCCACAAACACCCGACAAGTTGGGTATTGTTTTCATACTCAGTAGTTCTATTGTTAACGAGCTAATCAACATGTCTAACCCAAAACAGAAAATGACATTCATCAATTCTAACCGTTTTATTAGTGATATTAAAAATATTTATTTTGTCTTTTACAACGAACGAAAAAAGCTGATCGAATTAAGGGGATATACAGTTTATTTAGAGGATATATTACATGCTGTTATTGCATATGCTCCAAGAGACGTAACCATATGGACAGGACTTATACCATCAAGAGATTCTGAATTATATTTAGAAAAAGGTTTCAATAGTCCATATATAACAGATAAAAGCCCCCTTGGGCATAAATTTCACCAACAAGGTTTGGCATTCTATAAGAAAAATATTCCCCTGGACAAAGTCGATCTTGTTTCATCCAAAAATATATTAAAATACATAGAAAGTCAACGACCTGGGAAACAATGTGTTGTTTATGCTAAATTTACACCTGACGCTATTTCATATCTTTATCGATTAAATAAACCAGCAGTTACAATCAAAAATAAAAAAATACATGAAAAAGAACTGTCCGGGGCATTACAAGTTAGTAAAGTATCAAATGTTGCTGGAAAAATAGTCTTTGAATTATCTGGAAATCCTGCAAGTGTACAGTCAGGTGTCGAAGAAGAAGTAGATGCTGTCTGGAGTAGATATAATTTTCATACACATCCAAAAAAGGCATATGTTAACCACGGCGTTAAAAATGGTTGGCCCTCGTCACAAGATTATCTCGGTTTTATACAACTGAAAAATCATACAATCTTTCATACCGTTGTCACATTGGAGGGTATTTATGTCATATCGTTTAATTCTGAATGGAATGGGAAAATAAATAAGATAGACCATAAATATGTCTTGAAACATTACGATGTCGATCACAAAAAGAATTTAACATACGAGCAATATGTAGATCTAATCAATAATAAAAAATATAAAGGTGGAACTCCTCTTTTTGTTGTGAAATACATCCCATGGGATGGAAACACATCCGAAATATTTCCAGTTTTTTACTTTAAAACTGGGAATAATTGCTTGGCTACCGATAACTCATTTGAATATCACAAGAAATTTAACATGGAAAATTAAACTTGTAATTTTTTCATCGGAAAAGTACACTCTCTCAACTGCTGATTATATTCTGGCTCGTTTATTATATTCGGATTATATTCTTCATCCATATCATAATATAGATAATGGATTTCAACAAGTTTAACCGGTTTATACTCTGTAATCATATACCTTAACATCTCAAGCCGGTTTACCTGTTTAACTTGCTGTTTTTCTCCTAGAATTTTAAAATCATCAGGATTATACCTTAATAATAAAATCTTTCTACAGTGGGCATCAAACATCTGGCATCCTAATATCGCAATCGTTCTTCTGTTTTCACATAACATCGTATAACCACCATGTCGATGTTGAGATTCATCCACTTCTAGTATTATAATACAATGTTCTGTATAAATAACAAAATCTAGCCTACATGATTTTGTACCTCCTGTAGTGTCAAAACAATCAAATTTTATTGAACATTCTCTTTCATATTTAAGCCCTAATTTTTGTAAAAATTTTGCTATTTGATTTTCCTTGGTTTTCATTCGTTTCTTCTTTTTTTCAGACAAAATTGGATCACAATATGAACACATTAAACCAACCTTTTTCACAGAAAAAGTTGTACATTTACACCTCGGATATCCACCATGCTTAATGCAAAATCCTCTGTTACCTCCTTCTATGTATTGTTGGGGTGTCGTGCAACCTTGGCGTTGACACAACGGAGATCCACCATG
>ERZ891134.1165-NODE-1165-length-19061-cov-4.805482_pt1 | contig 19061 bp, 18 predicted proteins | sample MGYA00520888_ERZ891134 | MGnify/ENA primary metagenome ERZ891134 (study PRJEB32303, sample SAMEA104408692) | aquatic metagenome | biome: Brackish water; feature: Coastal; material: water | place: Baltic Sea | collected 2014-10-23 | depth 10 m ... | reverse complement strand
GCGGCATTGGACTTGGCCGATGTGATCGATAACGCCGGATTCACCAGGGAGATCGAGGAGGCCACCGACATACTCGGTTTCGACGCCACCAATGCCGTTGCCGAGTGCGGACTGGAGTAGCCGCTGCGGATGTCAGGGCCGTGTTCTACCGTCACTTGTTGTCGGTGAACGCGTTACGGGGTGAGGGAATGTGGCCAGACCACGGGTGAGGCGCACGAGGCGGCACCAACGGCATCGCGAGACGGTGATGCGCGCTCATGACGGGGTGTGCCACATCTGCCGGCAAGGTGCAGCCGATGCCATCGACCACATCGTCCCGGTCGCCTGGGGCGGATCGGATGATCCGTCTAATCTCGCGCCCGCACATACATCCTGCAATTCCGCGAAGGGCGATGCGCCACCAGCGCAATGGACCTATGCGCGGCCGACGATGTGGCTTCCGGGGTATGGGCCACGAGCCGCCGGCGGCACCGGTGCGCAGCCGTCAAGTGGGGCGAGCTGTTGGGCAATCGGCGGAGCAGTGGTCGCCGGGATGTTCGCAGCCGGTCTTGCCAGCTCAGTGGGCTTGCCCTGGTGGCTCGCACTGCTGGTCTGGGGCGGGGTGACCTGGGGAATCATCCGCTGGATCAACCACAGCAAGAACAGCGCGAAGCCGGTGGCATCGCTGAGCCAATCGCCGGAAGTACGCCTGGCCGATGGCTCCTTGCTGCGCGATGGCCGAGGCACGATGTCTCTGGGTGGCACCGCGGCCGACACTCCCCCACCCGGTGAACAGATGGAATGGCTGGAATTCCAACCCGAGGGCGACAACGTGAACCGGTTGATCAGCGAGGTACTGCAACTGTCCCGTGGCACCACCGGTTATCGGGACGGGATTGTGCAAGCTGAAGGCGGGCGCTTAGTGGTCAACGCGTTGGCTCGATTGGCTTCCGACATCGCCGCCAGTGGTGACGAGGAAGCTACCGCCGCACCGGTTGGCTTCATTGCAGAAGGCAACTGGGAACAGTTCCCCAAATTGGACGATGCGATCACCTTGGTGCAAGTGGCACTCACTGTCGAAGCCGACGGTTCCTACGGCGGACGGATCGGTTTCCGCTCATCGGTGGGGCGTTGAGCCAGCGGGCTACGTCCCCGTAAAGCTCCCGCCCGGTAACACCTCACGGGTGGCCCATGCGGGATCTATCCTGAGACCACTGTCCCGAGGAGGACCCATGACCGCGATCGTCGCCGATAGCTCCGTCGCCCAAGAACGTCGGCTACTCACCGAGATCCCTGGCCCCAAGTCCACCGCGTTGCTCGCGCGCAAGACCGACGCTGTTGCCGCTGGAGTGGGGGTCACGCTGCCGGCGTTCATCGAGCGTGCCGGTGGCGGCGTACTTGTGGATGTCGATGGCAACCACCTGATCGACATGGGTTCTGGCATCGCCGTCACCACGGTGGGCAACGCCAACCCGATGGTGGCCGATGCAGTCGCCGAACAGGCCCACGCATTTACGCATACCTGCTTCATGGTCACCCCGTACGAGGGTTACGTGGCTGTATGCGAGCAGTTGAACGAATTAACCCCCGGCGACTTCGCCAAGCGCAGCGCACTCTTCAACTCTGGCGCTGAAGCGGTAGAGAACGCCGTCAAGATCGCTCGTTACGCGACCAAGCGAACCGCGGTGGTGGTGCTTGAGCACGGCTACCACGGACGCACCAATCTCACGATGGCCTTGACTGCGAAGAACATGCCCTACAAAGAAGGCTTCGGTCCGTTCGCGCCAGAGATCTACCGCGTGCCCACCAGCTACCCGTTCCGCGATGGCCCACACGGTGGTGCCGAGGTCGCTTCCTGGGCTAATACCAAAATCGACAAGGAAATCGGCGCGCAGAACGTAGCGGCAATCGTGGTTGAACCCATCCAAGGTGAAGGTGGCTTCATCGCCCCCGCTCCCGGGTTCTTGTCGTCCCTTGCGGAGTTCGCATCGGCCAACGGGATCGTGTTCATCGCAGACGAGATCCAGTCGGGTTTTTGCAGAACGGGTGACTGGTTCGCGATCTCCTACGACGGCGTGGTTCCCGACATGATCACCACCGCCAAGGGCATCGCCGGTGGAATGCCGCTGGCTGCCGTCACCGGGCGCGCGGAATTGATGGATGCGGTGCACGCCGGTGGCCTGGGTGGCACCTACGGAGGAAACCCGGTGGCGTGCGCTGGAGCACTCGGGTCGATCCGTTGGATGCGGGAGAACGATGCGTGCTCCCTCGCCCGGGACATCGAGTCGGTGATGGTGCCGCGCTTGCGTGCGATGCAGGAGAACTTCCCGCAGATCGGGGACATCCGTGGCCGTGGAGCCATGCTGGCCATCGAACTCGTCGAGCCGGGGACCACCAACCCGAATGCATCCTTGGCCGGTGAACTCAATAAGTACTGCCACCAGCACGGGGTTGTCACCTTGACCGCAGGCACCTACGGCAACGTCTTCCGCTTCCTGCCGCCGCTCACGATGCCGCGACATCTGCTCGAAGAAGCACTCAGCGTGCTGGAAGCCGGGTTCGAGGCCTCTTCGTGATTCCGACTCGTCACTAGCCGATTACGGCATAGCCACAATTGAATGCTCCTGCTCGCCGAGTCCCGAAATGGCAAGACGCACTACATCACCAGGCTCCAAGTAGGGAAAGCGCCCTGAGAGCGCTACCCCTTGAGGCGTACCGGTATTGATGATGTCACCGGCTTCCAGCATCATCATGTGGCTTAGATGCTGAACTATCGTGCCGACGCTGAAGATCATGTCGCTTGTCACGGAGTCTTGCCTTACTTCACCGTTGACCCACGATTGAAGCCGGAGGTTGGCGACATCCCGCGCCTCCGCTATCGGGCGCAGATATGGTCCCAACGGATTGAACGTCTCCCACGATTTACCCTTTGACCACTGTCCGCCTGACCGCTCGATCTGCCAATGCCGATCGCTGACATCATTCGAGATGGTGATACCCGCGATGCAGTCGAAGGCATCAGCGGCTGACTCTAAGCAACGGGCTCGTGACTTAAGAACCACAGCGAGTTCCACCTCCCAGTCCAGCTTCCCCGGACCGGGGATTGGATGAACTGGATCGTTAGGACCAACGATGGCGCCTGGATGCTTAAAGAAGACGATCGGTTCTTCTGGTGCATCGGATCCGGACTCTGCCGCGTGCGCCGCGTAGTTCTGGCCGATGCAAATAACAGAGCGTGAGCCTGTCACCGGCGGCCCGATCCGCAATCCCGTGATGTCCACATGCTCCAAGGCGCCGTCGGATACCGCACGAGCTGTGCGCTCGATCCCATTCGAGCCAAGAAAACTCGGATCGATGTCACTCGTCACTGAGCGAAGATCGAGGGCACGACCGTCACTTAGAACCACCGGAATCTCTTGACCGGGGTCCCCTACACGCATAAGAAGCACGAAATCCTCCAAAGTTTCACTAGCGGATGCCGGTCACGCATTCGGTGACAGAAGAATCTTGCTCGCATCACGTGAGTAGGAAGCCAACTGCTCGAAGACTTCCGGTCCACTCGCCAGCGGCTCAATTGCATCGACCAACTGCTGCGCAACGTCGACATTGCTCGCGAGCCAATCGACCGTGCTGGCGAAGTCCGCACGTGAATAGCAGAAGGTGCCGATGATCTCCCTCTCGCGGACCGAGATCTCGAACGCGGCAAGCGTAAGTTGCGGATCAGCCATACCAACGAGCACCACCCTGCCGCCACGATTCATGAGGGTCAGCGCCTGCGAGACAGACGCGCTTGACCCCACCGCATCAAAGATCGTTCCCACTCCGATGGCCGCGGATGAGGTGACGTCGCCCAATTCATCAGGATCGACGGCCTCGAAGCCCAGCGACCGAACTAGATCCCGACGCGATGCCAGGCCCTCGGAAACGACTATGTGACTCGCGCCGGCACGCCGTGCACCCAGGGCTACCGCTTGTCCGATCGGGCCGCCACCGATGACCACCACCGTCTCATCAGCCCTGATCCGCGCTCGCTGAACTGCGTGCCAACCGACGGCCAACGGCTCGACGAGGGCGCCCAGATGCTCTGGCGTGTCGGGAGGCAGTGGGATGCAATTTGAGGTCGGCACGACCATCAACTCAGCGAATGCGGCATCCCATTCAGGGACGACGCCGATTACCCGGAGATCTCGGCAGCGCTGTTCTTGACCGTCACGACACGCTGGACACTCTCCGCACGACATCGCTGGATTAACGACAACGATGTCCCCAACCGAGAGGGTCGATCCAGCCGGATCCGTTTGCTCCACCCGAGCGACGGTCTCGTGACCCATGACTTGATCAGGGACTCTTCTGCCCGTATGGCCCGTAAACCCGTGTAAGTCACTCCCGCACACTCCAGTGGCAATGACTCTGAGGAGGGTTTGGCCGGCCTCCTGCTGCGGGTCTGCCCGGTCCGCGAGGACGATTTCCCATGGTCCCTGATAGACCAGCGCCTTCATGCTCGTGGCTCCTTTCGTTCTCTGGCTTCCTTTAGTTCGGCGACGGCCCGCACCCCGCGTACCACCGATTCCACGCTGTTCGCGAGCGAGAGGCGAACCCACCCGTTGCCGTGAGCTCCAAACGCGGTGCCTGGAGCCAGCGCGACGCGGTGTTTGTCAACCAACTCAAGTGCGAAGGAATGACTGTCATCGCCATCGATTGACACCCACAGATAGAAAGCACCCTGCGGGGTCAAGAAGGTCAGGCCAGCACTTTCGCACTCATGCACGGCAGCATCGCGCCGCATGCGGTAGGCATCGAGCATTTCCTGAACGCAGTCTTGCGGACCATCGAGGGCACCCAACGCGGCGTACTGAGCTGGACCGGAGACGCAGGAGACCAGGGGCTCTTGGACCTTGGGCAGCGTCTCAGCAATACGTTCTGGGACTGCCGCGTACCCAACGCGCCAGCCTGTCATGGCATAGGTTTTCGAGAAACTGTACGTGGCAATAACCCGACCGTCCCTATCGATCAACGCGGGACTCGGGCAACTTCCGTCGAAGACGATCTGGTCGTAGCACTCATCGGAAACGATCCAAAGGTCGTGGCGTCGAGCAACCTCGTATATCTCCTGAAGTCGGCTCATCGACGCAACAGCACCGAGCGGATTCGACGGAAAATTCACCAGAAGAACTCGAGTCCGCTCCCCAATCAATGTCTCGATATCCGCAGGATTCGGGAGGAAGTCGTTTTCCGGCCGCAATGGATAGAACACGGGCTTCGCGGATAACAGGTCGGCCATCATGCGGAAGTTGGGCCACCCAGGATCGGGCAACAGGATCTCGTCGCCTGGACTCATCAGTGAGATCAGCGAAGCGAATATCGCCTCTACCGCGCCAGTTGCGACGACGATCTGATCGGGCTCGACGGCGAAGCCATTGACCTCCCCGACCTTGACCGAGAGGGCTTCACGAAGACTATTGATACCCGCGTTGGGCGAATAGCGCGTGTGCCCATCGACGATCGCCTTGATGCCAGCTTCCCGAATGTGTTGCGGAGTGTCGAAATCGGGCTCGCCGACCTCCAGTCGGACACAGTCAGGTGTGCGCCAAGCAAGATCCATGATCTCTCGTATGCCCGAACGCGGCATGTCAACTACTTGCTGCCGTGCTTTCATGATCCATCCTTTGATGCGAGGCCCAAGATTCGCTCGGCGTTCCCGCCTAAAACGAGTTCGCGCTCAGATTCGTGCAGTTGCGGGAGCTGGTACGCGACCAGCTCAATCAACTCGCGGTAGCCAGGTACGTACTTAATCCATGGCCAGTCAGAAGCCCACATGAGCCTCGTCGGCCCGAACGCCTGTAGTAGGCGGTCGGAGATTTCGAGTAAGTCGTTGTAGGGGTACTCAACTTTGCTAAATGCGTAATGTCCGCTGAATAGCGTGACGACGTTCGGGAATCGCGACAGGTTCTCGACGACTTCGAACGCAGGGGGCGGAATCAGTGTCTGGATCCTCGGTCTTCCCAACTCGTCACACGCGAATCCAGACTGACAAAAGCCCAGGTGGTTCAAGACAATTGTCAGATCGGGAAAGCGCCCAGCAACGGTCTCGAGAGCTCGCAATTGCTGTTCATCTGAGTAGAACCACGCTGCTGCCCCAATCCTCTCGAGTTCGGCTAGTAGAGCCAGGGTCGAATCGGGGATATCAAAGCTCTCGTTTGCTCCCAAAGTCCACACCCGAAAACCCACGAGGGGCATCGACTTCAGACGTCGCCTCAAATCGGCAACCGGGTCCGAAGCCGTTGTGTCCATGACCGCTACGGCCGAAAATCGATCGGGGTTTTGGTTGACAACTTGGGAAACGTACTCATCGTGCTCGTCCAGACTGACCAATACCGAATGGCCAACATGGTTATCGTCGGCAAAAGTCAAGTAGTCCTCCACCTCGGCGCGACGATCAGCGGGGTACAAGTCGTGTATCCCACGCGGAAAGCCATCCTTGACTGCCGTGAATAGGTGCATGTGCGCATCCACGATCTGTCGTGTCACATCAGGTCCTTTCGCTGAGCGCACGGATTTGGGACTTCATCTGCTCCCGTTTGGTCTGGTCAGCCGAGACCAACGCTCCTCCGATGCCTACAGCGACTGCCCCTGCGTCCAGCCACGCGGGAGCAGAATCAAGGGAAACACCGCCCGTCGGTACGAACGAGACTTCGCCGAAGGGACCTTGAAGGGATCTCAGGTAATCAATGCCGAGGGAACCGGCCGGGAATAGCTTCACCAACGACAGACCCAGCGCCATAGCCTGCTGGATTTCTGAGGGGGTCATCACCCCAGGCAAGTGCGCGAGCCCCACTTTGTTGCACGCCTTAACGACTGCCGAGTCCAAACCCGGAGCCACGGTGAACGACGCACCGCACGCATCCGCTTGCTCGACGTGTGCAACGGTCACTACGGTTCCAACGCCTACGTCCGAGAAACCAAATTCCTTCGCTTGACTCACTAGTGTCGGCCAGTTGGGCGTATTGGTGGTCACTTCTACAATCTCGACACCCGAAGTCTTCAGCCATTCGAAGACGGCCAAGTGCTCACTGGCATCCTCGCCGCCACGAATGATCGCAATAACAGGAGTTCGGTTCCGCACATTGTCATGAAACAACATTTGAGGCGACAAGGTCATCGACGCACTCGCCGCCTATCGGCGTTGATGATCTCGTCCCGACGAAATTTCGCTGAGTCCCCTGCATGGGTTTGCACCCATGCCGACGCACGGGCCGCATAGTCAGCTGCACTTTGCGGCTCGAGCCCCTGTTCCAAGGATGCGATCAAGACGCCGGCGCCCGTATCGCCTGCACCGATGGGGTCGACTATCCGCCCTTCGCACTCGGAGTACGCATCCACGCCATCACCGACAATTCGAATGGAGTTGGTGCCGACACCTCCAACTCTCCCGACTCGATAAGGAATCACCACGTACTCGAGATCGAAATTGGCGAGGGCCTTCTCCGCGGCATCAACGGGATCGTCACCGAGTCCCAGGATGTCGCGAAGATCGTGGGGTGAAGCAAAGAGGACATCTACATTTGGCAGTATCGGTTCGATCCAATCTTTCATCTCGTCAAGGGATGCCAACTTGCTTCGGTGGTTGATCTCGAAATACCGCCTTCGCCCGGGGGCATAGATCGCGCGTACAAGTTCCCGTGGCCCCGCTCCCAGCGCCAGCGTTATCCCGGAACTGAAGACGGCCGAAGCGCCCGCAAGCACGGCTGGAACATCAAATTCTTCCGGGGTCGCGTAGCAAAAAGCGGAGTCAGATCGGTCGTAGGTGACCGTGACACCTCGAGGTTCGGGCCCTATCTCGATGAAGTAGGTACCGACTCGCTCTGGTCCTGTCGCTACAACAGGCTCGACCCCATTGGCGCGGCAATGCGCAATGATGCGATCGCCTAGGACGGTGTCCGGTAGTCGCGTAAGCCACTGAGACGTCATCCCCATTCGACTCGCTGCGATAGCGACATTTAGTTCCGCTCCACCAATCCCAAAATCTAGAGTCGGGCAGTCAACCAGTGCGCCACCATCAGACGGGGAGAGGCGTAGCATCGCTTCCCCGACGGTCAGAAGAGCTGGTCTTGTCATGTTCGGGCACCTCTTTTCACGACGAACAGGGCTATAGCTAGGACGATGATGGCTCCCCGGAAAAGCCCCTGACTGTATTGGGAGACACCGATCATGTTCAGGGCATTGTCAATCAGGATCAACAGAACCGCCCCGCCTATGGCTCCGATAAGTCGACCTCGACCGCCGAGCAAAGAGGCGCCGCCGATGATGACAGCCGTAATGGCGGACAATTCCAGACCCTCACCGGTCGTCGGAGCTCCTACGCCCGCTCGTGACACTTGCGCAATTCCCGCTGTTACGGCAAAGAGAGAACACAAGACCATGGCCCACGTGATGACCGGACCACTATTCACGCCCGACCGACGGGCAACCTCCTTGTCACCGCCGACGGCGTAGAGACGCAACGCCAATCGGGAGAAGTGGAACCAGGCGAACAAGAGCGCGAGCATGACGAGCAACGCGATGAATGCATACGGAATAGGTCCAACGGAGTCATAGAAGAAGTTGATGACGCTCGTCGGCACACTCCCCACACCCTTAACGGTGTAGGCGAGGACGAGCCCCTCCAAAACTGAGAACATGCCAAGCGTGACAATGAAGGCCGGTGCTTTGAAGACTACGATCAGGAGGCTGTTCACAAGCCCCACAGCAAGCCCGATGGCGTACGCGAGCGCAATCGCGATCAAGAACTTGCCCATGTCACCATCGCCGATGCCGGAGACCAGCACTGCAGTCAGCTTGACGAGTGCAGCTACCGAGAGATCGATTTGACCGGCAATGATCGCAATGAAAAGACCACACGTGATGATGATGAGTGGAATCGTCTGACCCAAGACATTGGGGATGTTCCGCTCAGTAAGAAACGAGTCGGATGTGATGGAAGCGATAGCTGCGAGAACAGCGACAATGATCCAAACGGCATAACCGTTGACAAAAAACCCGGAGACCTTGTCCTTTACGCCGCTCATTCGTTCCTCGAAGAACTCAAGGCCAACACGTTGGCTTCGGTAGCGTTCTCTCCGGTCAACTCACCGACCAGGACTCCGTCATGAACGACGAGGATCCGATCCGTGAGCGCAAGCACATCCTCGATTTCCGAACTAACGACGATGACGGCAGCGCCGCCGCGTGCCACCTCACCTACGATGTCAATAATCTCCGCTTTGGCCCCGACATCCACGCCGCGCAACGGCTCATCAAGGAGAAGCACGTTGGGGCGCGTGCTTACACATCGTGCCAGCACAACCTTCTGCTGGTTGCCACCGGACAGCAGACGCACCTCCTGCCCTGGTCCCGAGGTCTTGATCGACAAGCTCTCCACCATTTCGGCGGTATGGGTTCGGGCTACCGCCGACCGCAACCATCCATAGCGCGACAGGCGACGAAGGATCGACAGGATTACGTTGTTGAGTACCGATTGGTTGAGAATCAACCCAAGGCGCTTACGGTCCTCGGGAACCAGGACGATTCCTTGCGCGATCGCACCTCGCGGGCTACGTACCTTTATGAGCTGTTCGCCGAGGTGTACCGACCCTGCGGAGGGAGGTTGAAGGCCTGCCAACATCCGCAGGATCCGAGAACGCCCGGATCCGGTCAGTCCCGCGATACCGAGGATCTCTCCAGAACGAACGGAGAAGTCCAAAGTGTGGCTGCCCATGCCGGGCAAGGTGACGCCACTCACCGTCAAGGTCGGACCGTCTTGGGGCTCTGATCGACTCGCCTGCCACTTTGGTGGCGCATTGAGCAGGACTTCACGACCGACCATCGCCTTGATCATGTCGGCCTGGGTCAAGTCACCGCGTGGCTCATCGACAACCTTGCGACCGTCTCGCATCACGCAGACCTCATCAGCGATCTCCATCACCTCGTCAAGTCGATGGGTGATGTACACGACCGCGATCCCGCTGGAGGTTAGCCGCCTGACCATTGCGTACAGCAAGGACAATTCGTCATCGCCCAAAACGGCACTGGGCTCATCTAGGATAACTATCCGTGCTTCACGCACGAGTGCCTTAGCGATCTCTACCAACTGCTGATTTGCGATACTCAGATCACCGACCGCAGTGCGCGGGTCGATATCCGTGGCGCCGAGCACATCCAAGACTCGTCGGGCTTCTTGCTCCATCGAACGCAAATCGATAAATCCTGCTCGCGTGGGTTCGATTCCCAATGCCAGATTTTGGGCAACCGTCATATTCGGCAGGAGACTCAACTCCTGGTAGACGGCCACAACACCACCTTCGAGGGCTGCGCTAGGACTGGGGAACTCCACGGGCAGACCGTCGATCTCGATCGTGCCCGAATCCGGCTGAAGAACTCCGGACATGATCGAGATCAGAGTGGACTTCCCGGCACCGTTTTGGCCCAGCAAGGCGTGCACCTTGCCGCGTTGCAGATCAAGATCAACATCAATCAGGGCGGGGACCCCGGAGAAGGCTTTGCTGATACCCGACATGCGGAGGAGAGGGGCAGTGCCCCCCTCCTCCGCTCCGTTGCCGGAATCAGCAGAGGTTGAGCGAGACGAGTAACTCATCACTCAGGGCCTCGGCAGGGATCCACAGGTCATCGCTGCAGTCCATCCGCACGTAGTCGTCAATTTCCGCATCCGTGAAGATCGGAACACCGACATTAACGAAGCTCGACACCGGTTCACCCTGCAGTGCTGCGATGGCGGTTTCGAGGCAATCAGCGGAATGCGTCGGCGGGTAGCCGATCGCGGCAAATTCGACGTTGTTCTCCTTTGCCAACTTCAGGAAACCGTTCAGCGGCTCGGCCGTGATCGGCGGTACCGATAGACCTGCTTCGTTGTACGCCTGAATCACACCTACGTTCTGGAGTCCACTATCGGACCAGATGGCGTCGATCGAATCGCCGTACTTGGTGATCATTTGCTCCATGACCGTCTTGCCCTCAGTAGGTGACCAGTTGGTGTATTGGGAATCCAAAACCTCGATGTCGGGGTACTGCGCGAATACCTCATTCGCGCCCTCGAGGCGGCTCTCCGCAGTGGGAACACCGGGAATGCCAGCAAGCATGACGATGCTTCCGGAACCACCCATCTTCGCGGCTACCCACTCGGCAGCGAGCGCGCCATTTAGACGGTTGTCACGGTCGACTCGAGACACGTTGGTGTCCGTGTCGACGATACCGGTGCACAGGATCACCGGCACTCCTTCGGCGGCAGCGCGCTCGATCGGTGCCTTGATGGCTGGCCCCATGGGTGTCACGATGAGAGCGTCTACACCCTTGGCAAGCAGATCGTTGATGTCGTTGACCTGCTTGTCTTCCTTGCCGTCGGCGCCCGCATACTCCAGGGTCACGCCGGCTTCAGCTGCCGCAGCCTTCAGCGTCTCATCGTAAATCGTCGCCCAGGAGTTTGTCGGGCCTTGGGACGCGAATCCGATCCTGTATGGACCCTCCTTGGCGTACTGGGAGGTATCAACTTCGACGATGCCGGCATCGGTGGGCGTGAGGCCAGGATTGCTAAGGCCCAGAGCACCCCAGTCCTGCTCCCATGCCGTTGCGAGCGCGTTGGACGATGCTTGCGCATCCTCCGCCACGGTCTCTTCAACCTCGTCGGCCGACTCTTCCTCGGCCGTTTCAGCCGCCGTCTCTTCGGCGGTCTCGGCAGCAGCTGTTTCGGTCGATTCGGATGAATCACTGCTCCCGCTCGAACATGCTGCGACAAGCGATGCAGCAGCCACCAGGCTGATGATGCTCACCATCTGGCTTCGTCTTCCACGACGAATCATGTTGTGCTCCCTATAGTTGAATTCAAACTCTGACCATTGCTTCCCTTGCGGGCATCCATCTATGCCCGACCTATGGGTACTTTTCTCCTCCACTTCCTCTTCCAACTTGTTGTCTGAATGGCCACTGCGCCCGCGATGATGACTCCCTTCACCACGAGCTGAATCCATTCCTCCGCACCGGACAAAACGATCATGTTCAAGGCTGACGCGATGATGATCGCTCCTATGGTGGCGCGCCCGACCCCACCAACACCGCCCGCGAAGGATGTACCTCCGATTACGGCCGCGGCGATCGAATCGAGGTCATAACCAACACCGAGATACCCATCTACGTATCCGATGTAGCCACCGAGCAACAGCGCCGCGAGGACTGCCAGAAGAGAGCATGCGATGTATGAGCTGACTGTCACGCGGGCTGTGGGTACTCCCGCCAATCGCGCGGCTTCAGGATTTCCACCCGTTGCGTAGATCCACTTGCCCCACACCGTCTTGGAGAGCGCGAGAGCCAATGCCAACAGAACGACTGCCGCAATAATGGTCGGCACCGGTAAGCCGAACCACCTCGCCGTTCCCACTGTGGCCATCGCGGGCGGCACGCTTCCCCCGGGAACACCCTGCGTCCATGCCGTCTGGACACCGAGGATGAGGACCGTTGTGGCGATCGTCGCGACGAATGGCGGCACTCGACGCGCCACCACGAGAAATGCATTGACAAGACCGATAGCCAAACCCACGAGAAGTGCAGCGAAGATGGCAAAGAGCAGTCGATCATCCGAACCTTGACTCACTCGCGCGACTACCACCATGGTCAAGGTGATCGTCGCGCCCACGGAAAGGTCGACGCCCCGTACAAGTAAGACAAGGGACTGGCCAGCCGCGACCAACGCCAAGATCGCGGCTTGCCGACTGAGGTTGGCCAGATTGGACGGGTCGTAGAACTCCGGCGCGACCAAGATTGCCGCAATTGCGACTACTACCAGACCCAGCGCGGGGGTCAGTGTCGACCACGACACCCGTCGTTCCTGCTGTCCGGTAGACGTCGCAAGGCTCATGAGGACTCGCAAAAGTCCTTGATGAGGGCCGTGTAGATCGGCACCGATTGTTCCAGCGCTTGGACGCTCACTCGCTCGTCAGCGGCATGCGCGTACTCGAGCAGACCTGGCCCGAAGGCCGGGAGGGTCGGGGTCCCCAGGAGCCCCTGTAGCCAGGCTGCGTCGGTGGTGCCCGGGAATACCCCAAGAGGTAGGTCGGAACCGAGGACGCTTTGTGCCGCGCGTCGACAACTAGTCACGACAGGATCATCGGCTTTCACTTGAGTGGGGGGGAGCCAATCCCGTGGGGCATCCTCAAATCGAGCGTTGGCGCGAATCCCGCGCGATTCGAAGGCAGCGAGAAACCCGGCGAGTTCCTGCTCGAAGGTGGATTTCTCCATCCCAGGAACGAGTCGAACATCGCTCGCGAACGTGGCAAGGCCCGGGACCACTCCGAAGCCAACTCCGCCTTCCACGAGAACCCCGGCATTAACGGTCGGCGCTGCTCCCAAATCATTCGACGGATATGTCGGCGCGAAGTCTTGCGCGAAGGCGATGAGTACCTCCGCCATCGCTTGCGTTGCGAACTGGTATCCCTTGACCCTAGAAAGACTCGAGTGCCCCTGCCGCCCCTCAACGTCTATGTAGATGTTGGCTATCCCCCTGCTGATGACGTTCAAAGCATCCCAGTCCCGCTCGATTCCACCCGGCTCACCGATGACGATCGCATCGGCCTCGATCAAGCTTTCCTCTGCCAGATACCTGGATCCGAATCGCGAGCCGTACTCCTCGTCCGCTGTGAGCACCAGCGTGAGTCTTCCCGCACTCGGACCCGACTGCGCCATCTGAGCGGCGGCGATGAGCATCGCCGCAACCGCCCCCTTCATGTCACACGTACCCAGTCCATGCAGATTGCCGTCGATTTCCTCGGCGACGAACGGATCGGTCATCCACTTGGCATCACCGACCGGCTTGGTGTCGATATGCCCGCTCAAGGCCAGGTGCCTTCCACCCGCTCCGAAATCGAGGGAAACGAGCACATTCGGCCGCTCCGGGGTCATGCCAACGACCGATACGTCATCCAGGCCAGCCATGAGGCAGAACTCACGCACCGCCGCAGCCATCGCACGCTCGTCCCCGGGGAGATTGGGGCTCGGGACCGAGACGAAATGCTTCGTGAGAGCCAGGACGTCGTCCACAGTCCACCTCGCAGTTCCGCTCTTTGGAACATCGTTCCAGTAGGTACGAAAGGTAATCCGCGCTCCATCTACGGTCAATGGATTCGTGGAGAAAAGAAGTCACAAATCCGTAACCGCCGCGGCCTTCATCGCGCCGCAGCGTGGCGCGCACTATCGAGGAGGCGCGAGCCGATGCATGCCACCATCTACGTCCAGGACGGTTCCCGTTGCCGAACCGGCTCGTGGATCCGCGAGGTAACAGATGGCAAGCGCCACTTCCTGCGCCGTTACCAATCGTCCGATCGGCTGTCGAGCCTCGAGTGCTTGACGTGCCGTGATCGGGTCGTCGGCCTTGTCCAGTAGCCGCGCGACCCACGGGGTGTCGACAGTCCCGGGTGCGACCGCGTTGACGCGAATTCCCTCGGTCAAGTAGTCGGTCGCCATGGCTAGCGTCATTGCGAGTACTGCGCCCTTGGTTGCGGAATAGATGACACGGTTCGGGATGCCTGTGTGGCTGGCCACCGAAGCCAAATTGACGACGACTGGACCTTCGCCCTCGCGCAGATGGGGTAACGCACTCCTCGTGACCCGCGCCACGCCGATAACGTTCACGTCCAACGATGCCAGCCACTCCTCATCGGAGTTCGCCTCGACCGCACCGACACTCGAGATCCCTGCACTGTTCACAAGGACGTCGAGTCCGCCGAGTTCGGAGACAACCGCTTCCATGGAACTCTCGACCATGGCTGGATCGCGGACGTCCGTGCGCACATAGGCAAGGCCGGAATCTTGCGGAGCCGTCACATCCATGGACACGACGTCGTAACCGCTTTCCACCATCATCAAGCCGGTTGCGAGGCCAATCCCGGAAGAACCACCTGTAATCGCAGCCCGGCGACGACGCGACGGATCGGACATCATGAAGCACACCACCTTCCTAGAGGATGAGAACGAGCAAGATGCGCGGTGACGTCGCCGCGGACCGAACTCGACAAGTGCTCAGCACGATAGCGAACTCGTGCCGGATGCCGTCTAGACCGCGGCTGGTCTATACCCCATCTGGCGAGAGATCCGTTCGGCAACCAAAGCAACTCGTTCACCGAGATCCAAGGCGACCTCCAAGGTAAGCCTGGTTTCCGGCCCCGCGAGGCTCAATGCCGCCAATGAATTGCCGTCGTGTCCACGGATAGGTGCACCCACGCATCGGATGCCGGCCTCGTTCTCGACATCATCGATCGCGAATCCACGCTCACGGATCTTGGCTAGTTCCTGGCGTAGATGTGCAGGATCGGTAATAGTCTGCTCCGTACGCGGCTCAAGGTCCATGGCGCAGACTTGGTCTATAACCTCGCTTGGCGAGAACGCCAAGAGCGCCTTGCCCAATCCCGTGCAGTAGATCGGATTGATCGCCCCGACCTCACTGTGCATGCGAATTGCCAGCGGACTTTCCACCTTTTCCAGGTAGACGACCCACGGAAACTGCATGACCCCGAGATGGCAGGTTTCCTGGGTCTCGAGCGCGAGATCCTCCATAAGAGGGCGTGCCAGCGAGCGCAAATCGGTCTGACTCAGGAAGTTCATGCCCATGGCTAGGAGAAGTGCGCCGGGCCCGAACCTGCCCTGATCGTCAACCCGCAGCAGGCCGTTGTTCGTAAGCGTCGCCAGCAGCCGATGGCATGTAGTCTTCGGCAGGCCGGTGTAGGCAACCACGTCGACGAGTCGCACCGGCTCACGAGACCGCACCGCCACGACATCGAGAATCTGCAGGGCCCTAGACACCGATCTCGACGTCCCCTCGGTAAGACCGAGCTCTGCCACGCTCTCGAACCTTTCCTCGCCGCCTGGACCACACACCCGTGCACGCCCTTGTCTCAACATACCCAAATCGACTTGGGTCGCGTGGGCGGTCAGCCTACGAACTTCGGCCGTGCCGCCCAAGCCGGCCACCGGGCTGCGCACCTGCTGATGGGAACTTCTCGGTCCGTTTCATCCCCTGGAATTGATCCGACGGCAGTGCGCGGATGCCCGTACAGTGATCTCGACCGCAGGCACCTGCATCCAGATTGGGGAGTTGAACAGTGGCAGACGAGAGTTGGCGCGGAAAGGTCGGGGGTCTGCAATCCGAGGAGATGGTGGAGTTCCTCAGCGAAGGGCACATTGCTCGACTCGCCTGCAATGACGCGAACGATTACCCGTACGTCGTCCCTTGCTGGCACGAATGGGACGGTGAGGCCTTCTGGGTTGTGCCTCGCAAGAAGTCCGCGTGGGCTGAGTATCTGGAGCAAGATCCTCGCTGCGCCATCACTGTCGACGAGGACGGAACCCTGCGCAAGGTCATCGCCCAGTGCAAGGCCGAACTCGTCGAGACCCCAAACGTCGGTGGACAGTGGGTGGCAGTAGCCGAGCGGATGTCCGTGCGCTACCTGGGCCCGAACGGCCCCTCCTACCTAGAGCCGACTCTCGACAAGGCTCGCTGGCTCTTCCGCCTCGAGCCCATTCGCCTGTGGACGTGGCAGGGTGTCGACTGGGCGAAGTCGTACAAGGAAGACGACTGACTTTCCCTCTCACGAACGGCTGTTGTTTCCGAGACGGCGGCTCCCTCTAGGAGACGGTGCGTTCGCGGTCCGGCAGCACCGTGCGTCTACTGCCGAGGAAGCCTCCGGTGACTCCCGTCCATCCGAGGTCCTGGGAGATGTGCGCTGCAGTCGCGACCAGTTCAGTTGCCCAACTGCGAAGAACCAAATTCGACGTGTCGGGGCGATGAGCCGAAATGCCGATTGCACCGACAGCTCGTCGCGAATGGTTGAAGACCGGGGCCGCCACTGAGACGACTCCGTCTTCGTTCTCCGATACCTCCGTCGCGTAACCACGCTCGAACACGGCTGTCAGCTCACGCAAGAGCGCTTCGGAATCCGTGATCGAGTTCGGGGTCTTCGCCGTCAGTCCACTGGCCAGTAAGCGCCGAATTCCGTCGCTATCGCCGAATGCCAAGAGCACCTTCCCACCTGCCGTTGTGTGCTGGGGCTTGAGGGACCCGACAGGATCGGCGACGGGCGCCGCTTCATTCGACTCGATCCGTGCAACATTGACGATCCACGGGCTTTGGGGCACGGCGAGGTAAACCGCTTGCGAAGTTATCCGGTGTAGACGCACCAGAGCACTCCTCGAGGCCTCTCGAAGTCTCATCTTGCGGAGGTAATTGGTACCCATGACCAGCAACATCGGACCTGGCAGATAGTTCCCCTCCTCGTCTCGTTGCAGCATGCCCGAGTCGCGTAGAACACCTGCCAGCCGATGGACCGTGGGCTTCGGTAGGCCGCTTTCGCGGGCGATCCGAGCCAACGACAAAGGCTCCTCCTCGTGAAGAGCGACTATTTGCAAGATCAACAGCGCGCGGTTGAGGCTCCTGGCCGGCGATGGCTTTTCGGCGTCCGCCGCCGGGCCACCGAGGCCTCCATCCGATAGCTCCTCAAGGATTGACAACTGCCCTCCCGAGTACTCGCCCGCCAACAAGGTCGCTGATGGCTTGGTTGACTTCCGTGAGCTCGTAGTTTCGAGTGAGGGGTCGGATATTCGCCTGCAAAGATAGGTCGATGCAGTTGCGCAGTTGCTCGATGGTTCCGACGAATGCACCTTGGATGGTCAATTCACGCTCGACGACTTCCGCAATCGGGAGTTCGAGCCGCCCACCCACTCCGGTGGCCACATAGATTCCCTGAAAGCCAAGGACCTCGATTGCGAAGTCAGCTGTGTCCGTCGATCCGACGAAATCGATGACTCCACCGACCTGGATTCCCTGTCGGTGCAGTTCCGCAGCGGCACCCTGCACCGATTCGAAGATCGCCTCGATCGGCAACTGTGAAGCCCAGAGACGGACAGTGTCTCGCGGTTCGATAGCGAATACTCGTCGCAGACCCATGGCAAGCGCGAATTGGACTCCCAGGTGACCCAATCCCCCCAAGCCGATGATCACTACCGGCGAGTCCGCTGAGACGTGCCTGACAACCCGTTCCACAGCATTGAAGGCTGCAAGGCCTGCGTCCGTTAGCGCCACGAAGTCTCGACAGGTCGCCTCATCCGGTACCCCGACCAGGCATCGTTCGTCCGTCAGCAGGTATTCCGCGAACCCCCCATCCTGGGAGATGCCGGGCGTGATGCGCGGCTTCCCCTCGGCAGGTGGGCGAGACCCGGCGGCACCGGATTCATCTGCGGGGATAAACGGGTAGCACAGCACGAAATCACCAACGCTCACTGATCGCACCGTGGGCCCTACTTCGACCACAACGCCACCGCTTTCATGACCGAGGGTCATTCCATCGAACGGCCGCACACCGGCTACGGCATTGCCATCGATAAGATGCACATCTGTCTGGCACAAGCCCGCGGCCAGGACACGAATCACCACATCATGTGCGCCGATGCATTGAGGTATCTCCTTATCGACAAGCGACAAAGACATTTCGCGCTCTGGTGCCACACGTTTGTCGCCTCGGCGATCTCGGAAGACAGCCGCACGCATCGTTCCGTTCATAGGGGTTCCCGTACGCCTGTCGACAGCGAACGGATCGCCGCTTCCGCCACCTGCTGACCCAAGACCGCCTCCTGCATCGACGCAACCTCCAATCGGCCGATGCCGCGGATGCCATTGACGAAATCCGCAGACTCTGCCGCCAAGGCTCCCCACACTCGTCCTCCAATCACAGGCCAAAAGGCTGTGTCGGGATATGCAGTCACGGAGTCGGTGCTGATGGAGAAGGAATCGGAGTAACTCGCCAACCGGGCAGTACCACGGGTCCCCAGGATTTCAAGGTCCCCAGCGATCACGCCACCGACATCATCTCCAGGACCATCCAACTCCCACGACAAGATGTTCGGCACATCGCGATCCGGCCGCAGCCATGAAGAAGTAAGGAAGGCCTGACCACCGGAATCGAACTCGATCAGTACCGTGACGTTTTCCGGCAAGTCGTACCCGAGAGCGTTCGTGCCCCATGCCTGGACGAAGGTCGGAGCTGCGTCGAACA
>ERZ891134.1164-NODE-1164-length-19092-cov-14.108893_pt1 | contig 19092 bp, 16 predicted proteins | sample MGYA00520888_ERZ891134 | MGnify/ENA primary metagenome ERZ891134 (study PRJEB32303, sample SAMEA104408692) | aquatic metagenome | biome: Brackish water; feature: Coastal; material: water | place: Baltic Sea | collected 2014-10-23 | depth 10 m ... | reverse complement strand
CTTTCAAACTCGCTTACTAGATGTAGTTTTATATTTGGATATTTACTTTGTGTCATCTGCAAGGTAAAGGCAGAGTCTGCAAAAAAGACCAATTGCCCGCGTTTATCTTTGGCTAAAAACTTAGATTTTACACGTTTAAAATCTTTAAACTCATCACTTTTCTCATCTTGAGGATCTACCCAACAGGCCTTGTGTACATTTAGGTTTTCATACCTACATATAGCGCCATATTCATGCTCTAACCTGTACTGTATTACTTCAAATTGAAGGGCTCCAACCGTTCCAATTACTTTACGCCCGTTTAGCTCTAGAGTGAATAATTGTGCAACACCCTCATCCATTAATTGATCAATTCCTTTCTCAAGTTGTTTGCTTTTTAAGGGATCTGCGTTATTGATGTATTTAAAGAATTCTGGAGAAAAACTTGGAATTCCTTTATAGTGCATTTGCTCTCCCTGTGTGAGTGTGTCTCCAATTTTAAAACTACCTGTATCATGCAGTCCAACAATATCTCCAGGGTAGGAGGTATCTACAATTTGTTTTTTTTCTGCAAAGAATGCGTTTGGACTTGAAAATTTTATTTTCTTTCCATTACGAACATGTACATAATTTGTATTTCTTTGAAAAACACCAGAAACAATTTTTATAAAAGCCAAACGGTCTCTGTGTTTGGGATCCATGTTTGCATGTATTTTAAATACAAAGCCAGAAAATTCATTTTCCTCGGGTCTTACAAGTCTTGTGTCACTTGATTTTGGTTGTGGTTTTGGTGCAATTTCTACAAAACAATCTAACAGCTCACGCACACCAAAATTATTTAAAGCAGACCCAAAAAATACTGGTTGTAACCCTCCTTGAAGGTACTGCTCTCTGTTAAATTTTGGGTATACCTCGTCTATAAGTTCTAACTCTTCTCTTATGGTCTCAGCCGGCTTTTGTCCTATAAGCTCATCCAGATCAGTGGAAGAAATGTCTTCAATTTCAATGGTTTCTTCTATGTTTTTACGGCTATCGCCACTAAACAAATTGATGTTTTTCTCCCAAAGATTATAGATACCCTTAAAGTCATACCCCATACCAATAGGGAAGGAGAGAGGTGTTACTCTTAGTTTTAATTTTTGCTCCACCTCGTCCAACAGCTCAAAGGCATCTTTACCTTCTCTATCTAGTTTGTTTATAAACACAATCATCGGGATGTTGCGCATGCGGCAAACCTCCACAAGTTTTTCTGTTTGCTCCTCAACTCCTTTTGCTACATCTATTACTACAATTACACTATCTACTGCCGTTAGTGTTCTAAAGGTGTCTTCTGCAAAGTCTTTGTGACCAGGGGTGTCTAGAATGTTTATTTTAATGCCTTCATATTCAAAAGCTAACACAGAGGTAGCCACAGAGATACCACGCTGTCTCTCAATTTCCATAAAGTCACTGGTGGCCCCTTTTTTTATTTTATTGCTTTTTACCGCACCCGCCTCTTGAATAGCACCTCCAAAGAGTAGGAGTTTTTCAGTCAAGGTAGTTTTACCTGCATCTGGGTGAGATATAATGCCAAATGTTTTCCTTCTATCTATTTCTTTTTGTAATGACATTTATAAAAATTTTTGAACAAAGATACACCTAGTTTTTAGTTTAGAATATAATATTAAAAAACCTCTTGGATTGTAGGGTAATTTTCTGTTTTACTGTTTTTATTTTATTGATTGAATTTCTTTTACCTTTGTGGTATAATTTATAGCATGGAATTACAACTTACCAAACCTATTTGCTTTTTTGATTTAGAAACTACAGGTATCAATATAGCTACAGACAGAATTGTAGAAATCTCTATATTAAAAATATTTCCAAACGGAAATAAACAGAGTCATACCTGGAGGGTAAACCCTACGGTTCCTATACCGCCAGAAACCACAGCAGTGCATGGCATTACAGACCAGATGGTGGCCAATGAACCTGTTTTTAAAGACCTCTCCAAGCAAGTATACGATTTAATTAAAGATAGTGATCTTGGGGGCTTTAATAGCAACCGTTTTGATATTCCATTACTGGCAGAGGAATTATTAAGAGCCGGTGTAGATTTTGACATGAAGAAAAACCTTGCCGTAGATGTGCAGACTATTTTTCATAAAAAAGAAAAAAGAACCCTAGAGGCGGCCTACCAATTTTATTGTGGTAAAACACTTGTAGACGCTCACAGCGCAGCTGCAGACACCAATGCAACGTATGAGGTTTTAAAAGCCCAGTTATCAAAATATGAAGATTTAGATAATAATATCTCTAGCTTGGCTGAGTTTAGTGTGCACAGAAAGTTTGCAGATTTTGCTGGATACATAGGGTATGATAAAGAAGGTAGAGAAGTATTTAGCTTCGGAAAACACAAGGGTGCACAAGTACTGGATATCTTAGAAAAAGAGCCAGGTTATTTTGGCTGGTTGTTAAACGCAGATTTTCCTTTGTACACCAAAAAGGTGTTAACTAAAATCAAGCTAAGTAAGTTAAACACTAAGTTTTAATATCCTGTTTCAGCAATTATGAAGATTATTTGTATTGGTAGAAATTACGCAGATCACATCACAGAGCTTAAAAATGAAAGGCCATCAGAGCCCATCGTTTTTTTAAAACCTGACACCTCAATACTGCTAAAAAAACAACCTTTTTTTATACCAGAATTCAGCAACGAAGTTCAGCACGAGGTCGAGTTACTGGTTAAAATAACAAAAGTTGGTAAGCATATAGATAAAAAATTTGCACATAAATACTATGATGAAATAGGCCTGGGTATAGATTTTACTGCGCGTGATTTACAGCAACAATTAAAACAAAAAGGCCTTCCTTGGGAGAAAGCAAAAGCCTTTGATGGCGCGGCTGTGATTGGTAAGTTTGTACCTAAGAGTAGGTTTGATGCCTTAGATGATATTTCTTTTTCACTAAAAAAAAATGAGCAAGTAGTACAAAGGGGAAACTCTTCTCATATGCTATGGCAATTTGATGAATTAATAGAATATGTATCAAAATATTTCACTTTAAAGATAGGAGATGTTATATTTACAGGTACACCTGCAGGAGTGGCTAAAGTAAATCCAGATGATGTGTTAGCAGGATTTATAGCAGATGAAGAATTTTTTAAAATAAGAATCAAATAATTAATTTCATGGACACACATTATTCTAAAGCTAGTCTAAGCGCAATTGCAGATGGTGATCAGGACTTTATGTCTATAGTAGCGCAAACCTTTTTAGAGGAAATTCCTCCAGATCTTGAGGGACTAACTAAGGCTATAAAGAGTAATAATAAAGAGTTAGCCTATCAGTTTGCGCACAAAATGAAACCAAATTTTGAAATGTTTGGTATAGAGGTGCAAAAAGATGTCAAGAGCATAGAGTCTTGGACCAAATCATCAAGAAGTGAGGCTACGGTTCAAGAAAATATTGACACACTAAACCGTGTGCTTTCTCATGTTTTTGAAGAATTAAAAACAGACTTCCCTACCTAGATGCTAGCAGAAATAATCACCATTGGTGATGAAATACTAATTGGTCAAATCACAGACACTAATTCAGTGTTTATTGCCAAAGAGTTAAACAAAATTGGAGTACAGGTATACCAAATAACCTCAATTCAAGACCAGGGTCAACATATTTTAAATGCCCTTGAAGATGCTAAAAATAGAGTAGATATTGTTCTTCTAACGGGAGGATTGGGTCCAACAAAAGATGATATTACCAAAAAAACTTTTTTAGAATATTTTCAGGACACACTGGTAGAAAATCCAGTAGTACTACAAAATATAAAAGACATATTTTCCAAATATTTACAGAAAGCTCCATTGCCCTCAAATCTAGAACAGGCCATGGTTCCCTCAAAAGCCATAGTGCTTCAAAACCCTATAGGTACTGCGCCAGGGATGTGGCTTGAAAAAGACAATACCGTTTTTGTGTCTATGCCAGGTGTGCCAATCGAGATGAGAAAACTCATCACAGATCATGTATTGCCTAGAATAAAAACACAGTTTGACAGGCCTTTTATTTACCATAAAACCTTGCTTACTTATGGTAAAGGTGAGAGTGAAATACAAGAAATTATAGCCCCCTGGGAAGATCAGTTACCTACAGATATTAAATTAGCTTATTTGCCCTCTTTAGGGAGAGTTAGACTTCGTTTGTCATCTTCAAGTAGCAATGAACAGACTTTAAAAAATGATGTAGATGCTCAGATGAGTGTTCTTAATGGGTTATTAAGTGATATTTCTATAGGGTATGAAGACCAAACTAGCATTCAGGATCAAATAAGTCTAAAACTTCAAAAGCAGTACTGTTTTTTAAGTGTTGTAGAAAGTTGTACCGGTGGCGCTATAGCTGGAGAAATTACAATTTTGCAGGGCGCCTCATCCTATTACAAAGGAGGCATGATTGCCTACGCAACCCAAATAAAGACTGACGTATTAGGGGTTGATGCTACGCTTATTGAGAAGCATTCAGTGGTTAGCCTTCCAGTAGCAGAGGCTATGGCCCTACAGAGCAACATTGTTTTTGATACTCAGTACGCCATTGCAACAACAGGAGTAGCAGGCCCTAAAACGACAGACTCCTCGGCAAGCGTGGGTACGGTATGTATTGCAATTGCTAGTCCTAGAGGTGTTTTCTCTGAAGAGTTTAACTTCGGAAACTCTAGAGAACGTGTCATTAAAAAGGCAAAAAATAAAGCTTTTGAGATGCTTTTAAAAGAAATATCAAAAAACTGAAATCCTTTTGTTGTGCAAACCAATAATATTAATTAAATTTGCACCCTGATTAAAAATAACTAAATATTATACAAATGTCTAGAGTTTGTGAGCTTACCGGAAAGAGAGCAATGGTTGGAAACAACGTTTCTCACGCGATGAATAAAACAAAGCGCAAGTTTAATGTAAACTTAAAGAAAAAGCGTTTTTACATACCAGAAGAAGACCAGTGGATTACCCTTAAGGTATCTACATCGGCTTTAAAAAATATTAACAAGAGAGGAATCTCTGCAGTTGTTAAAGAAGCTCGCGAAAAAGGTTTTTTAAACAAATAATTGCATAACGCTTAACGTCAATTACAATGGCTAAAAAAGGAAACAGAGTACAGGTTATATTAGAATGTACAGAGCACAAAGAATCAGGACAACCTGGAACTTCTCGTTACATTACTACAAAAAACAAAAAGAACACACCAGATAGAATGGAGTTGAAGAAATTCAATTCTGTCTTAAAGAAAATGACTGTTCATAAAGAAATTAAATAATTATTCTTTTTATATTTTAAAAAGATAAAAACTATACGTTATGGCAAAGAAATCAGTTGCATCGTTACAAACAGGATCAAAGCGTTTAACCAAAGCTATCAAGATGGTTAAATCTGAAAAAACAGGTGCTTATATCTTTACAGAGGCTATCATGGCTCCAGACCAGGTAAGTGGTTGGTTGAGTAAGAAATAAATAATACCTTTTTCAAAATTAATAAGAAGCCACTTTTAAAGTGGCTTTTTGTATATCACTATGTTTGCAGTACAAACATCTTGTATATAAGCTAAAGTAGCGCTATTTTTGATATATACTTAAAGGTGCCAATACGATAACAGATCATGAGCTTTTTTAAAAAAATATTCAGCAAAGAAAAAAAGGAAACCCTAGACAAAGGTCTTGAGAAATCTAAGTCTTCTTTTTTTGATAAATTAAACAAAGCCGTTGCAGGTAAAAGCAGCGTAGATGATGATGTGCTTGATATGCTAGAAGAGGTTCTTGTATCTAGTGATGTTGGAGTAACTACAACCCTTAAAGTAATAACGCGTATAGAGGCTCGTGTGGCCAAGGATAAATATGTAGGTACAGGTGAGCTTAATGCGATACTTCGTGAAGAAATTGCAGGGCTTTTAAGCGAAATTGATGGGGGAGATGCCACAGATTTTGAGGTTCCCAAGCATGAAAGTGGTCCTCATGTAATTATGGTAGTAGGGGTTAATGGTGTTGGTAAAACCACCACTATAGGTAAGTTGGCAAATCAATTCAAAAATCAAGGTTTACATGTAGTTTTAGGTGCCGCAGATACCTTTAGGGCTGCAGCCATTGACCAATTACAAGTCTGGGCAGATCGCACAGATGTTCCTCTGATAAGGCAAGATATGGGGAGTGATCCTGCAAGTGTAGCTTTTGATACTTTGCAAAGCGGCGTTCAGCAAAAAGCAGATGTCATTATAATTGATACTGCAGGACGTTTGCACAATAAAGTAAACCTGATGAACGAGCTTACTAAAATAAAGCGCGTAATGCAAAAAGTAATTACAGATGCCCCACATGATGTGCTTTTGGTCTTAGACGGTTCTACAGGTCAAAACGCTTTTGAGCAGGCCAAACAATTTACTGCAGCAACTGAGGTTACTTCTCTTGCAGTTACGAAACTTGATGGTACTGCAAAAGGTGGCGTGGTGATAGGAATTAGTGATCAATTTCAAATTCCAGTAAAATACATTGGAGTAGGAGAGGGTATTGATGATCTGCAAGTATTTAATAAATTAGAGTTTGTAGATTCATTTTTCAAATAGAGCTACTGAGCCATCCCAATAACAAACACATTTTCTTAAACAATACTTTTGTAGCGTTTTATATCTGCTAAATAGCAGTTTGAAAGGTTTATTTCCCCTAAGAAAAACAACTATCTTTGCAAACTAATAATTCGATATTCAAAAATCGTATATAGTATCACACAATCATGCGCACAAAAACACTTAAGAAAAATAAAATTAATGTAGTGACCTTGGGTTGCTCCAAAAATGTATACGATAGTGAAGTGCTCATGGGCCAACTTCGTGCAAACAACAAAGAGGTTGTTCATGAGCAGGAAGGAAATGTAGTGGTAATTAATACCTGTGGGTTTATTGCCAATGCAAAAGAGGAGAGTGTAAATACAATCCTTGAGTTTGTTCAAAAAAAGAAAGAGGGCCTTGTAGACAAGGTTTTTGTTACGGGTTGTTTAAGTGAGCGTTACAAGCCAGATCTCCAAAAAGAAATTCCAGATGTAGACCAATACTTTGGTACTACAGAATTGCCTGGCCTTTTAAAAGCATTAGGCGCAGATTACAAGCATGAACTAATAGGGGAGCGTTTAACGACAACCCCAAAAAACTACGCCTACCTTAAAATTGCTGAAGGGTGTGATAGACCTTGCTCTTTTTGTGCCATACCAATTATGCGCGGAAAACACAAATCTACTCCTATGGAGGATTTGGTAACAGAGGCAGAAAAATTAGCAGCAACCGGTGTAAAGGAACTTATATTAATCGCTCAGGATTTAACCTACTATGGTTTAGATCTTTATAAAAAAAGAAACTTAGCAGAGCTACTAGAAAAATTGGTAGCCGTATCTGGGATAGAGTGGATACGTTTGCATTATGCTTTTCCAACAGGGTTTCCTATGGATGTTCTTGATTTGATGAACAAAGAGCCTAAAATTTGTAATTACATTGATATACCCTTGCAGCACATTGCAGATCCAATATTAAAATCAATGCGCCGAGGAACTACCAAGGCTAAGACTACAAAATTACTGAAAGATTTTAGAGCTGCAGTTCCTAACATGGCTATTAGAACCACTCTCATTGTTGGTTATCCAGGAGAAACTCAAGAAGATTTTGAAACCCTAAGAGATTGGGTTCAAGAAATGCGTTTTGAAAGACTTGGTTGTTTTACCTACTCTCATGAAGAAAACACGCATGCCTATAATCTAGAAGATGATGTTCCACAAGATGTTAAGATGGAGCGTGCCAATGCTATTATGGAAATTCAATCTCACATTTCTTGGGAGTTGAACCAACAAAAAATAGGGCAAGAATTCAATGTTATTATAGACCGCAAAGAAGGTGGGTACTATGTGGGAAGAACCGAGTTTGATAGCCCAGATGTTGACAATGAAGTATTGATTAACGCAGAAGAAGGCTACCTAAGAACCGGAGAATTTTTTACTGTAAAAATTACGGGCGCTGAAGATTTCGACTTATATGCTGAGGTTGTAAAATAGCATGGTTTAAGTGTTTTTTCTAAAGCATTTCAAATCTATTTTGTACTTTCGGTATATGAAAAAACTGGTACTATTTATTGGCTTATTTTCTTTTGTTTTTATTCAATGCAAAGATGCTGCTAGCAGTAATAGCCAAAAGTTAGATTCTCAAAATGCTGTAGTTGTCTCTTTGTCTAATCCAACAAAAACAGATAGCCAAACCCCAAGACTCTTTAGTAATGCATCTACCTTATATATGTCATGGGTTACTTTTAAAGATGATGTAGATTACCTGCATTACTCGAGTTACACAGGTAATACTTGGTCTACACCAGAGGTTATTGCCTGGGGTGATACTTGGTTTACAAACTGGGCAGACTTTCCTGCTATTGCAGAAAATAATGGAAGTTTATTGACAAGTTATCTGCAAAAGTCTGACAAAGCCGCTTATAGCTATGATGTAAAGCTGAACTACAAAAATAGAGATAGCACTTCTTGGAAAAAGAATTTCATTTTACATACAGACGGCACTAAAACAGAGCATGGTTTTGTGTCTATGATTCCTGCCAATAACCAAGATGAGTTTTTTGTTACTTGGCTTGATGGCCGAAATACTATAGAAAGCAACCCTACAGATCATGAAAATGGCGATCATTCTGGACCAGGTGCAATGACCCTGCGAGGCGCTATGGTTGATATTCAGGGCAATGTAATTAACTCAAAAGAGTTGGACCATCGTATTTGTGATTGCTGCCAAACAAGCGCTGCCATGACTCTTAATGGTCCTGTTGTAGTCTATAGAGACAGAACCCATCAGGAAATTAGAGATATATCTATAGTCAGGTGGCAAGCTGATAATACGTGGTCTGCCCCCAAAACAATTCATACAGATAATTGGCAGATAGCCGGTTGTCCAGTTAACGGTCCCGCTGTAGCTGCTTTTGAAAAAAATCTAGCTGTTGCCTGGTTTACAGCTGCCAATGAAATCCCCAAAGTACAAGTAGTTTTTTCCAGTGATAACGGAGAAACATTTGGCAAACCAATACACATTAATACCCAAGAAACATTAGGAAGAGTAGATGTCATTGCACTTAACAATACAGAGGCTGTGGTCTCTTGGATGGAGCGTGACGCCAATGATGTTGCGTATGTGCAAATAGCTAAAATAACAAACTCTGGAGAAAAAGGCCCAACCATAACGCTCACTAAAACAAACGCGGGGCGAGCTAGTGGTTTTCCTCAAATTGAACTGTTAAACGGCAGCATATATGCCGCTATGACACTTTTGGATGAAACTAATACACCGAGTATCAAAACGATGCGCGTTCGTGTAGAAGATCTTTAAGTAATCTGCCGCTTACCCGCGCAATAAAAACAAATTCAAGCCTTGAATAGCTTACTTATAATTGGTCAAACATTTCCAGAGCCCACTACAACAGCAGCGGGCGGCAGGATGTTGCAGCTTATAGAGATGTTTACAAGTCATGGGTATGGCATTACTTTTGCAAGTAGCGCAAGTAGCTCAGAAAAAAGCTTTAATCTAGATTCTATAGGAGTTACTACCCAACAAATCGTAATAAACGACTCCTCTTTTGACGACTTTGTACGGCAATTAAATCCAACACTAGTTTTATTTGATCGGTTTGTTACAGAAGAACAGTTTGCTTGGCGCGTGACCCAGAGTTGCCCAAAAGCCTTAAAGATTTTAGATACAGAAGACCTTCATTTTTTAAGAAAAGCAAGGCAGCAGGCTCTTAAAAACGCAGCAGATGTTAAAGACGCAAACCTCTTTACAGAGACTGCAAAAAGAGAAATTGCGAGTATTTTAAGGTGTGATCTATCTTTGATAATTTCTGAATTTGAAATGAAGCTCCTCACCGATACCTTCGCTGTTTCCAAAGAGATACTATACTACCTTCCTTTTATGGTTACCAAGCTGCCTGATTCAAGTAATTTTCCTGGGTTTGAGCAAAGAACCAATTTTATGACTATTGGTAATTTACTTCATGGGCCTAATGTAGATAGCGTGTTGTATTTAAAAAAAGAGATTTGGCCACTTATAAAAAAACAGTTGCCCCAGGCCCAGTTGTATATTTACGGAAATTATGCGCCCCAGCATATTTTAGAACTGCACAACCAAAAGCAAGGCTTTTACATAATGGGTTGGGCAGACTCTGTAGCGCATGTAATGCAAAAGGCAAGAGTATGCTTAGCACCTTTGCGTTTTGGAGCTGGATTAAAAGGGAAGTTGCTTGATGCCATGTTGTATGGAACCCCAGGAGTAACTACCTCTATAGGCGCTGAAGGGATGTATGGAGATTTATTAACACCAGGAGTTATTGCAGATACTCCAGAGAGTTTTGCTGAGCTTTCTGTAGCATTATATAGCGATAAAATAAAGTGGCAACAAAACGCTCAAAGAGGTGTTGAGATTATAAAAGCGCGTTACAATGGCAAGGCTATTGCTAAGGATTTCATGACCCGCTTAGATGCTTTGAAGATAAATTTAAAACTTCACAGGCAGTCACATTTTGTAGGACAAATTCTTCAACACCATAGTTTACAGGCGTCAAAATACCTTAGTAAATGGATTGAAGAAAAAAACAAAGTATAATTTTCACGTAGTAAAACACTTAATTTTCTAGTGTATTAAAGAGTAAATTTATTGTTGTTTACAAAAAATAAAGCATTTGCAAAAAATAGTTTTCCTTGCTCCCAGAAAGACCTAAACAGCACATCATCTACAAGGTATACAACACTTCCAGAGCCCATTCTAGCTTCTCCAAAAACCATTGAGTTTTTTAATTTCGCTTTGGCATTTTCTCCAGAAAAACCAGAAACACTTTTTGCGTCTCCATCAATATACCCCACATTGTATCCATCTTCCATAAACTGGTAAGAGGTACTCCCTTGTTTTAGTGAAAAATAAGTGTCTCCATATCCATAGGCTAGTGGATGAGAAGCATCTAATGTGATTTTGTAAATACTTCCGGTTATAAAATTAGTTACACTCTCAGCCTCTCGCTTATCATATGGAGTTAAGTTTTCTTTGCTTTGGTTATCATCTAGATCATCTTGTTCATTGTTTTTTAGATCAAATCCTTTTTTGTCTAAAAAGCTTCTAGTTGCACTACCAATGGCAATTACTTTTCCGCCACTACGTATCCATTTTTTTAATTCCTTGATTTGATCTTCGCCAAGTAATTTGCTATACCTTCCCTCTGGTAATACCAAGACATTATATCTGGCTAGTCTAGAGAAAGACATACTTTGGGTGTCTATGTGTGTTACAGGGTACTGTAATTGTTTTTCAAAGAAATGCCAAGCAGCTCCATAGCTTAAAGAAGATACTCCATCCCCTTTTAAAAGAGCAATTTTTGGAGGGTTAATCATTTTTATATCTGGAGATCCCATGTCTGTCCTGGTGTCACCAAAAGTGGTATTTGACGCAAATAATGTGCGGCCATGATTGTTTGCAATTTTATTTAATTTTTGATAAAAGTTAGGGTTGTTTTTATTGTCACTTTTTGTGATAACTAAGCTACCTCTTTCAAAATTTTCTCCACCAAAGCGTAGTTTTTTCTCCGTAAAACGCACGTTAATATTTTGCTGTAAAAGCGCTGCTAAAAAATGAGCATCTTTCATGGTGTTCCAAGAGGCTATAAAACCTGCAGCTGTTGTGTTTGTATTTTCTGTATTAATTGCTGGCTTAGTCTGTGTTGCAGCCACCAAATTTTTAGAAGCAACTGCCTCCAGGCCATAGGCATACGGGATGCTCCATGCTGTGATGTCATAGGTTAGGGGCTCCTCTAGGCTTGCATCTGGTTCAAACAAAACTTTAATCATTTTTCCTTTTGCTTGATTGGTGCTTACAACCAATGCGCCATTGGTATTCATGGAGCCATTACTGGCGGTAGTGTAGTGATACCCAGAAACACTACCTTGACCTGCATATCCGTAGGTAATCTCATGTTTATCAAGAAGTTGAGTGAGTAGCGCTATTTTGTCTGGATGACCCTGCAGCACGTAACTTTTGTATACAAGAGCATCGTTGGTAAAGAATTTTTTAAATTCTGAGTTTAACTCAGAGGCATTTTTACTACCCATTTCAACGGTAGATAGCCCAGTTGTGGTATGGTGTGCCACGCGGTCTACAAGGGTTAACTCGTATCCTTCGTCTGTGTTAATCCCTAAACCTGCGCGGCCATGACCGGCCTGTTCATAGGTCATGCCTATGGCGCCCATAAAGGTTGGGTAGGTGTCTCCATAACTTGGGTATAATAAATCAAAACGCTCTCGGGTAAAAAACAACCATCCTTCTTGGTCAAAATACCTAGCATGGTTTTTACCAATTTTTGTCTGGAAATCTCGCTGAAAATCGCTGATAATTTCATGAAATGGTTCTGCGGCTGGGGCAAAATAATAAGGTTCATTGATGCCCTGTTCATGGAAATCAACATGAATGTGTGGCATCCATTTATTGTAGATTTTTAAACGTTCCTGAGTTTCTATTTGTGTTGCCCAAGCCCAATCTCTATTAAGGTCAAATAGATAGTGGTTAGGCCTTCCTCCTGGCCAAGGCTCATTGTGCTCATCTGCATCTTGACCAGCATTATAAGGCGTAGATTTTACTTGATTATACCAATTTGCATACCTGTCTCGCCCATCTGGGTTTACGCATGGGTCTATGATAACAATTGTATTTTCAAGCCAAGCTTGTTTTTGTGTGATTAACTCATAGAGGGTTTTCATAGCGGCTTCTGTACTAGAGGCCTCATTTCCATGTACATTATAACTAAGCCAAACAATTGCTTTTGAAGGTGCTGCCGCTCCTTTTATAATACCAGCATTTTTAAGATTATCTAGGCGTATTTGTTCTGCGTTTTCAATGTTCTGGGCACTAGAGACTATGGCGTATGTTAAGCTGCGTCTTTCATTGGTTTTACCATATGCCTTATAACGCACCATATCACTATGTAAAGCTACATGCTCAAAATAGTCTACCACATCTGCATGACGCGTAAATTGTGTTCCAATGGTATAGCCTAAAAATTCGCTTGGAGATTGAAGTTGGCCATATCCAATAGCATTCACAAAAAGTACAAGGGCAATGATTACGTTTTTCATAGTCTTTTTTGGTGTAATAATTCTAAATGCTAATATACTTTGAAATTTAATAAAACAGGTGCTTATCAAAATATTTAGTCCATAAATGAGGGCTGTTTTTTTGTTAATTATTTTAAAAATTTCCTTTCAGAAATGATAGTTATTAATTAAAGGGTATTTTTGTTTTATGCCATCAACCTCTATTTCGTATCAAAAGACAGGTTATTTCTCAAAGACCATCAGTGATTATCTTGAGCAAGATATATCTCTAAGGTCTTTCTACGGAAAATTTCCAACCATAGAGGGTATTAAAGAGCAATTAGAAGAAAAGCAAAAGAGTGTTACCCAAAAGGGAAGAAGTGTTTTAGTGTCTCAATTACAAGAACAATACACAGGTGTTGCTATAACTCAAGCTACACAGGATAATATTAATGCTTTGTCAAAAGACACAGCATTTACCATTACTACTGGCCATCAGCTCAATTTGTTTTCTGGCCCAATGTATTATATATATAAAATACTTTCTGTCATTAACCTCACAGAACAACTCACTACAAAATATCCAGAAAATAGTTTTGTGCCTGTATTTTGGATGGCTACAGAAGATCATGATTTTGAAGAAATTAGCGGGTTTAATTTCAAAGGAAAAAAAATAAAATGGGAAGCTAACCAAAGCGGTCCTGTAGGTCGGTTTTCTACTAAGGTCCTACAAGAATTAGTAACTGTTTTAAAAACAGAATTTGGTCAAGGGGTCAATGGTGAGTATTTGCTAGCTCTTTTTGAGAGTGCTTACACACAAAACGACACTTTAACCCAGGCTACTCGTTTTATTACCAACGAGCTGTTTGGTAGCTATGGTATTGTTGTTTTGGACGGTGATGATCAAGAGTTGAAAAAACAGTTTACTTCTTATATAGAAAAGGAGCTATTTGCTAAAAAAGGCTTTAAAGAAATCACCAAAACAAGCCAAAGATTAGTCTCTGCTGGGTATGGCCAGCAGGTACATCCGCGAGAAATTAATTTGTTTTACATACAAGATGGATTAAGAGAGCGTATTGTAGAGAAAGACGGAATGTTTTTAATCAACAATACATCTTTGGTCTTCTCTAAAGCCCAGATGCAAGACCAGTTAACTAAGTATCCCCAACGGTTTTCTCCAAATGCTTTACTGCGTCCTTTGTATCAAGAAGTTGTTTTACCCAACCTTTGCTATGTTGGCGGTGGAGGTGAGCTAGCGTACTGGTTTCAGTTAAAAGATTATTTTGAATCTGTTGGGGTTGCATTTCCTGTTTTATTGATGCGTAATAGCGCCGTTTTGGCTAATAGAAAACTAGAACATACCTTAAAACAACTTGATGTTTCTGTCCAAGATATTTTTAAAAAAGATACCGCTCTTACCACCTGGTTTGTCCATAAAGTTTCACAGATTACTATTGATTTCTCGGCACAGCGGGCGCATCTTGAAAAACAGTTTGAGCATCTTTACACTTTAGCTTCCCAAACCGACGCATCCTTTTTAGGGGCAGTTGCAGCTCAACAAAAAAAGCAAACCAATGGTTTAAAGCATCTAGAGAAACGTCTTTTAAAAGCTCAAAAAAGAAAACATGCAGCTCAGATAGAAAGATTGATTGCCCTGCGCGGCGAGTTGTTTCCTGATGGGAATCTGCAAGAAAGAACAACAAATTTTTCTGAATTTTATTTAGAATATGGAACTGGCTTAATACCTGCAATTAAGGAGAATTTAAAACCCCTTGACGGAAAGTTTACTATAATTTATTTTTAATAAACAGCCTTGTTTACATCTTTGTTAAAATTTGCAATAAATTCTTTTGACAAGCCCTAGCAAAATTACTTTTTTGAAGTATTTTTGCTTATGCAAAATAACGTCCTCATTCTTGATTTTGGATCGCAATACACGCAGCTCATTGCTAGACGTGTTAGAGAATTAAACATCTATTGCGAAATTCATCCTTATAACAAAGTTCCACAAGATTTATCAACTTTCAAAGCCGTTATTTTATCTGGGAGCCCTTCCTCGGTCCGTTCAGATGAAGCTCCAGCTCCAGATCTTTCAAATATAAAAGGTATTTTACCTTTATTGGGTGTTTGTTATGGTGCTCAATATTTGGCGCATTTCTTTGGAGGAAAAGTATCCCCTTCAAACATCAGAGAGTATGGACGTGCTAACTTAACGACCATACATGATCATGCTGGATTGTTTGCAGGTATTTCAGAAGACACACAAGTTTGGATGAGCCACAGTGATACCATTAGCGAGTTACCAGATAAAGGTGTGCGTTTGGCTAGCACCAATGATGTTGCCAATGCAGCCTATAGAATTGAAGGCGAAGACACCTATGCCATACAATTTCATCCAGAGGTATATCACACCCAGGATGGTAAACAACTCTTAGATAATTTCTTAATTGAAATTGCAGGGGTGGATCCTAGCTGGACACCTGCTGCCTTTGTAGATACTACAGTTGCAGAGTTAAAAGAAAAAATTGGTGATGATAAAGTTGTATTAGGCCTAAGTGGTGGTGTAGACTCTACAGTTGCGGCTATTTTATTGCACAAAGCAATTGGACAAAACCTCTATTGTATTTTTGTAAATAATGGACTTCTGCGAAAAGATGAGTTTTCTAGCGTATTAGAACAATACAAAGGAATGGGTCTTAATGTAAAGGGTGTTGACGCCTCAGATCTTTTTATGAGCGCCCTGAAAGATAAGTCTGACCCTGAAGAAAAGCGTAAAGCAATTGGAGGAGCTTTTATTGATGTATTTGATCAGCAGGCAACGGCAATTAAAGATGTAGTATACCTAGCTCAAGGAACAATATATCCAGATGTAATAGAGAGCGTCTCTGTTAATGGTCCTTCTGTAACTATTAAATCGCACCATAATGTTGGCGGGTTGCCAGATTACATGAAATTAAAGATTGTAGAACCTCTGCGTATGTTATTTAAAGATGAAGTACGTCGTGTTGGTGCACAAATGGGTATTGACCCAAAATTATTAGGGCGCCATCCATTTCCAGGTCCTGGTTTAGCTATCCGTATTTTAGGAGATGTCACTCCAGAGAAAGTACGAATTTTACAAGAGGTAGACCATATCTTTATTCAAGGCCTAAGAAAGTGGGATTTGTATGATAAAGTATGGCAGGCTGGTGCGATGTTGTTGCCAGTGAATAGTGTTGGGGTGATGGGTGATGAGAGAACCTATGAAAAAGTAGTAGCCCTTCGTGCTGTAGAGAGCACTGATGGTATGACCGCAGACTGGGTAGATTTGCCGTATAAATTTCTGCAAGAGACCAGCAATAATATTATAAATAGAGTTAAGGGAGTTAATAGAGTGGTGTACGATATTAGCAGCAAGCCACCTGCAACGATAGAGTGGGAGTAGCACTTGTAAAGGTGTTCGTTCACTTTTTTTGATAGCTATTGTTTTCTTGGCACTAGTTTTGTAATAATAGTAACAAAACGTTTTTAGGTTATTTTAATAGTACTTACATTGGCTGTATGTTGCGATTTTTTATTTTTAAATCTCAGAAGCATTCATAAAAACACAAACATGAAGTATTTAGTGTCTCTTTGTATGGTGAGTATTTTCTTTGTCAGTAGCTTGGCTACTGCGCAAAAAGAGTATGAAACTCATACAGTTCAAAAAAACCAAACCCTATCTCAAATTGCTACATTATACGGGGTTTCTCAGGCTGCGATAAAAAAGAGAAATCCAGAGATCGAAAATGAGTTAACTCTAGGTACTTTGCTTGTAATCCCTGCCGTTAGTAAATCTGTAGCTACTCAAAATCCTCCCAAATTCAAAAAACACAAAGTACGCCGAAAAGAAACCCTTTTTAGTATCTCCAAAAAATACAATGTTTCTATTGATGCAATAAAACGCTACAATAAACAGCTATACGCTCGTCAAATAAAAAAAGGCGAGAGATTACAGATTCCGCTGCATTTAAAAATTGTAGATGCCCCAGTGGCAATTGATAATGACTCCATAACCTCTGGGATAACAACTATAGATTCATCTAAGCTTTCAAAACATACAGTTAAGGCCAAAGAAACGCGATACGGTATTGCTAGAATGTATGGCATTACAGTATATGAGCTGGAGCAAATGAATCCTCAATTAGGTAAGGGGCTTGCTCAATATGCGGTTATTAATGTTCCTTCTAAAGCTATTTTACAAACTGCTATTGCTGAGAAAGGCTATACGTTTTATCAGGTGCAACCAAAAGAAGGGTTTTACAGATTAAAAGTAAAAACCAACCTAACAAAAGAACAAATTATTGCTTTAAATCCATATGCTAAAGACGGGTTACAAGATGGCATGATCCTGAAAATCCCTACAAATGCTATTACTTCATTAACTGGACAAATTAACATAAGAGATTTACAGCAAACAATTATTGATACCTCACAAAAACGTATCGCGGTATTATTGCCATTTCGTTTAAATAAAATAATCTCAGATTCTTTAACCCTAAAGCAGCAGGAAATAAAGAGAAATAGATTGATGTCTTTGTCTCTAGATTTTTACAGTGGGCTTTTAATGGCCACAGAATTTGCCAAAGACAAAGGAATCTCATTGCAGCTTGATGTGTTTGACACCCAATACAGTACAGCTATTGTTAGCGATATTATTAACGATAACGGTTTTGATACTTTTGATGCTGTTATAGGCCCCCTTGGTCAAAAAAATATAGAAAGTGCTGCTGCTATGCTGCAGGATACTAATGTGCCTATTTTTTCTCCTTTGAGCAATAAACAAATCAAGGTGTCTAAAAATGTGTTTCAGAGTTTGCCAAGTAATGCAATGCTTGAGGATGGAATGCTTGAGTACATTGTCTCTGGCATGAATGATAAAAATGTAATAGTTATTACAGATAGTGCAAAAAAAATCCAGCTAGCAAAAATAATGGCTGCTATCCCAGATGCAAAAATAGTGTCTTTGCGCGAAGAAGGTTTTTTACGCCTTGAGGATATTGAAATTCAAATAGATGAGACCAAAGAGAACTGGGTTATTCTTGAATCTATAGATCCCATTTTAATAAGTAATGTAGTAGGAGTTTTAAATGGTCTGCCTGTTATAGACCCAGATTTAGAGGAAGACGAGGAGCCTGTAGATTATGAAATACGTTTGTTTAGTTTAGACAAAAATGCTGCCTTTGATTACCATGACGTTTCTAATGTACATCTAGCCGAATTAAATTTTACATTTCCATCTGTGAATAAAAGTTATAATTATAAGGATAAAAACGCCTTTTTAATTAGTTATAAAAATAAATACGGAGTGCTGCCTAATAGGTTTGCTGTTCGTGGTTTTGATTTAACGTATGATGTTGTTTTAAGACTTGCAAGCTCAGAAGATATATTTACTGCATCCAAGCAAGAATTTGAAACGCAGTATATTGAAAATAAATTTAGGTACTCAAAAAGTCTTTTGTCTGGGTATCAAAATAATGCCTTTTATATCATAAAATACCAAGACAATCTTCAATTTCAAGTTTTAGAATAATGAGCACAGCCAAAGTTACATACCAATCAAACCTAAGAACATCCTGCGAGCACTTAAAATCTAGTACTACATTTATTACAGATGCTCCCACAGACAACAACGGAAAAGGGGAGGCTTTTTCTCCCACAGACACAATTGCTACTGGACTTGCCAGCTGTATGCTAACGGTCATGGGTATAAAAGCAGCTACTCTAGAAGGGGCTTTTATAGATGGTGCTACTGCACTAGTTACAAAAATAATGGCTAGTAATCCAAGGCGCATTTCTATAATTGAAGTAGTATTTAACTTCCCAAAAAAACTGGAAGCTAAGACACAAAAAATACTAGAAAACACAGCTAACACTTGTCCTGTTCATTACAGCCTGCATCCAGATATTGAAAAAGTGATTACCTACCACTGGGGTGATTTATAAATTTTAGAACATCGTTTTTAAGCAAATGGTAGTGT
>ERZ891134.1159-NODE-1159-length-19157-cov-4.713119_pt1 | contig 19157 bp, 12 predicted proteins | sample MGYA00520888_ERZ891134 | MGnify/ENA primary metagenome ERZ891134 (study PRJEB32303, sample SAMEA104408692) | aquatic metagenome | biome: Brackish water; feature: Coastal; material: water | place: Baltic Sea | collected 2014-10-23 | depth 10 m ... | reverse complement strand
AGTTTCTCGGGTGCAATAAGCGGACTGTTTGGAGCAGATACACCATTCGATCAATTAAAGGCATTTGGCGCTTTAGATCTAAATGCAAAAAATGTTAAGACAAATGCAGAAGCTATGTCGTCAATGAGTACTGCATTAAGTACTTTTACAGATATAGAAGGTGTAACAATAGATGCATACTTGGCACAAAGACTTACAGCTCTAGCACAAGTACCTGATTTAACTACATTTGCAACATCAATAAATGCGTTAAGTAATGTAAGTATTGCTACAGGTGTAAATGCGTTGAATACACTTGACAATTCAAGCGTTATACAGTATACTGAAAGTATGACACAATTAGTAGAAGTTCTTAGTGAATTAAACGATGAACTTTCTAAAGATAATAAAGTTGGATTTGGAACAGGAACTAATGCTGGCGATGTTCTTGGTAAAATGGACAGTATCGGTGGCGGTGGTGGCGGTGGGTCACAAATGAACGCAGAACAGTTAAATCGGTTAAATACAACACTTGATGCCGTAAAGATAATATTAATGGAAAATAGAGATTACAATAAAGACACTGCAAAAGCACTTAAAGGTGGTGATCTACAATTGGGATTAGATTAGGATTGTAATATGAGTTGGAAGAAACATTTCACCCCTGTGCCTGTTGGCAACGGAAATAATGGAAATTACGGACCGCTAGGCGGACCAAGTAATGGAAGTCAACCAGGCCCGGCTCGTTCTAATTATTCCTCATACTTACCAGATGTGTATATTGGTACACCTAATCGTGTTGAACGTTACGGCCAATATAACACAATGGATTTAGATTCAGAAGTAAATGCAGCATTAGATATTCTTGCAGAGTTTTGCACACAAAAACATGATGAAACTCATTTAAGTTTTAATATGAATTTTAATACAAAAGCTACGAATAGCGAAATTACAATTCTAGAACAATATTTAAAACAGTGGACAAAATTACAAAGTTTTGAAACACGATTGTTTCGTATTGTGCGTAATGTTTTTAAGTATGGTGATGCATTTTTTATTAGAGATCCAGAAACTAAGAAGTGGTTTCATGTTGACCCTGCAAATGTTGTAAGAATTATTGTAAACGAAAGTGAAGGAAAAACTCCAGAACAATATGTAATTAAAGATTTTAATTTAAACTTTAAAGACATGGTTGCTACAACTCCTTTCCAAACAAATACAAATAGTACAGGCCCGCAAGGAAATTATATAACCGGCGGTTCCAGAGGAATGACAGGAACTGTTAGTAAATCAACTGGAAGTAGATTTAACGAAGGCGAAGGCGAAGTATCAGTTAATGCAGAAAATGTTATACATCTTTCATTGTCGGAAGGATTAGATCAAAACTATCCGTTTGGTAATAGTTTATTAGAAACAATTTTTAAAGTATACAAGCAAAAAGAATTGCTTGAAGATGCGATTATCATCTATCGTGTCCAACGTGCGCCAGAGCGCAGAGTATTCTACGTTGATGTGGGTAACATGCCATCACACCTTGCTATGCAATTTGTTGAGCGTGTTAAAACGGAAATTCATCAAAGACGAATCCCATCCAAGACAGGTGGCGGAACTAATGTCATAGACTCAAGCTATAATCCACTGTCAATCAACGAAGACTACTTCTTTCCACAAACTGCTGAAGGTAGAGGATCAAAAGTTGAAACATTACCAGGCGGCACAAATTTAGGAGAAATTGACGATCTCAGATATTTTACTAATAAGCTCGTACGTGGTTTACGAATTCCTAGCAGTTATTTGCCAACCGGGGCTGATGACTCAGCTAGTCAATACAATGACGGTAGAGTCGGAACAGCATATATTCAAGAATTAAGATTTAATGAATATTGCAAGCGTTTACAAGGACTAATTAACGAACAATTTAATCAAGAATTTAAACGTTACTTATTGGAAAAAGGTGTTAATGTTGATGTTGGAATGTTTGATTTAGAATTTCAACCTCCACAGAACTTTGCAGCATATAGACAAAGCGAAGTTGATAATGCACGTATTCCAACATTCCAAACAATGAGTGCTATTCCTTTTGTTAGTAATAGATTTGCAATGAAACGTTTCTTAGGAATGACTGATCAAGAAATTGCAGAAAACGAACGTCTATGGCGTGAAGAAAATGAAGAAAACTTAGAAACTCCGGCAACAGATTCTAGCGGTGAAATGCGAGGCGCTGGAATTAGTAGTGCTGGCATTGAAGATGATCTTGGTGCAGGCGAAGAAGAAATTCCAGATACCGACGGAGCAATAGATGGAGGAGCCGGGGAAGGACCGTCGACGGTAACAGGAGATGACATTTCATCACCGCCGACAATGGACCAAACGGTATAAATACAGTATGATAATACGTGAACTATATTACTTTGATAAAGAAACACTAGAACCTAGTGACGAACCACATCTTGATTTAGAAAACGATGAATCTCAATTAGAAAAAGAAGATACTCGTAAAACACGACTATCATTGCGACAAATTAATAAAATGCGCAAAGCAAGTGATTATCATAACGACGAAAAAGTTAAAGAACTAGAATTTGTTCGTCAAATGTATGGCGTAGCTGCCAATGCTGAAGCAGCTATATAATTTTTAAAATATATAATATATGACTATTGCATTTGTTGTAGGTAACGGCGTAAGCCGATCTCCTATCGATCTTACAGAATTACAAAAACACGGACCTATATATGCTTGCAATGCAGTGTATAGAGACTTTTCTCCTGATTATTTAATTGCAGTAGATCCTAAAATGGTTATTGAAATCTGTAATAACAATTATCAAATATACAATACTGTATGGACTAATCCAAATAAAAGATATTCTGATTTTAGACGCCTTAATTTTTTTAATGCTTCAAAAGGTTGGAGTAGTGGGCCGACTGCATTATGGTTGGCAAGTCAACACAACCACGAAACAATATATATTTTAGGTTTTGATTATCATGGTTTGGAAGATAATACTACAGTTAATAATATATTTTCAGGATCTAAAAATTACAAACCATCAGACGCAAAGGCAACATATTACGGAAATTGGGTTAAACAAACAAGAACTGTAATAACAAGTTATCAAGAAAAAACTTATATTCGTGTTATAGCACCATATAATTACAATCCAACACAACTAAATAATAGCAATTACAGAACACAAGATATATCAGTATTTCTTAAAAATCTTCAAAACGGCTCGTTTTGAGCCTATTTCTGTGTACTTTTCTTTCAATTGTGTAAATACTATTGACAGCCTAGCCATAGGTACATACATTTATAGGAGATTATAATGTCAGAAACAAATAAGTTCGAAGAAATGCTCGAGCGCCTTGTAAACGAAGATCGTGTAGGTGCTGAAGAGTTATTCCACGAGATTGTGGTAGAAAAATCAAGAGATATATATGAAAAGTTACTTTCAGAAGAAGCTGACGAAGAAGTTGAAGAAACAACTGATGAAGAAGTAGATGAAGCAACTGATGAAGAAGTAGACGAGTCAGATGACGAAGATCTAGATGAAGCAACTGATGAAGAAGTAGACGAGTCAGATGAAGACCTAGACGAAGCAGCTGACGAAGAAGTTGAAGAATTCATGGACATGGAACCAGCAATGGAAGCAGACCCAACAGACAATATGATAGGTGATCTAGCAGCTATGGCCGGTGACGATGAAGAAGGCGACGATATGGATGCAGACGGCGACGAAGGTGGAGCAGAAGCTGCACTTGACGACCTAGAAGCAGCATTAGACGCATTAAAAGATGAGTTTGCAGCAATGATGGGTGACGGCGGCGACGACGATGCAGAAGAGCCAGAAATGGATATGGATGCAGGCGACGACGAAGAAGGCGAAGAAGAAGCAATGGCTTTTGAAGCTGACGATGAAGTTGAAGAAGCTTCAGACAATGTTAAAAAATCACCAACAGAGCAAATGCGTGAATATGTAGAAAAAATCGGTGGCGACCATTACCATGCTTATGGTAGCATGGGTGACAACGGCGACAATACAAAATCACCAGTTGCAAGTAAAAACGACATGGGTGGAACAGCATCTAACATGACACAAGGTAAAGACAACGAAGCCGGTGCTCATGATGGATTAGGTGACATGAGTGAAAAAGAAGATAACGCAGGGAACGTAAACGTACCAGGCGGAAAAGCTTCAAAAGCTAATAAACCTGCTCCAGGACATGGTGCAGAGAAAAAAGCCGCAGGCGACAATGGACAAAACAAAAAGTCGACTATTGGTTCTTAATTAAGGAAATTAGGTAATGAGAAACTTACGAGAGAACTTGACATTCGACCAGGCAAAGATTGTTGTCGAGTCTGCTAACGAAGGTAAGGACCTTTATATGAAGGGAATTATCATTCAAGGAGGGATACGCAATGCAAATCAGCGTGTATATCCTGTAAATGAAATTGGCAGGGCTGTCAAAACTCTCAATGATCAAATACAAGGAGGATATAGTGTTCTCGGAGAAGTTGATCATCCTGAAGGACTTAATATTAACTTAGATCGTGTTAGTCATATGATATCTGAAACTTGGATGGACGATGCTAACGGATATGGTAAGTTAAAAATTCTGCCAACCCCTATGGGACAGTTAGTTGAAACAATGCTGCAAAGCGGAGTTAAATTAGGTGTCTCCTCTAGGGGCTCTGGCAATGTACGAGAAGATGGGTCCGGTGAAGTATCGGACTTTGAAATAATCACTGTGGACGTTGTGGCTCAGCCCAGCGCCCCTGGTGCATATCCAACACCAATCTATGAGCATTTAATGAACGCTCGCGGAGGATATCAGGCATACGAATTAGCGCAGGCAACAAAAAATGACGAAAAGGCACAAAAGTATCTTAAGGAATCACTGATTAACATAATCAGTAAACTCCAATAACGAGGAGAAACGTAATGATAGATGCACTAAAAACACTTTTTGAAAACGATGTTGTTTCAGCAGATATCAGAGCTCAAATTGAAGAAGCGTGGGAAAACAAGATTAAAGAAAATAAACTTGCTGCTACTGCTGAACTTCGCGAAGAGTTTGCTCAAAAATATGAGCATGACAAATCCGTGATGGTTGAAGCAATAGATACTATGATTTCTGAAAAACTTTCAGAAGAAATTGCTGAGTTTGCAGACGATCGCAAACAACTAGCAGAAGCAAAAGCAAAATATGCTGTTGCAATGCGTGAAAATGCAGAACTATTAAAAGGTTTTGTTATGTCACAACTAGGCAAAGAAGTTAACGAACTACATACTGATCAAGTTAGAATGGCTGAAAACTTTTCTAAACTTGAAGAGTTCGTTGTTGAAGCTCTAGCTAAAGAAATAGCAGAATTTGATGAAGACAAAAAAGACTTAGCAGAAACTAAAGTGCGCCTTGTCCGCGAAGGTAAAGCTCATATTAACAAAGTTAAATCTAAATTCATTGAACGCAGTGCAAAAATAGTATCAGAAACAGTGAAGGAAACTCTTGCAAAAGAAATTACTGCACTTAAAGAAGATATTGATTCTGCACGTGAAAACGACTTTGGTCGTAAATTATTCGAAGCGTTTGCTTCTGAATATAGCACAAGTCATCTGAATGAAAAATCAGAGACATCAAAGCTACTAAAAGTTGTTGAACTAAAAGATAAACAACTAGCAGAAGCAAAAAAGATAGCTGCTAAAGCTACACAACTAGTTGAATCAAAAGAAGCTGAAAAATCAGCATTAGTTGAATCAGCTACACGAAAAGATATTCTAAACGAATTGGTTGCACCTTTAGGTACAGCACAGCGTGAGATTATGACAGACTTACTGGAATCAGTTCAAACGGCGAAGTTAAGATCATCGTTCGACAAATACCTACCGTCAGTTATCGACAGTAAAGCTCCAGCGAAGCAGAAGGCACCCCTAAAAGAAGGCAAAGAAATTACAGGCAATAAAATTGACGTTAGTTCACAAGCTAACGCATTTGATGGAAACGTCGTGGACATCAAGCGTTTAGCTGGATTAAATTAATAGGAGAAAATTATGTCAGAACTACTAGAAAGTCGCTGGCAGGAAACTAAAACCGCTCTTGTTGAAGGTTTAACTGGAAACAAGAAAGCTGTAATGGAAAGCACACTGGAAAATACTCGTAGGTATCTTTCAGAATCCGCAACAGCTGGTGCTACTTCTGCCGGTAATGTCGCAACACTTAACCGTGTTATTCTACCAGTCATTCGTCGTGTGATGCCAACAGTCATCGCAAACGAACTAGTTGGCGTACAGCCAATGACAGGACCAGTGGGTCAAATCCACACACTACGTGTACGTTATGCCGATGGCAATAACGGCGCAACAGCAGGTGAAGAGGCTCTAAGCCCATTCAAAATTGCTGAGAGCTATTCAGGCAATCCATCTTCAAATGGTGCACCTAGCTCAACAGGATCAATGGAAGGCGTAGCTGGTAACAGACTAAGCATCCAGATCTTAAAGCAAACTGTAGAAGCAAAAACTCGCAAGCTATCAGCTCGTTGGACTTTTGAATCTGCACAAGATGCACAAGCTCAGCACGGTATTGATATCGAAGCTGAAATTATGGCTGCTCTAGCACAAGAAATTACTGCTGAGATCGACCAAGAAGTTCTTGCTTCACTACGTGCATTAGCCGGAAACGCAACACAGACTTATGATCAAGCTGCTGTTTCAGGTACAGCAACATTTGTTGGTGACGAACATGCTGCATTAGCAGTACAAGTCAACAAAGTTGCAAACGAGATTGCTCAGCGTACACGCAGAGGCGCAGGTAACTATGCAGTGGTTAGCCCATTTGCATTAACAATCCTACAGTCTGCAACTACAAGTGCATTTGCTCGTACAACTGAAGGTGCATTTGAAGCACCTACAAACACAAAATTCGTTGGTACATTAAACAACGCAATGAAAGTGTATGTAGATTCATATGCAGCAGACAGCACAGACGTTCTTATTGGCTACAAAGGTGGTTCAGAGTCAGACGCTCCGGCGTTCTACTGCCCATACATCCCGCTAATGAGTTCAGGTGTTGTACTTGATCCATCAACATTCGAGCCAGTCGTATCATTTATGACACGTTATGGTTATGTTGAACTATCAAACACAGCGTCATCGCTTGGTAACGCAGCTGATTACTTAGGTAAAGTTGCTATTACTAATGGTAACGTATCTTTTAGTTAAGATTTAACTTACAAACTTTAAAATAGGCGCTACGGCGCCTATTTTTATGACTTTTTTTAAAAAAGTGGTTGACATTATTGTGCCAGGCTTTTTTCTTATTTGATAAATACTAGTGTCGATAATCGTGCCGTATGATACGGACTTATGCAGAATTGACCTACTGCGTAAACCTAGAACGTTTTTAAAGGAGAAACAAATGGGAAGACCACTAAATAAGAAATATTTTGGCAACGATGCAGGATCAATTAAAGTGACTCGTCACTTTTTTACAGGTGGCTCAGAAGCAACAACTGATGCATGGATTGTAAACCAAAGATCATCAAATAAATTTACAGTTACAAATGGCTCAACAATAGAAGTATTAACATTAGTTAACAAAGCTAATGCTACATTACTTGCTGGTGAAATGCGAATTGATGCTGTTTTAGATGATTCAACAACAGTACAAGTTACACGTTTATACGGTAGAAAAATTCAGTATGAAGGTGGAACAGCAGATGTTGGTAAAGTTCGTTGGGCAGCAGGCGTACATCCTGGTGCAGCTGATTCAGGCGCAGCAGTAGACGCATTTAGCTAAGTTTGTTTATAGGAATAACTAATGACTAAAATACTTGATATACCTAATAGTAATTATAAAATTGCAGTACAGCCAGGTGGTAACATTACGTTAAACACAGGCGTAGATGAGGGTCAAGTTATTATAACAGGTGATTTGTTAGTCCAAGGTGAACAAACAACATTGAATACAACAGAACTAGATGTAGAAGATCGCATCGTTAGAGTTAACTACGGAGAAACTGGTGCAGGTGTTACACCTGGAGTAGGAGTTCAGCAGTGGTCAGGATTACAAATTGTAAGAGGCAGTTTGCCTGATGCTATGATGGTATGGGACGAATCAGCACCATACGAAGATGACGTAACTGGTACACAAGGTTTAGGTGCATTTAGTTTTAAAAAAGTTGACAGCAATGGTCTTTCAAGCATTGCTGGTATTCAAACAAACAGTATAGACAGTGGCGGCGGAGCAATTCAATTTGATGCAGGTAATAATCCATTACGTGCCGCCGCCGCTGACTATGAAAACTATGTTGTAGATGACGATGACATACCTAATAGTAAATGGGTAGTTGATTATGTTACACAATTTTCAGGAACGAACCCTCCGACACAAATTAGACAAGGTGATACACTAGTAGCAGCTGAAGATTTTGACAATACAGCAGTACCGAGTGTATGTAGATTACAAGTAGACGGGTTTAATCGTTTAGTTGTAGGTACAGCAGAAGCATTTATGTATGATCTTAAATTTGAAGGAAGCACAATTTCTTCAACAAATAGCGGTGACGATTTAGTTCTAGTTGGCACAACAGGTGGTAGTGTTCGTATACCAGATTCGTTACATATAGATGAAAATGGTGCTGGTGCACCTGCTTCTCCATCTGCAGGTTCAAAAATATATCATGATGAAGCTGATGTAAAAGATACAGGACTAAAATTTATAACACCAACTAGACAAGGCGACCTTGTAAGTAGAAAAACTGCTGCATTGTTTGCACTAATATTTTAAGGAAAATAAGAAATGGCATTAGCAAATCTAAGTTTAACAAGCAGCGCACAAACATTGCTTCTAGTTCCTGCTGATAAGACATACGTTATTACAACAGTAATTTTTACAAATACAGCAAACGCAGATCCAGCAGATGATACAGCAGGTGAAACTACACTTACAGCACACTTAGTTGAAAGTGGAGGTTCAGTTGGTAATGCTAATATGGTAATTAATGCATTGCCTATATCAGCAGGTGAAACATTTGTAATGGATACAGAAAAACTTGTGCTAGAAGGAGGTGATAGTATGCAAGTATTGAGCGGATCACCTAACAATTTAGTTGTAACACTAAGTTACGTGGATATTTAAAATGAAATTTTATAAGAAGCAGCATACTAATACAAAAATGCTACAAGGCAGAGGTATTATTGTCAAAGGTATTAATGATGAAATTGTATTAGACACACCTAAAAGTGTCAGAGTACCGAGAGGTGATTCTACAACTAGACCTCTTGTACCAGAAGAAGGCATGATGCGCTATCTTATAGAATCAAATGCTGGCGATCCTATTGACGGAAAGCTAGAATTTTATCAAGGTGGCAGTTGGAAAAAGATTCGTATGGGTACAGCTACAGCAATCAACCAACAAACGTTTACCGGAGCAGATGATGTTGAAACAGTATTTGGTCCTTTAGACAATCAAGATACAGAAAATCCAACAAGTTTTGCTAATAATCCAAGAAGTATTTTTGTTTATATTGAAAATGTATTCCAAATTCCTACAACAAACTACACATTAGCACAAAATCCGGCAGGCAAAGTAGCTGGCTGGTATTTAGATTTTGGAACTGCTCCTCCTACCGGAAAAGACATAACAGTACTACATAATTTTGACAAATAGTGCATTTAAACTACTTTAAAGTAATGATTTTGAAATAAGGGCTTATTAGCTCTTATTTTTTTGATTGGATAAATACTATTAATGCAACGTAGTTGGTCTAAGTTGCAGGTCAAACTGTGGTCAACCCGCAAGGTAAGGTGGTTGGAGCGACAGGATCGCCGTTTATTGAGGAGCTGATGTGGCCAACGTAGGAAGAATTTCAGGTCCGTTACTTAAGAGTAATCTCTTACGTGATGAGGACCTAGCTATTAATAGTAATTTAATTTACTTTGATGTAACATCAGACCCAGCGAATCCTAAAATTGGTATTATAAACGGTTCACCAGGATATGAACTAGACGTTACAGGAACAATTAATGCAACCGACATTCGTTCAGGTTCTTTACTTGTAGACGATCTTTCTCTAAATAATAGTTTAATTACAACAACAGTAGGTGATGTTAATGTTGCACCTGCTACAGCTACAGATTTTATTAATTTAAATGGTAACGTAGAAGTAACAGGTGACATACATGCTACTGGAAGCATTACTGCTGACGGTAATTTAACATTAGGTGATGCAGATACAGATAGTATTACAATTAATGCAGATATAGCAAGTCATATACTTCCAGATACTACAGAAACATATGACTTAGGTTCTATAGACAAAAGATGGCGTGACATTTATCTATCTGGTCAAACTATTACACTGGGTAATATAGAATTGAAAGATTCTGGTAATGGTAGTTTACAAGTATTTCAATTGCCCGAAGGAGAGCTTGTAGGCGAACTTGGCGGATTAACAGAAGCTGAAAGTGCATTAATTGATGGAAACTTATTAATTACAGGCGACACCTTACAAACAACACAGTCAAACAGCGATATTTTTATTAAAACTGCTGGCACTGGAAAGGTTATTGTACAAGCTGACTTATCTATAGGAGCGGTTACTATAGATGATGACATTCTTATTGACGGTAACACTATTCAAACTACAGCAAGTAACAGTGATTTAACATTTTCCGCAGCTGGTACAGGACAAATACAAGTACAAGGCAACTTTAGAGTTAATGCAGGTGTATCAATTGATAATATATTAGACGAAGACGACCTTGTAAGTGATAGTTCATCAGCATTAGCAACACAACAAAGTGTAAAAGCATATGTTGATTCTAACATTGCAAATACAGTATCGTCACTAATAGGTGATCAAATTGTAATTGGTACACCATCTGATGGAACATATACCGACGGTGCTTATCCTAACTTAGACCCCACAGATGATATTGCTGAAGCATTTGATCAGTTAAACGAAACAATGCGTAATGTTGCTAACAACACATTTGTTAGAAGTGTGTCATTTACAGGTTCACCGTTAGCAGGTGGCGAAGGGTTAACGGTAACATTAAACTTAACTGTTGATGGGAATTCAAATAGATATGATATTACTTGGGGCGACGGCGATGTGACACTAGCTACTAGCGATTCGACTCCAAGTCATACTTATACAAGTAATACAGGATCACCGTACACTGTTACTGTACGTGCTTTTAATAATTCTGGTATAGGATTTGGCAGCGAAGCAAGTGCAACACAAACTGATTATGTTATAATTTACACAGCAAATCCTGTAATGGCATTTGGACTTTATAGAGCAGCATCAGGTGGTACAGCTATAACTGGTAATGAAAAGTATGTTATTGAAGGCGATAGCTTATATTTGCAAAATATTACTTCTAACACAACTATGGCAAATGTTACATACTCAATGAATTGGGGAGACGGTAGTTCAATTGATAGTATTGCAAGTGATGCAGCTGATGGCGGAGTATTAGGAAATAGATTACAACATACATGGGCTGGAGGCACAAATACTAGTACTGGGCAAGATACTTTAACATTAACTTTACTTACACATACAACTGCTACACCTGGTATATTTCCAATGTCAACAACTACAACTTTAAAAGTATATGACCCAAACATTACAGCACCACAAGGATTAAGCACAAAAACTATTAGTATTACAGGTACACAAGGTACAAGCCCTAAACTTGCAGCAAATGCAACTGACAACACTGGCGGAGCAGCATCACTTAGTGCAGGCGATACTGTTTCTAGAATAGAAAACAGTGGTAGTAATATACAAACATCTGCAACATCTACTTTCGCATACAACGCAGCAGCAGGAACACTAAGTGCTATAGTTAACGGAATAGTTGATGGAGCTATAGGGCTTAGTGCAGCAGACAACACTGGCAGTACTGACAGTGTTACTATAACTGATGAACAAGACTATAATTTATTAAATGCAAGTGGTAGTTCGACAAGTTTTTCAAATAGCATTTATTATCCAGGATTGTATAGCGGATTTAAAGCTCGTGTAAACAAAACAAATGCATCTACACCAAATGGTATTAATAGTTTTCAATTAAGTCACGATACTACAGGTGATACAAACACAGTAGTATTTGTTAAAGATGATGTTACTGTTACTCCAACAGCATCAGGCGGAACTCTAACACAAAATGTATCAGGTACACTTCGTTATGTAAGCGGAATACCTCATTACAACACAGGTGCAAGTTTAACATTAAGTGGAGCAACAGCAGCAAACTTAATTGGACAAACATATGCAAATATTTCTGACGTAATAGAAGTTACTAGTGGTGCTGATACTGAAGGAAGTGGTAGCGGCATAGTAGAACAAAACTTTAGCTACAGTGATGTAGACGGAACTACAACTATGTTAACTGGTGGAATACCGAACGCAAACACAGGTGTAGGCGGAGCATATACATTCGGTGACTTAACTATTAACATCAATGCAACAAATGTTAGAGTTTCTGAACAATTAAGATATAGAGTAAGAAATGTAAACGGTTATAGTTCTTACGTTGTTCTTCCAGAAGTAATACAAGTACATAGTTTAACTCAAACAGGTATAGACGAAACAGCAGTTGACGTTAGTTCTAGTTTGGGTGCAGGATATACTGATGATGCTGTAAGAATATTTGATTTTAGTGCAGAGACAACTAATACTCCTGCATATAATAATTCTACTAATTTTTATACAAGTAATCCATATACAGAATCAGCTGATCCTGGAGTAGAAGGTACGCAAGAGGCAACTATTAGATATGGTGTTATAGAGCATAACACAGATGATTTTAGCGTAGTACTACCGGTAGGTCCTAACAGAAGTGCTGATACAGGAACACAGTATTTTACAATGGCATTTAGACGCCAAGTGGTTGCAAACTTTAATATTAATATTACAAGTTCAACAGGTGTAACAGGTGTTTTCATTGCTGCTCCAGGATCAGCTATTGATAGTTCAAGTACAATTAACGGGTGGTTAGAGTGCGCAGGAGTTTACAATGGTGTAGGATTACCAGGTGCTGCTGGAAGTCCTACAAATACAAACGGATGTGCAACAAACACAGGCGAAAGAATTATACCAGGACAGTCGTTGAGTGGTTCATATACAATGACATTGGGTACAGCAAACATGACAGATGCAACAGGCAACGTTGTATTAATTAGAATAGCATTAGCAGCAGGTGAAAGTGTTACAGCACTTTCGATATCGTAAGGTTGAAATAAATGGCAATAAGTGACATACAAAAAATTGACTGGCTTTGGAAAAAAGTAGGTTATGGCGTTACTAAAACAGATATTAATAGCATTAAAAGTGCTGTTAATGAAAGTATATCAAGTGGATTGCTATTGCGTTCAGATCAATTATGGGCTGATAGTGGCAGTGTACCTAACATAAAACCGTTAACTGCTGCTGCACCTGTAGCACTTTATACAGCCGAGTGTACACAAGATGCAACTGCTACTCCAAATAGAACTTGGAAAACAGGATACGAAAACTGGATCCCTCCACAGTTTGGTGCTACATATCAAGTAAACGTGTACATTGATAGTGCAGGTGCAGCTAGTCCGGCTTCAACAGGAACAAAAATATTTGCTGCTGGTTCTGGAAACAACGACGAATGGTTCTTTGATTATCAATCAGGTGTACTAAACTTCATTGGAGATAACTTACCTTCTGGATTAACTGGTAATGTTGTTTATATAGAAGGTGCAGTTTATGAAGGTGGATTAGGTCTATCAGCATCAGGCGGTACACAATTTGGATCTGTTATTGTTGGAGCTGGAGCAGGCGGAACTGAAATTGTTAGTTTACCGTATGAAAATTTAAAAATTGGTGCAGGTACCGGTGGTACAACTACTATTGGTGACGACGATATTGTAATTGACGATAGTGGTAATACACAAATTGGTGGTGGCGGCGGCACAACTACTATTGGTGAAAATGTTGAAGTTGACCCAAACGGAAATTTAAAACTCTCTGCAATTGCAATTAATGGCAATAGAATTGAAACTTATGATTCTAACGCAAATTTAGAATTACTTGCTGCTGGCACTGGCATTATAGATATACTAAGTGATGTTGTAGCTCCTAGCTTGACTGTAAGTGATTTAACATCAGGTAGAGTATTACTAGCAGGCACAGACGGGGAACTAGAAGATAGTGCTAACTTAACATTTGACGGCACTACACTTGTTGTTACAGGTGACACAGAAATTACAGGTAATCTTACATTAGGTGGTAATATTACAATAGGCGATGCAGACACAGATTCGATTACTGTTGCTGCCGATTTTGAATCACATCTTATACCAAACGACGATGGCACTTACGATCTAGGTTCAGCTGCAAAAAGATGGCGCTCGCTGTATGTAAGCGGAAGTACAATCTACTTAGGTGGATTAAAAATGCAGGACAACGGCAGCGGCGGTCTTGTAATTATAAGCGAAGATGGATCAAGAACAGATTTTGAAGCAAGTGTAATTGATGCACACAGTATTGTTGTAGACGAAATAGAACTTGACGGCAACAGAATTAGAACTTTAAATACAAATGCAGATTTAGAACTCGATGCAGCCGGCACTGGCAGAATACTTGCTAAAGGTATAGATTTAAACATGCCAGAAGGTAATATCATTTATGTAACAGTAAACGGTAATGATACTAACAGTGGCAGTCTTCCTAACGATGCATATGCAACTATTAAACATGCACTATCACAAGCAAATTCAGGAGATACAATTCGAATTAGTGCAGGTACATTTACAGAAACATTTCCGTTAGATGTACCAGAAAATGTTTCTGTTGTTGGTGAAGGATTACGTGCAACACAAATTAAACCTAGTGCGGCTACTAGAGATTTAGACTGTTTCCGTGTTGATGGCGGTGTTGTTATTGAAAGTATGACAATTCGTGAAATGGAATACAACAGTACTAATGATACTGGGTATGCTATACGTTACAAGCCAACAGCAAGTGTTTCAATACGGTCAGCATACATTAAAGATATTACTGTTGCTAACTTTGGCTCAAGTGTAAGACTTGGTACTAATGGAACTGATGATGCGTATGGATTTGATGCAGGCGATGCAGGCCGCGGAGCATTAGTTGACGGTGCAAGTATTTCACCTGGCTCAATAGAACCTGCAATGCTATTTGACAGTGTAACATTTATTGTTCCTAACTCAGTTGGTTTAATTATGACTAATGGTGCAAGAGTTGAATGGTTAAATTGTTTTACATATTTTGCACACGAGGCAATTAAAGGTATTACAGGAACTACAGGTCGCGGCGGCATTGGCAAGACACGTATTACACTAGGCGGAGTAGTAGGAACAATAGCAGCAGGTGACGTTGCAACATTTACATCTACTGACGGATCAACTGTTGTAACAATGACAGTTGATGCAGTTGAAAACGGAACTACTCTTGTACAAAACGGGCGTAACGATGATCTAGAAGGATTTGATTTTACTCCAGATTCAATTGTTTTTAACGGCGGCGCTACTGCTACAAGTATCTTACGTTATGACAGAAAAGAGTTTGCTGCTGAAATGCGTTCAATTGCATCAGCAAATGTCTATGGTAACTTTGGTTTAGTTGCAGACGGTCCAGATACAAGTTTAAGAATGGTATCTCATAACTTTGGTTACATTGGTGTCGGTAAGAGATTAGATAATGACGATACTGCTGTTGTACAAGCAAACGAAATTACTGAAACAAACGGCGGTAGAGTATATTATTCAACAGTTGACCAACGAGGTGATTTTAGAATTGGCGCACACTTTACAGTTGACCAACAAACTGGAAACACTACATTCCAAGGTGGCACATTTGATGTAACTACTCTTACAGGTATTAATTTTGTAAGCGGTGTTAACACAAGTACAGTTGATCCATTTAAAATTGAAACAGGAAATCTTAGATTAGCAGGCAATAGTATTTCTACTATTGCAGGAGATATAAATCTTACTCCTTCTGGAACATCAAATATTAATTTAAGTGCAGACACTGAAGTAAGCGGAACTGTAACTGTTGGACAAACTTTGACTGTAACAGGCGACACAAATCTTGCAGGAAATTTAGATGTAACAGGTAATGTTAATATTGGCGGTAATATTACAATCGGTGATGCAGATACAGATGCAATTACAGTAGCAGCTGACTTTGAATCTAATCTTATTCCTGACGAAGCTGACAAATACGATCTAGGTAGTACAACAAAACCTTGGAATAATTTATATGCATCATTAGTTAACATTGGGAAGTTAAACGTCGAAGATGTACAAATTAACGGTAACAGAATTGAAACTGTTAATACAAACAGTCCACTAGAATTAGATGCAGCTGGCACAGGTACAATTGAATTACAGACTGATACAAACATAACAGGCGATGCAACTGTCAGCGGAACGTTAGAAATAACAGGTGTTACTACAATTAATGATGCACTAGACGTTGTAGGTCTAGCTTCCTTAGATGGAGGTATTGATGTTGACGGTGCATTCACTGTTGCAGACACAACAGGTAATATAAACACAACAGGAACATTAGATGTAACAGGCGATACTACCCTACAAGTTTTAGATGCACAAGAAACAACACTAAGCAGTGTAACAGTATCAGACTTAACAGCAGGCAGAATAGTGCTTGCAGGTACATCGGGTGCAATTGAAGATAGCAGTAACTTATCATTTGACGGAACATTACTAGATGTAACCGGAAATGTTACACTTTCAGGAACACTTGACGTTAATACAGATGCAACTATTGCAACTGCAAAGATTGAAGATCTAACAGCAGGTAGAGTTGTATTAGCAGGTATTGGCGGCGAAATTGAAGATAGCGGCAACTTAACATTTGACGGCACTACATTAGATGTTACAGGTAACCTTGATGTAAGCGGTGACGTTACAATCGGTGGTAACATTACAATTGGTGATGCAGACACAGATGGCATTACTGTTGCTGCTGATTTTGAGAGTCATTTAATTCCAAATGCAAACGAAACATATGACTTAGGTAGTGCTACAAAAAATTGGCGTAAGTTATATGTCGCTGGACAAATTCATCTAGGCGGTATTCAACTTAAAGAAGAAAGTGGCGGATTTAAAGTTGTTGATGCAGCCGGAAACGAAGTAAACATTACAGCAGGCGAAGTATATGCTGATAGATTAGTTGGCGAAGATATATTAATAACTGGAAATAGAATTGCAACTACTTCTTCAAACTCACCTGTTGAAATAATTGCAGCAGGAACAGGAACTGTTGAATTATTATCAGATACAAATATAACAGGCGCAGTAACAGTATCTGACACATTAGATGTAACAGGTGATACTACATTACAAGTATTAGACGCACAAGAAACAACTTTAAGTAGTGCAACAATATCAGATCTAACTGCAAACAGAATTGTTCTTGCTGGCACATCAGGCGCAATTGAAGATAGTGCAGCATTAACATTCGACGGCACCGATATGATTATCGGCACTACAAGTTCATTACAAATTCCAGTAGGTACAACATTAGAACGTCCTACGCCAGTAACTGGACAAATGCGTTTCAACTCTACTGACACTGCATTTGAAGGATATGACGGAACTGCTTGGGCATCATTAGGTGGTGTAAAAGATGTTGATCAAGACACAAAGATTATTGCCGAATCGTCACCGGGTACTGACAACGACGAATTAGATTTTTATACTGCTGGGTCAGTGCGTATGCAAATTGGCGCTACTGGTGATTTAGGATTTGGTCCAAACTTAACTGAATTTACAATTGCTCAAGCAACTGGTGACACTGCTATCGGCGGTACATTAGGTGTTACAGGAACATCTACATTAACTAATGTTGATATTACTGGTACATTATCAATAACTGGTAATGCATCAATTGACAATATTGATATTGACGGAAGCACTATTTCAGCAAGTACAGATATTACTATTGATCCTAGTCCAAGCGGAGCAGGCGGTACACTAACTGTTGCTGGGTTAATTGACGTTACAGGCAATGCTACACTACAAGGAACATTAGATGTTGACAATGAAGCTACATTAGCAAGTGCTATTGTAGAAGACTTAACAGACAATCGTATTGTTATTGCTGGAAGCGGCGGTGCAATCGAAGATGATGCAAATTTAACGTTTGATGGAACTGAGTTTAGTATTGGTGCAGGCAACTTTACAGTACAACAAGCATCGGGTGATACACTTGTGTCAGGCGACTTACACGTAGACGGCACAACAACACTAGCAGGACTAAACTTAGAAAGTTTAACAAACGGTCGTGTATTGCTAATGGGTGCATCTGAAATTGAAGATAATGCAAACTTAACATTTGACGGAACCACACTTACAGCTACAGCAGTAGTAGTAGATAATATTACAATTGATGGAAATACTATTAGTACATCATCAGGAACACTTGTAATTGATCCAACACCAGCTGGTTCTGCAGGTACACTAACTATACAAGGTGACTTGCAAGTTATGGGTACTACAACTACAATTAATAGTACAGTAACAACATTAGACGATCCTATACTTACATTAGGAGGCGACACTGCTCCTGCAACTGATGATACTAAGGATAAAGGTGTTGAATTCCGTTGGCATACTGGTACTGATGCAAAAGTTGGATTTTTTGGATTTGATAGAACAGATGAAAAATTTACCTTTATTTCGGATGCTACAAACTCGTCAGAAGTATTTGCAGGCACACTAGGTAATGTAAAATTTGGCAATATTGATGCAGTAGATATTAATGCAACAGGCAATGTTGTTATCGGTGGCAACATTACAATAGGCGATAGCGATTCAGACGGAATAACAATTGCCGGCGAGTTTGACTCAGATTTAATACCTAATGATGATGTAACATACGACTTAGGTACTGATTTAAAAAGATGGAAAGATTTGTACCTAAGCGGAAATTCAATTTATTTGGGCAACGTAACAATGAGTCAACACATTGATGGTATGATGGTACACATGCCAGATTCTGATGTTATGATGGATCTTTATGCAGCCGAAATAAATGCAGGTTCTTTGATACTTGACGATATTAGAATTGATGGAAATTTGATTCAAACTACTGAATCAAATAGTAACTTGCAATTAGGTGTTTCGGGAACAGGCGAAATAG
>ERZ891134.1150-NODE-1150-length-19243-cov-5.077861_pt1 | contig 19243 bp, 19 predicted proteins | sample MGYA00520888_ERZ891134 | MGnify/ENA primary metagenome ERZ891134 (study PRJEB32303, sample SAMEA104408692) | aquatic metagenome | biome: Brackish water; feature: Coastal; material: water | place: Baltic Sea | collected 2014-10-23 | depth 10 m ... | reverse complement strand
CAAGTCCTATCCAGGCCAGGAAATAAGAAAAGTTTTGGTATTTTCTCCAGCATTCACGGCCGATTGCCTAGAAACCATTATTGAGATTGGACACGAGTACAAGGAACTTTTTGAAGCGGCGGGTGGTCAAAAGCTGGATTATGTTGAGTCTCTAAATTTCTCTGATTCCTGGGTTCAAGCTATTATAGAGATTGTTAATTCTAAGGCGCGATAACTATGTTTAAAGATGATGTATTAAAAGGAAAAAAAATCTTAGTTACCGGGGGCGGTACCGGGCTTGGCAAAGAGATGTCAGAGCATTACATTCAGCATGGCGCTGAAGTAGTTATTTGTGGCAGACGAGAAAGTGTTCTAGCAGAGACCGCGAATGAATTTAAAGATAAGTATGATGCAAAAGTTAGATACCAGGCCTTGGATATCCGTTCCGCTCAAGATGTAGATGATTTTATTAATACAATTTTTCAAGAAGGGCCGTTACATGGACTGGTTAACAATGCCGCTGGAAACTTTATTTCTCCGACCAAAGATCTCTCGTCTAGAGGCTTTGATGCAATTGCTAATATTGTTTTTCATGGAACATTTTATGTAACTCATGCTGTGGGCAAGAAATGGCTTGAACATAACATTAGGGGATCAATTATTTCTATTTTAGCTACCTGGGTTTGGACGGGATCACCCTTTGTCGTGCCATCAGCTATGTCAAAATCCGCTCTTCATACTATGACGAAATCCCTTGCTGTTGAATGGGGCCCCGCAGGTATTAGAGTGAATGCTATTGCGCCCGGTCCATTCCCTACAGAAGGAATGACTGCGCGCCTGAGCCCCAAAGGTGACATGCAAAATGATTCAGATCACACGATTCCTATGGGCAGAATGGGAGAAATGAGTGAGCTACAAAATTTAGCCACTTTTCTAATGTCCGATGGGTGTGACTATTTGACAGGCCAGACCATTGCCATTGATGGCGCTCAGTACCTTTCCGGTGGAGGCACGTTCTCTCAGTTAGCAAAGCTATCTGAGGATGATTGGGCTGAAATTAGAGGTATGATTAAGAAAACAAACGACTCAGACAAGCTCAAACGATCAACTTGATTAACTGATAAACTAACTTTCAAAGATTTAAAAAAGGGGTAACGATGGATCACGCACAAATACAACAGATATTAAATAAGCAAAAAGCTTTTTTTATAAAAAATGGCCCGCCTTCATATGATTTAAGAATTGATCGAATGAATCGAATGAAAGATTTGATTATGGAAAATCGATATAGATTGGTGGATGCTCTGAATGAGGATTTCGGGGTTAGATCAAAAAACCAATCCATGGCCACAGATGTTTACACCATTATTCCTGGCATAGAGTATGCGAAGAAAAACTTAAAAAAATGGATGTCAGGCTCAAAAAGAAAACCTAACTTCCCATTGGGTCTATTAGGAGCTAAAGCTAAGGTGAGTTATGAGCCCTTGGGGACAGTCGGAATGATTTCACCTTGGAACTTTCCTGTATTTTTAGCTTTTTCTCCAGCTGCTGCGATTTTTGCTGCAGGTAATCAAATCATGCACAAGCCTAGTGAATATACCGAGCACACTTCAGCCCTGATGAAAGAGCTTTGCGATAACGCTTTTGATGAAGAAGAATTTGCAACAATATTAGGTGGTCCAGATGTGGGCGCTACATTTACGCAGCAGAAGTTTGACCATCTTTTGTATACCGGAAGTGGGGCTGTTGCTAAGCATATTATGAAAGCAGCCGCAGAAAATTTAGTTCCAGTGACTCTGGAATTAGGTGGCAAGTCTCCTGTGATTGTTAGCAATACAGCCGATAGTGTTACCGCAGCAACACGGATTATGTTTGGTAAAACAATGAATGCGGGTCAGATATGCTTGGCTCCAGATTATGTAATGGTTCATTCAGATAAGAAAGATGAGCTTGTTTCTGCTATGAAAACTGCTGTTGCAAATTTCTACCCAGATTTAAAGCATAACGATGACTACACCTCTATCATTAATCAGAAACATTTTGATCGATTGCAAAATCTCTTGGCAGATGCAAAAGCCAAAGGCGCTGAAATTGATGAGATTAATCCGGCAAATGAAGACTTCTCTCAGCAGGAAGCATTTAAAATTCCTCCGACGCTTGTAATGAATCCAACCGATGATATGGAGATCATGCAAGAAGAAATTTTTGGGCCCTTACTGCCAATCAAAGAGTTTACGGATATCGATGAGACCATCTCATATGTCAACGCCCATGATAAACCCCTAGGTTTATATTATTTTGGTTCGAACAACACAGAAGAAGAGCATGTTTTAAGTCGAACCTCATCAGGCGGAGTCACTGTGAACGATGTGCTGGGCCATATTCAGCAAGAGGACCTTCCTTTTGGAGGTGTCGGGCCATCTGGTATGGGCAGTTATCATGGTGAAGAAGGGTTTAAAACCTTCAGCAATGCAAAAGCAATTTATAAACAAATCGGCTCAAGGTTTGACAAGTTGCTGTCTGCAATTCGTCCTCCCTACAAAGGAGACATTGAGAAGGTACTGAAGCAGCTAACCTAAGCCATGTCCTCATTGCCTATTTACTTGGGCTACAAGTATTTTCGTTCTAAGAAGGGTGCTTTTGCATCCTTTACATCTATTATGGCTATTGCTGGTCTTGCCCTGGGTGTTGCAGCCCTAGTGATTGTTCTGTCGGTGATGAACGGGTTTGAGCGTGAGCTCCAAACAAGAGTCCTGGGCGTAGTGCCGCAACTGATTATTAGAAATGAAGGTCCAATAAGTCAATATGATGAGCTCATTAGTGAACTGCTGCAATCACCAGAGGTTCAGGCAGCCAGTCCTTACATAGAAACCCAAGGCTTGATGAGCGCCAATAACAGAGCAAGAGGCGTCTTTGTTACAGGGATCATTCCGCAGCTTGAAGATGATATTTCTATTCTACCTAATTACATATATGCAGGTTCTTTAGATGATTTAAGCCCCACAGAAGGCGTTGTTATTGGCGGTTGGTTGAGTAGATATTTGGGCATTACTGTGGGCGATGACATCACCATCATGACAACGAACTTAAGATCCTCTGTGCTTGGGTCTTTTCCACGTTCGTTATCTTTAAAGGTGGTAGGAATTTTTGAACTGAAAGCCGAACTTGATCAATCCTTGGTATTGATTCATCACGACCTAGCATCCAACCTCTTAAATCTCTCACCAGAATCCACGCAAGGTATTAGAGTTAAAACCACTGATTTATTCGAAGCTAATTCTATAGGCTATCAATTGCTTGAAGATTATCTGCCTCAAGATGAGGGTTACTATTTTACATCCTGGCAAAGAACCCATGGCACTTTATTTCAAGCCATTCAGCTAGAAAAAAAACTAATTAGCCTCATGCTGTTTCTTATTATTACAGTTGCTGCCTTTAATATTCTTTCAACGCTGGTGATGACGGTCAAGACAAAGGAGAGAGAAATTGCCATCTTGAAAACCATGGGCTGCAGCAACTCTCAACTCACTGGAATTTTTGTCACCCTGGGGATGATCATTGGGATTCTTGGAATTATTATCGGCTTGGTTCTCGGGCTAATAATTACACCGAATATTGATTCCATGATCCATGTTGCTGAGAGTCTCATGAGCCGAACTCTCATGGATAGTTATTTTATTAATTATTTTCCCTACGAGTTTCGATCCTCGCAATTAATTCAAATCAGCCTTAGCTGCATTGTATTAAGTTTATTATTCTCATATTTTCCAGCCTCGAAGGCTGCGAAATTAAACCCTGTAACGATCCTGCGTCATGAGTAGTCTGTTAGCAAAAAATATCTCCATGAGCTTTAGTAATTCTCAGCATTCTGTGAATGTCCTGGACAATGTCTCACTTGAGTTAATTGAAGGCCGATCAATTGGCATCATTGGTTCATCTGGCTGTGGCAAGACAACCTTGTTACAAATTCTTGCAGGCCTGGAGACGCCAACAGCTGGGTCCGTTTATCATGATGATCTAAATTTATCTGAGCGCAATAAAGCAAAATTTAATCAACTGAGATCTAGCCTATTTGGTTTTGTGTATCAATTCCATTACCTGCTTGAAGATCTAACACTTTTGGAGAATTGCGAGCTCTCGTTTCAAATTATGGGCTCAAAAAACCATGAGGCCAATCGAAAAAGTATTTTTTTAATTTTTGAAGAACTTGGCATTGGCCATCTAAAAGATAGCTATCCGTTTATGCTCTCTGGTGGAGAAAGGCAGAGAGCGGCGATCGCTAGAGCTGTAGCACACAAGCCTACCTTCTTGCTCATGGACGAACCCACTGGAAATTTGGACGCCGATAATGCAGCAATCATCCAAGAATTAACCATAAATTTATCAAAAAAGTTTAATATGGGCATACTTGTTGCAACCCATGATTTGGAGTATGCAAGCAAGCTTGATGAAGTGTACAGAATTGAAAATAGTAAATTACAAAAAATAGATCATGAATAATATTTTAATTTCAGGCGGCTGGTTTATATGGCCTTTGTTGGTTTGCTCTATTTTGCTTATTTCTATTGTCATAGAGCGCCTCTGGTTCTTGCAAAGAAGGCTCGTTGCACCCAAGGGCTTACAACGCCAAGTACAAAATTTAATTAATAAAAATGTATTTCATGCTGAACATCAGGAGGAAATTTCCTCCACATCACAATTGGGCGAGCTCTTAACTTATTGCCATCAATACAAGTCTGAGTCCAGAGAATTTGTTGAAACAAAGGCTGAAGAGAAAGCCTCAGAAATTAACTTAATTCTCGAGAGAAATCTTTCTATGCTCAGCACTATTGCCAGCATCAGCCCTTTACTTGGACTGCTTGGAACAGTGGTGGGTATGATTACCGTGTTTGGTAATATTGACGTCAATGGGAGCGCAAATGCAGACTTGCTTGCCGCGGGCATTTCCGAAGCCCTCATCACCACAGCATTCGGCCTTATTATTGCCGTTCCAGCCATCGTTTTCTACCGTTTCTTTGAGCAAAAAACAATTAATTTGATGTCCCTTCTTCAAGCCAACACCTCTTTATTTTTAGATTTCATGTACAAAAAATGAAATTTTTTACCAACAAAGAGCGAGCTCTCAGTATCGAAATTACGCCATTAATAGACATAGTTTTTTTACTCGTTATTTTTTTTGTGGTGACATCGAAGATTGAAACCAATCAGTATTTAAGTCTTGATCTGCCAACCTCGCAATCTTTCTCCTCAAATCTAACGAATGCTGATCAGAACATCATTCTCTTAGATTCAGGTACGCTAGTGATTAACAACCAAGAGTTTGATATCTCTCAAATTGAAGAGGTTATGGTTGGCATACAAGCCAGTTTTGAAACCTCCGAAACTATTATTCTTTCAATTGAAAACAAGGCCTATCACGAATGGGTAATCTTGTTGATGGACCAGTTACAGGGTGCTGGTTTTCAAAATCTTCAAATTAAAACTTATACTGATTAGTTATGAGCCCATTAAAGCGATTATTTACATATACCCTCAGGTTTAAGTTTTCTTTTGGTGTCAGCATCATAGGGTTTCTAATGTTTGCGGCTGCCGATATTGCGGCGGTTGAGTGGATTAGACGCATTATTGCCTTCATCAACTCCAACGAAACAGACTTTAGTATCTACCTTGTTTTGGCTTTAATATTTATTGCCCTAGGCAGGGGCATAGGTTTCTTTATAGGAAACTATTTTATGTCTAGAGTGGGCTTTGGTATTGTGCATGACCTACGATCAGAGCTTTTTTCGAAATTAATCAATTTACCCAAACTCTTTTTTGATCAAAATCAATCAGGCCAACTGATCAATCGAATTACCTTCACGACCACCCAGGTCTCTGGAGCAGCATCCAATGCAATCAAGACCTTTGTCCGCGAGGGTTTTTTACTGATCGGCTTGATGGTGTATATGCTGTCATTAAACTGGAAGCTAACGTTACTATTATTAGTGACTGCTCCATTTATAGCCTTGATCGTTTATGTGGCTGGCAAAAGACTTAGAAAGCTTGCCAAGACTATACAAACTGCCATGGGTGATGTGACGCATCTTGCCTCAGAAGCCGTAGATGGAAATCTTGAGATTAAATCATTTAATGCCGAGGCCTATGAAACCAAAAGATTCTTAGAAGCCAATGCATCGAACAAAAATCAAAATTTAAAGTTAGAAGCCACCTCTAATCTCGCAACCCCAATTATTCAGTTACTTGTGTCTATTTCCCTATCCATTGTTGCGTATTTTGCTCTTGGAGCTCAACTGGGTATTGAGCTCAGTTCTGAAAATTTTGTAGCTTTTATCACCGCAGCAGGCCTCATGGCTAAGCCTATTAGGCAGCTCTCCAACATAAACGCTGTGATTCAAAAGGGCTTAGCAGCAGCCGTTGAAATATTTGATCAGCTTGACACCAAGGAAGAGGTTGATTCTGGGCAGATTGAAACACCTATTGTTGGTCAAATCGAGTTTCGTGACGTCAATTTTTCTTATAACCCTCAAGACCTTGTCTTAAGAAACCTCAATTTTTCAATTGCTCAGAATGAAACAATCGCCATTGTTGGCAAGTCTGGATCTGGGAAATCCACCATTGCCAATTTGCTTTCTAGATTCTATTCGGACTTTACTGGTGAGATTGCCATTGATGGGGTGAGCATCATGGATTACAAGCTCAGCTTTCTTCGTGAGTCTATCTCTATTGTCAATCAGTCCCCAACTCTTTTTAATGACACGATAGAAAAAAATATTGCTTATGGTGAGACAACGATTGATCAGCATAAACTTCAGGAAGCCGCTGAGATTTCAGGCTGCCTAGAATTTATAAATAAATTGCCCGAGGGTTACAAATCAGAAATTGGTGATGATGGCGTTCTGCTCTCGGGGGGTCAAAGACAGCGAATTGCTATCGCTAGAGCATTCTATAAAAACTCACCCATTATCATTCTTGATGAAGCAACCTCGGCTTTAGACAACGAGTCTGAACTAGTTGTCCAAGAGGCTCTAGAGAAATTAATTAACAACAGGACCACGATTGTTATTGCGCATCGACTCTCAACAATTGAGAACGCAAACAAGATATTGGTCATCGACGAAGGCACTGTTGCCGAGTTTGGAACCCATCATGAATTGTTAGAGCAAGCGGGCATTTATAAGAAACTCTATCAAAATAAATTTAGCGACACAGTAGAGGTGAGTGCCAAGTCTAGGACGTCCCCATCCCCAGATTACTTGCCATCATTCAAAGAAGAGCCAACTCAGCAAGGTTTTCTGATCGATGCTTGGTATAAAAAGAGTGTTTGGCTCTATCTGCTATCGCCCCTAACTATGTTATTTTTAACTTTGGTTCGCTGGAGAAAGAATTCATATCTCAAGAATCCGTCTAAAGTTTGGAAATCGGCAGTGCCAATCGTGGTGGTTGGGAATATTTCAATGGGTGGCACAGGAAAAACTCCGTTGGTTAAATACATCGCCTCCGAGCTTAAAAAAAGAGGCTTTAAACCTGGTCTGGTAAGTCGAGGTTATGGAGGAAAGTACTCAGGCACCCTGGAAGTGACCAGCGAGACAACCTTTAAACAGACCGGCGATGAAGCCCAGCTTCTGGCAAAACTCCAATTACCTTTCTTTATTGATAAGGACCGCTCAAGAGCTGCCAGAACGCTTCAAGGCAAATATGACTGTGACGTTATTATTTCAGATGATGGCCTTCAGCATTACAAGATGGATCGTAAGTTAGAGATTGCTGTGATTGATGGCGCTAGAAGACTAGGAAATGGCTTGGCATTCCCTGCCGGTCCGCTGCGTGAGCCCAAGAGCAGGCTGAAAGATGTAGATTTCATTGTGAACAATGGCGGCCCAACGGAGGGGAATGAAATACTGATGACGCTGAACCCTGCTAAATTTATCCATTTAAACTCTGGCAAGGAATATGCCGTTGATAGTTGGCCCATGCATAAGCAAGTGCACGCTGTGGCAGGCGTTGGAAATCCGAATAGATTTTTTGATTTGCTTTCAAGGTTAGATTTTGAGTTTGATAAAAATCCATTTCCCGATCATCATAAATATAGCAAAAGAGACTTGTATTACTTAGACCATCTACCTATTCTTATGACAGAGAAGGACGCGGCTAAATGTAGGCATTTTAATAATTCTAAGATTTGGTATCTTAGCATCGAAGCAAAAATAGAATCCCAATTCATAGATCGACTCGAGGAAAAACTAAATGATTGATAAAGCAATATTAGATGTGATGGCCTGTCTCAGATGTAAATCTTCTCTCACCGATGAGGGCGAGCATTTAAAATGCTCTGAGTGCAACATTGGCTACCCCATTAAAGAAGATATTCCTCATATGCTTGAGGAGAGTATTTTTTCTTTAGATGGCTAACGAATTCGTCATCATCGTTCCGGCCAGAGCTGGTTCATCCCGACTTCCAAACAAGCCTCTTGCTCAAATTGATGGGAAATCTTTGCTGGAGCGAGTGCATGAGCTGGCACAATCCTCGAATGCCACAGCAACTTACATAGCCACAGATAACGAAGCGATCAGAGATCATGCACACTCGATTGGTGCTGAGGTAATCATGACGTCACAGACTCATATCTCCGGGATGGACAGGATAGCCGAAGCCTCGAGATTAATTGGCTTATCGCCAGAGACCCATATCTTAAACCTTCAAGGTGATGAGCCTTTCATGCCTTTAGACATCATTAACACGCTTACAAGTCACCTGAGCTCGCTGACCCCCATTGCCACTGCCTGCGTCCCACTGTCTAACCCTGAGGACATAGCCAGCCCAAACGAAGTGAAAGTTGTTCGGTCACTTAGTAAGCGTGCCATGTATTTTTCTAGGTCTGTTATTCCACATGAGTTTACCGCCAGCCATGATGGCTTTTTAAAACATCTCGGGATTTATGCCTACAGCAATCAAACACTACAAGAGCTTACAACCCTTGAGCCAACTGACAATGAATTGCAGGAGAGGTTGGAGCAACTTAGATTTCTAGATCACGGGTACAATATTTTTGTAGAAGATTATGCATGCGTGCCTCCCATAGGGATTGATACCCCGGAAGATTTAGAGAGAGCCATTGAGTTTATCAAGAGCCATGAGTAACCCCCATCAACTAACAGTTAATAACGCATTTAATTTAGCGGTCACTGCCAAGCAGTTTATTTCAATCTCTTCCCTCAAAGATATTCCAAAGCTTCATCACCTTCAGGCTGATGAGTTTCTGGTCCTGGGCTCGGCGACCAACCTTATCCTAGATGAGTATTTCGATGGCACTCTGATTCAGGTGTTGATGGATGATATTGTTCTGGAGACAGATGGCATCCTATCGGTGGGAGCAGGGCTCCACTGGCACGATTTAATTGATCATACCCTGGCGCATGATTTATATGGGATAGAAAACCTGACCTTGATCCCAGGTTTAGTTGGAGCTTCCCCAGTGCAAAATATTGGCGCTTATGGTGTTGAGGTCTCGTCTGTGATTCATAGCGTGACCTGCTATAATTTTGTTACCAAAAAAATAGAAACGCTCTCAAACGAAGCCTGCAACTTCTCCTATAGAGACTCTATTTTTAAATCCAAAGACTACTTAATTCTGAGAGTTCAATTCAAGTTTCATCAACTATTTGAACCAAATCTATCCTACCCATCTTTAGCTCAATTTCTTAAAGAACATCAGCTTGATCACGACACAATCTCACCTAGAGTGCTTTCCGAGTCCATTCAAGCCATTAGAGAATCAAAACTTCCAGCTCCAGATAAGATTCCAAATGTTGGCAGCATCTTTAAGAATCCGATAGTTGAGACAGAGTCTATTCCCGCAGATTTTTTAGCAGACCATCGATGGCTGATGCCAGATGGACAAACGAAACTCAGTGCCGCTCGATTGGTTGAGCTTGTTCTAGATAGCGTGGAGGTTCCACCATCACTTGGTTTCTATGAAAAGCATTCTTTGGTGCTAATCAATAAGGGTGGCGCAGTCTTCAGTGAGATAACCAAACTCTTAAAAGAGATCCAGCAGCAAGTGCTTTCTTTGCATGGAGTACAATTACGTGTTGAACCAGAAATTATAGGCTCCTAGATGTTTTTATCTGCTGCAATCGCTCACTTGCTTGCGGTGATGTCCCCAGGTCCAGATACAGCAATTATTTTTCAGCAATCACTGAATAAGGGTCGAGGAGCTGGGATCTTCACAGCCTTAGGCATAGGCTTTGGAATCTTCTTGCATTGTCTCTTAGCCATCTCAGGCATATCCATACTCTTATACAGCACCGAAGAAGCTCGTTTCATTATTAAGGTTTTAGGCGCCTCCTATTTGGTCTATGTTGGCCTGAAGTCCTTACTGCCTCAAAATGGAATCTCAGTCACTCCTAGTGCTACCATTATTACCCATCCATTTTTAATTGGCCTGATCACCAATATTCTTAACGTGAAAGCTTTTTTATTCACGGTCTCCCTATTTTCTTTTATTAATTTACAGCCAAACTCCTTAATGCCGATTGTCTATTTGCTGTATTTCCCTGTGACCACGGCAGCTTGGTTCGCGTTTATGTCTTATGCTTTGACGCACCAGGCGCTTGGCAATATATTCGAGCAATACAACACCAGGATTCAGTTTACCTCCTCAGCTTTTATACTTTGTTTAGGACTATTAATACTCTCACAGGCTATCTATGGAATTCTCTGAGCTATTAAAATCTATTAACGCCCTAGAGGATAATTACCCACCAGTGCATCTATGGAATCCAGAGTTATGCGAAGGCGTGGAAATGCGAATAGACCGAGAAGGCAATTGGTATTATCAGAACTCTATTATTGGCAGAGATAAACTCAAAATATTATTTTCAAGAATCTTGAAAGTTGAACAAGGCCAATACTACTTGGTGACACCCGTTGAGAAGGTTAGCGTGAAGGTTGATATTGCGCCTTATATGATCGTGGACTATGAGGTTGATGCTGAGCTTAAAAATATTATTCTAAAAACCAACCTAGATTATAATTTTCCACTTGATGAATGCCATCCAATTGAGCTTAGAGCGCTGGGCAAAGAATCTATTCCTTTTGTGCAGGTCAGAGATGAGCTGGAAGGTTTTATTTCGCGCTCTGTTTTTTATGGGTTGGTTGAACTAGCTTTAAAGCAAGGGCAAGTTTCAGGATCCGAGTTAATGCTAACAAGCGGCGGGCAGAAGTTTAGCCTTGGATTAATCGAGTAAGTCTTAACTTCCCTTTTTAACTTCAAGAATCCACTGATCAATATACTGCTCAAGAATATCTAAGGGTAGGGCACCTCTTTTTAAGACCTCGTGATGAAAATCTTTGATATCAAAATTTGCACCTAGCTCTACTTTCGCTCTGTCTTTCAGTTCTTGAATTTTTAGCTGCCCAATTTTATAAGCCAAGGCTTGGCCCGGCCAGTTAATGTAGCGATCAACTTCATTCATCACATCCTGCTTTGTTTTAGCTGAGTTATCTAAGAAATAATTAATGGCGTCTTGCCTGCTCCAATCGAAATAATGCATGCCAGTGTCCACCACCAATCTAATAGCCCTCCACATGTCATAGGTCAGCTGCCCAAATCGAGAGTAGGGGTCTTGATAAAGACCTAAGTCATAACCCAGACTTTCACTGTAAAGTCCCCAGCCCTCTACAAATGCTGTGACACCACCATATTTTCTAAAGTTTGGTAAATCTAGTTCCATGGCAAGGGCTATCTGCAAATGATGTCCTGGAACAGCCTCATGCACGCTCAAGACTTCAATTTCATACTTTGGCCTTACTTCAGGTCTGTAAAGGTTCACGTAGTAGTAACCAGCTCTTGATCCATCGGCTGCAGGTCTTTGGTAGTATGCAGTGGTTGTATCAGGCGCGCTCTCGATGGGAATAGGTTTCAGCCCATAAGGCATCGAGGGCAGGACCTTAAACAGGCTGACTAACTCAGGATCAATTCTCTTGGATGTGGCTAAGTAAGCCTCAAATAATTCCTCAGATGTCTCATAGTAGAACTTGGGATTGGAACGCAAATCATCCAAGAATCCTTTGAATGTTCCTTGCCAGTTAACTTCTTGAATGACCTCTTCCATTTCAGCTTTAATTCTAGCGACTTCGCTTAGTCCTATATTATGAATTTCCTGAGGTGTGAGAGAGGTGGTGGTAAATTTTCTAGCTAAAAATTCATAGTATTGCTTGCCGTTATTAATATCTTTAATGCCTATGGAGGTTCTGCAGGCTGCGAGATACTCATCTTCAAAAAACTGATGCAATTTAAGATAAGCCGGAATCACTTGATTTTTTATGACTTCTTTAGCTCTGGCCTGGATTGCCAAAACTTCACCCGGATCAATGGATCTATCCATCGACTCAAAGGCGCGATAAAAAGGACTTGTCTCGGGAGAGACATAGGCTTGTAATTTAATTTGTTCAAAGACTTTCTGCATCAAAAATCTAGGTGGGACAGTGCCAGTCTCAATGCCCATTCTTGCCTTTTCAATCTCGGCATCAACCAAGACCTCAAGTTTACTTAATCGCGCAATCCAGTCATCATAGTGTCCAGCGTTTCGTAATGGCAGGATGTTGACTGTTTCGTGCTCAAGCTGAATGCCGCCTCTGTGACTAAATGGCATGAGGTAGGTTTGATAATCAAAACTCTCCACCGAATTCTCATACTGTTTTTTAAATAATTTGTAATTAATACGATTCAGCTCATCCAGGCCATTCAGATCCATTGCATTGAGTTGATCTAGAACTAATTGATCATGCTGGTAATCTTGAATGATCCCGCTAACTGAATTATCTGACCAGTCTCTGTTGAATCGAAGGTCTCCCATGCTGGAGGCATACACAGGATTATCAGAGATAATTTTTGCCCACTCAGATTCCATTAAATCTTCGAATGAAGACTCGGGTGATTGAGGGGAGCACCCTGCGAGGAGGGTGAGAAACGCTATGTATTTAAAATATCGCATTACATATTTGGGTAATTTGGCCCACCAGTTCCCTCTGGGGTTACCCAGGTAATATTCTGAGAGGGATCCTTGATATCGCAAGTCTTACAGTGCACGCAGTTCTGGCCATTGATCACAAATTTAAGACCTTCTTCACTTTCTACAACCTCATAGACCCCAGCAGGACAATACCTTTGCGCAGGCTCATCGTACATGGGCAGATTTTGTAGAATTGGAATAGAGGCATCTTTAAGCTTTAGATGACAGGGTTGATCCTCTTCATGAGAGGTATTAGATAAAAAGACCGAGCTCAGACGGTCAAAGCTAATTTTACCGTCAGGCTTAGGGTACACAATTTTAGGCATCTCAGCAGCAGGCTTCATGCATGCATAATCAGGAGTCGTGTGATGCAAAGTGAAGGGCAGGTTGCCCCTAAAAATCAGCTGATCAATGGCATTAAAAGCTGCGCCTAAGAGAGCTCCAAACTTATGGAAGATAGGTCCAAAGTTTCTAGATTTATGGAGTTCAGTTTGAATCCAGCTTGAATGAACCATCTCATCATAATTCAGACCATCGCTAGAATCCATGTTATTGAATATCGCTTCCGCAGCTAACATCCCTGATTTCATAGCCGTATGAGAACCTTTAATTTTTGAAAAGTTCAGTGTTCCAGCATTGTCGCCCACAAGGAGGCCGCCCGGAAATTCCATGCTCGGTAACGACTGAATGCCACCTTTAATTAAAGCACGTGCACCATAGGTCAGGCGCTCACCACCTTCTAGATAGCGTTTGATAGACGGATGGGTTTTCCATGTCTGGAATTCTTCAAACGGGCTCAAGTAAGGATTTTCATAATCCAAAGGAACCACGTAGCCTAAGTAAACCTCGTTGTTATCTGCATGGTAAAGGTAAGATCCAGCCGGTGTATTTTTAGCGCTCGGCCAGCCGTTAGTATGAATCACCAAGCCTTCTTCATGCATCTTGTCTGAAATTTTCCAGATCTCTTTAAAGCCTATGCCGTAATGCTGAGGGTCCTTGCCCTTATCAAGCTCGTATTTTGCAATAAGCTCTTTGCCGAGATGTCCGCGACACCCTTCACCAAAAATCGTGTACTTAGCTTTGATATCAATCCCTGCTTCAAACCCAGGTTTCTGCTCACCATTTAAGCTAACACCCATGTCTCCGGTTCTAACACCAATGACCTTGTCGCCATCGTAAAGTATCTCGCTGGCAGGAAATCCAGGAAAGATTTCCACCCCCAAGTCTTCTGCTTGCGTGGCCAACCACCTGCACAGGTTTCCTAGGCTGGTGACATAGTTCCCATGGTTGTTCATTGGAGGCATGACAAAGGACGGAATGCTTAAGCCAAAATTTTTAAATAAAAACATTAATTTATCTTTTTTAACTGGGACAGTGAGAGGGCAATTTTTTTCTTTCCAATCAGGAATCAGTTCGTTTAATGCCGTTGGCTGGAAGACATTTCCAGATAAGATGTGCGCTCCAATCTCTGAGCCTTTCTCTAAAAGACAGATCTCTAAAGGCTTATCGTTTGCCTTGGAAAGTTGAGCTAATTTGATTGCTGCACTTAAACCTGACGGTCCTCCACCTACGATGACCACATCGTATTCCATAACCTCTCTTTCCATGATTAGTCTCCCTCTTTTTTTAGTGGTAAAAAAACATTACAATCATATCGCAATCCAATCCATTGAACGAGTTTCATATATGAAAATTATAGTACCTATTAAACGCGTCGTTGATTATAACGTTAAAGTTAGACCTTTAAGCGACCAATCCGATGTTGATCTAAATAACGTGAAGATGTCCATGAACCCATTTTGTGAAATTGCCATTGAGGAAGCCGTCAGGCTAAAAGAGGCCGGCACTGCCACTGAAGTTATTGCAGTGACCGTTGGAACCTCTGCTTCGCAAGAGCAGCTGAGAACAGCCTTAGCGCTTGGTGCAGACAGAGCAATTCTCATCGAAACAGATGTCTTGTTAGAACCATTGGCTATTGCTAAAGCTTTGGCTAAAGTGATTGAAAAAGAAGCCCCGCAGTTAGTGATCCTGGGCAAACAAGCCATTGATGGTGATAATAATCAAACAGGTCAAATGCTTGCAGCTCTTCTGGGCTATGCTCAGGCAACCTTTGCCTCTGAATTATCTATTGAACACGATTTCGCTTCGGTTACCAGAGAAATTGACGGGGGGCTTCAAACCATTAAAGTGTCGCTTCCTGCAATTGTGACGACAGATTTAAGATTGAATGAGCCAAGGTACGCATCCTTGCCTAACATCATGAAAGCCAAGAAAAAAGAGATGGACATTCATCCGGTTGATAGTCTGGGCATTGATGTTTCACCTCGTCTAGAGTTGATATCCGTTGAGCCACCAGCCACAAGACAGGCTGGTATTATAGTTGAATCAGTAGAAGAGTTAGTGAGTAAGTTAAAAAATGAAGCAAAGGTGATTTCATGAGTACATTAGTTATAGCAGAGCACGACAATTCAAATCTTAAGCCCTCAACGCTTAACACGCTTGCGGCTGCAAAAGCTGTAGGCGATTCGGTTCACTTGCTTGTTGCAGGTAAAGGCTGTGAGTCCGTTGCAAATGAATGCGCTGCGGTTGAGGGTGTTGAGAAAGTCCTCTTGGCTGACGACGATGCCTACGAGCATCAATTGGCCGAAAGCGTTGCAACCTTGATCCAATCGATTGCTTCTAACTACACACACATTCTTGCCCCAGCAACAACCTTTGGAAAAAATGTTTTGCCTAGGCTCAGCGCCTTGATAGACGTGCAGCAAATTTCTGAAATCACAGAAGTGGTATCCCCTGATACCTTTAAACGACCTATTTATGCAGGAAGTTGTATTGCTACTGTTAAATCCAATGATGCCATTAAAGTTATCACAGTCAGAGCCACGGCTTTTGATCCTGTTAGTGCCGCGGGTGGGTCAGCTGTCATCGAGGCTTTGGCCTCACAAGACGCATCTTCTTTATCGTCCTTCGTTGGCGAACAGATTGCCAAGAGCGACAGACCTGAGCTCACTGCTGCCAGCATTGTTATATCTGGCGGACGAGGGATGCAATCTGGCGATAATTTTCATTTAATTGAAAACATTGCAGATAAGCTTGGCGCTGCTGTTGGCGCTTCTAGAGCTGCGGTTGATGCAGGCTTTGTTCCTAATGATTATCAGGTAGGTCAAACAGGTAAGATTGTTGCTCCTGACTTATACATAGCCGTAGGTATCAGTGGAGCCATTCAGCATTTAGCCGGAATGAAGGATTCTAAAGTGATTGTGGCCATCAACAAAGACGCAGATGCACCAATTTTCCAAGTTGCTGACTACGGGCTAGTTGCTGATTTGTTTGATGCCTTGCCGAAACTTGCAGAAGCGCTATAAGCTACTGATTTGCAGTTATATTTAAGCCCAGCCTGTCAATATTTTGACTGGCTGAGCCATTAATTAATTCACATTCTTTGGCCAGTAAACAATAGCGCCAAAGCACATAATCCTTATCAACCCCCACGCCACCATGTAGGTGTTGTGCTGAATAGCTAATTCTGTGACAGGCATTGCCGGCCCAGATCTTAGCCACCAAGGCATCGTTTTCACAGTCCAGATTGGTATTTAGGTTAATGGCCGCTTGTTGGCTCACTAATCGCAGACACTCTAGATCAATAAAGCAGTCTGCAGCCCTGTGGGAGACAGCCTGGAAAGAGCCAATGACTCTGCCAAATTGCTCTCTTTCTGACGTATAGGCAGCAATCAATGCAGTCATTTTCTCAGTAATACCAAGCGCCAAGTAACTTCTCATGACCATGCTTGTTTGCAGCAGATACCTTAAAGCTTCTAAGCCGCGGCCATGGGCATGAATGATGGCTGAGCGATTAATTGTTATGTCTTCAAAGTCTACCTTGAAAGTAGGGGTGTTGGCTGTGGTTGCAAGCTCAGAGATATTAGTTTGATGGGTGTCCACAAGGACTAAGAGAACCCCCTCATCTGAATTGACAGAAACCAAGAGACTCTTGGATATGGAAGCAAGCTCAGATAGATATTTAGTGCCTGTAATGGTTAATTGATCGCCATTAATCTGAGCTCGAGTCAAAGGATTCTCGGGGTCTTGATTCAGCGGCTCTAGAATAGCCGAGGTGTGAATGTCTCCTGCAAGAATAGATGATATTAAAGCTTGATGAGATTCATGCTCACTAAACTTTTGGATGGTCTGCGCTACCTCTGCCAAGCAGCCCAAGAGGCTTAAAGGCGCAGCATGAAAACCCAGCTTTTCAAATAGAATGCCTAGGTCGTAGAGGTTCTCTCCGCTGCCACCGTATGTTTCGTTAATCCCCAATCCCAGGTAGCCCTGGCTTGCAAGCAATGACAGCAGGTCCTCATCGTGCTTAAGAGCAGCATCAAATTTTTTAAGATTCTCAGGCGTGCAGTGCCCTAGTAGGATCTTATCCAAGGAATCCCTGATCTCCCCTTGATGGCTCAGTTCTGAAAAATCCATTATCGAGTCCTGGGCATAAGCAAGCCTGCCATGGCTATAATGTCACGCTGGACTTCATTTGTTCCACCACCAAAGGTAAGGATGGAAGCGGTCCTGTATATTCGCTCTAGCTTTGCATTAAGAATCGAGAGCTCAGAATCATTTTTAAGAAGACTCAGCTCTCCCATGATCTCCATCAACAATCGATAAGCTTGTATAAAAAACTCTGATCCGTAGACCTTAGCCACCGAGGCCTCGGCCATGTTTAAGTGTCCCGACTCCATGATCCATGTTTGTTTCCAGCAAATAAGCTTGAGCGCCTCAATGCCAGAATATACTTGTGCAAAGTTATTTTTAACCCATGAGAGATCGGTTAAATACTGGTCGTTATTAATTTTGGTGGTTGCGGCAAGCTTGAGTACATTTTTATAAAGCTCCTCAACAGGTCCATGGTTCACCAGAGCCAGTCGCTCTAGGTTCAATTGACTGGTGATAAGAGACCAGCCTTGATTAGGCTGACCCACCAGATGTGTTTCAGGCACACGGATATTGTCATAAAACGTCGCATTGGTTCTAACATCGCCCAGGGTATTGATCGCAGTCATAGAGAAGCCAGGATCGTCGGTTGGAACAATGAACATGGAGATGCCCTTATGATTCTTGGCTTCAAAATCTGTTCTAGCAGCCAGCCAAATATAGTCTGAAACATTTGCAAGGCTAGTCCACATCTTCTGACCATTAATTAGATAGCCATCTGCGTCTTTAATTGCTTTTGTTTGGAGGGAGGCCAGGTCCGTGCCTGAGTTAGGTTCTGAATAGCCAATGCCAAAAAACAGCTCGCCTTTTAAAATCTTGGTGGCTATCTCTTCTTTGGCCCAGTCAGAGCCATGTTCTGCAATCATAGGCCCAACAGATTCAGTGGTTAAAAAGGGGAAGGGGAAACCCGTTCTCATGACGGTTTCTACAAAGATGTATTGCTCTATAGGGCTGAGCTCTTTACCGCCCAGTTCTTTTTTCCAGCTCAAACCAATCCACCCATCGACCCCCATAGTTCGCATGGCCTTTTTAAATTCTGGGCCACCACCCTCGAAGTGGTTGGGATCATTTAATTCGGACTTAAGCGCAGGCGTAATCAAGCCCTCAAAGTACTCTTGAAGCTCTGCCTTTAATTTGGCTTGTTTTGGGCTTAGCTGTATTAACATTTCAACTACAAGTATCTCATCTTCTATTGGCAAGGCAATATCTTGGTGTATTATTTAGAGATGGCTAACTATTCACCAACAATGGACTTTCTTCACCAGAAACTCTTAAGTGCAACGAACAAGGATCAAGAAGACAGGATAGTTAACTTGATGTTGGCCGAATCCGAACGCAATCACCATAGACAAAACATCACAGATTTTCAACATCAAACCGAGGCCAATCCCCAGACATGAAAAAAATTCTCCTTTTACTTCCCCTTCTTCTTGTTGGTCTAATTCAAGCCGATGATTATTTTTTGGTCGACGTTAGAACCCATAGTGAATGGGATGCTGGTCACTTGCAGTCAGCAACGCACATCCCTATGCAAAATTTATTAGATGATATTACATCAACTGTAACCAAGAAAGATCAGCAGATTTATCTCTATTGTGGCAGTGGACAGAGGGCGGGCAGAGCAAAGACTATGCTTGAAAACCTTGGCTATACTAATGTGCAGAATATTGGTGGGTTAGATGATGCCAGCACTCAATTAAATGAAGCTATTATTCAAGATTAGAGGTTTATTGCAAAAAGGCGATAACTTCTAAGTGGTTGG
>ERZ891134.1149-NODE-1149-length-19248-cov-6.887251_pt1 | contig 19248 bp, 20 predicted proteins | sample MGYA00520888_ERZ891134 | MGnify/ENA primary metagenome ERZ891134 (study PRJEB32303, sample SAMEA104408692) | aquatic metagenome | biome: Brackish water; feature: Coastal; material: water | place: Baltic Sea | collected 2014-10-23 | depth 10 m ... | reverse complement strand
GTCACTCAAATTAACCCTTGCATAAAAGGAGCCGTCCACACATGACAGTGCCCCTAGAGGTCCACGACAGGCCACTCTACCTTATGCCTTTGGACGAGAAAGCCGGCGACCACCTGATTATTGGAACCGGCGATCCAAAGGGGCCCAAAAAGTCAGTGCGTTCAAAATTCCCTTCGAGTTTGGCGTTTTGATGACCCCTTGGGCGATCCATTTGGACGCGCACCTGACAGGCCGATACATGGTGATCTATTCGGCGACCAAGAATTTTTTGACTGTCATTCTCCGGTCGCAATCAAGTGAACTTGCACCGATTCGCTTTGTCTAGTGGGCGGAAAACTCGTCATATGCCTCCAGCGCCTTGGCTCCATAGGCGATGGAAGGTCCTCCCCCCATGTATCCGATCATCTCCAAGGCTTCGCACAATTCCTCGCGCGTCGTTTTCAACCGCACGAGCGATTTGACATGAAAACCGATGCAGCTGTCACACCGCGTCGATATTGCTATGCCAAGCGCGATCAGTTCTTTTGTCTTTTCATCCAGCGCGCCCTGCTTTTTGGCGACCTGCGACATCGCATTGAAGCCCGCGAACATGCCGGGTGTTTCTTTTTGCAACGCGCCAATGCGGCCAACAGTTTCATTTAGGAATTTGGTCCAACTCATGGTATCACTTTCTCTATCTGGATGCGGGGAAACAGCGGTTATGAAACTTGAAGACATGACATGGCTCGAAGTCGAGCACTATCTCGAGACGCAGCGCGGAGTGATCTTGCCAACGGGCTCGATTGAACAACACGGACCCCTTGGCTTGATCGGAACAGATGTGATTTGCGCGCGTGAAATTGCCTGGCGGGCGGCGAAACAATGCAGTGCCATTGCCGCCCCCGAATTGGCCTATGCCCCTGCCCCGTTCAATATGAGTTTCCCTGGAACAGTTTCTTTGACACCAGATCTGTACACCGAATTGGCTAGTCAGGTTCTGTTTGGTTTGGCCCATCACGGGTTTGACCGAATTTACATTCTGAACGGCCATGGCGCCAACCTCGCGCCGTTGCGTCTGGCGGCGGCTAATGTCGATGTAGACGTGCGTCTTCGCAGCTGGTGGGATTTCGAACCTGTAAACACCTTGCGCGCGCAGTGGTATGGCGACTGGGAAGGGATGCACGCGACCCCGTCCGAGGTGTCGATCACCCAAGCCACGCACCGCATCATTGCCGACCCTGATCTGCCCCCGCCCCGCAAACTGTCGCCTGACTACATTCTTGGTCACGCTGGGGATAGACACGGGGAACCTGATGCACATCGACGGGACTTTCCTGATGGTCGTGTTGGGTCCCACTCAGCGCTCGCGCGGCCAGAACACGGGACGAAATTGTTGCAATCTGCAGCGCGGGAGGTCGCCGCCGATTACCTGTCTTTCGTTGCCTAGACCTTACTTTCGTCAGATCCCATTTTGCGTTCCAACCAGCGCACGAAGAAGCTGATGATAAGGACAAGCACGAGGTATTCAAGGATCAGCAGCGTGTAGATTTCAAGTGGGCGGTATTCGGTAACCACCAACTCGTTCGCACGACGTGTCAGTTCCTGCATCCCGATAACGGAGGCAAAGGCCGACATTTTTACGATGTAGATAAATTGGTTGGCCAAGGGTGGCAGAATTCGTTTAATCGCTTGTGGCAAAATCACATAGCGCATCGTTTGCTGGTAGTTCAGCCCGACCGTCTTTGCCGCCTCTGTCTGGCCCTTGTTGATCGATTGGATACCAGAGCGATAGATTTCCGCTGTGAATGCAGAGTCCGAAATGGCGAGCGTGATGACCGCTCCCCAGAACGCGTCGATGCTGACGTTGATACCCATCGATTTCAGTACCACCGGCAACCCGTAAAACACCCAGAACAGCATCGGTAACAATGGAATCGCGCGGACAAATTCGATGTAAATACGCGATGGCAGCCGAATCCAGCGGTTCGCGGACATCCCCGGCAAAACAACCAACAATCCGATGAGCATTGAGAGAAACGCAGCGATCAACGAAAGCACGATTGTGGCGCCGAACCCGTTTAGCAAGAAACCAATGTTGTTATAGCCCGACGTTGTGCGCGGGTCGATGACATACCAGCCCCACGTTCCTGCAGACGAGCCACACCCTGCAAGAGCAAGGCAGGCGATGATAATGAGTCCTGTTCTTAGTTTCATGATCCGACCCCTAATGCTGCAAAATTTGGCTAAGGAATTGCTGGCACCGTTCCGATTTCGGCGCCTCGAAAAACTCCTCCGGTGTGCCGGTTTCAATCACTTCGCCGTGGTCCATAAAGATCATTCTGTCCGCGGCGCGGCGAGCGAACCCCATCTCATGGGTGACGCAAATCATAGTCATACCGTCCTCAGCCAGATCAACGATCACGTCGAGAACTTCGGAGATCATTTCGGGATCCAGTGCAGACGTCGGCTCATCGAACAGCATGATTTTCGGTTCCATGCACAGGCTGCGGGCAATTGCGACGCGCTGTTGCTGGCCACCCGACAATCCACTTGGTTTCTTGTGTGCCTGATCGGGGATACGAACGCGTTCGAGGTAACCCATAGCGCGTTCTTCGGCGTCTTTCTTGGACATCCCACGCGATTTCATCGGTCCCAACGTCAAATTCTGCAGGATCGTCAAATGCGGAAATAGGTTGAACTGTTGGAACACCATCCCAACTTCGGATCGGATCTCGTTGATCGATGCTGCGTCCTTCATTTCGATCCCGTCAACCGTGATCGTGCCGGAGTTATGTTCTTCGAGGGAGTTCACACAGCGGATCAAAGTTGACTTGCCGGACCCCGACGGGCCGCACACTACGATGCGCTCCCCGTGTTTTACCGTTAGATTAATGTCTTTGAGGGCATGATACGTTCCATACCATTTGTTTAGCTGCGATATTTCAATCGCCGTGCCTGAATTGGACATCATGCGTTCCTTAAGACTAGGGTCCCATATATTAAGACTTGCTTTTCCAAAAAAATCTATTCAAAATTTGAAAAGAACAGACATAAAAACCTGTAACCAACCTAACGGGGGAATAAAATGACTATTTTGAAATCACTTGGCCTTGTTGCGGCTTGCGCCATGTCGCTGATGGGCGCACCTGCTATCGCGCAATCTGCTCTCAACGATATTCTTAGCGGCGGCACCTTGAAGGTCGGCACAACCGGTGACTGGAACCCCATGTCGGTTCGTGATCCAGCCACAAATTCATATGTCGGTTATGACATTGATGTGATGACACAGCTTGCCGCGGATTTGGGTGTCGAGCTTGAGATGGTTCCAACCGACTGGAAAACACTGGTAAACGGTATTGTCGCTGGCAACTACCACATCACCGGTTCGGCCTCGATCAGCCCTGCTCGCCTCAAGGCTGCCGGATACTCAGACAGCTATCTTTCGGTCGAAATCCTGCCCTTCACCACAGAAGACAAACTTGACCAGTTCGACGATTGGGCATCAATCAACATGGCAGACGTAAATGTCGCAACTACATTGGGCACAACGTTCGAAGCTAATACTCGCGCTTGGTTCCCAGACGCTGATATTACTATCGTTGAAGCCCCTGCACGCGGCTTCCAAGAGGTACTTTCGGGCCGCGCGGATGTGTTCATCACATCCAATATCGAAGGATCAACACTGCTAACCAAGTTCCCGAACCTGCGTCAGATCGAAGTCATGGAGCCACGCGCGCCAACACCGATCGCAATGTTGCTGCCACAGACCGATCAGGTTTGGATCAACTACGTCAACAGCTGGATCGAACTGAAAGAAGCCCAAGGGTTCTTTGACGAGACAGCTGCAAAATGGGGTTTATGAAGGCCTCTTTTTTTTAAGAATTACATCTAAGAAAACAAACGGCGGCGTCCACACCGGGCGCCGCTTTTGCGTTACCGAATCGCATCTTCTTGACGACCGCAGCCTCCTCACGTATTTCTACCCATAATCCCATTATGTCTGATCTTAATGAAGGTAGTTCAATGACGCACATCGTGATAATCGGCGCGGGGCAAGCTGGCAGTTCAGCGGCCTTCAAACTACGCACTTTAGGATTTGATGGCGATGTAACCCTGATCGGCAGCGAACCTGTTCCACCCTATCAGCGCCCTCCGTTGTCCAAAGGCTATCTGCTAGGCGATGTGACCCGCGAACGTCTGTTTCTGCGCCCCGAAGCCAGCTACGCCGATGAAAACATCCGCCTCATGCTTGGAACTGAAGTGCGCGAAATCGATGCAAAGGCGCGGACGATAACTGTCGCGGATGAGCGACTGAATTTTGATGACCTGATCCTAACGATGGGGTCGTCCCCCATAGAATTACCCGATGCGATTGGTGGAAACCTTAACGGAGTCCACTCCGTACGCACCCTTGCAGATATCGACGCAATGGCCCCCGCGTTTGCCAAGGGTCGCAAAGCGTTGATCGTAGGCGGCGGGTACATCGGACTTGAAGCCGCCGCCGTGGCCGCAAAAATGGGTCTGCATGTAACGCTCGTTGAGATGGCGGACTGCATTTTGCAACGTGTGGCATCTGCGCAAACCTCAGACTACTTTCGTACTCTTCACAGCGCCAACGGCGTCAACATCATCGAAGGCGTCGGGCTGGCGCGATTGACAGGCGACGGGCCGGTTAAGGGCGCAGAATTGACGGACGGCCAGACGCTGGACGTTGATCTGGTGATTGTTGGGATCGGCATTCGCCCAAATGTGGATCTTGCCGAAGACACGGGCGTCACTCTCAACAATGGTATTGAAACCGACACGTACGGGCGCACGTCCCAGCCCCACGTCTGGGCGGCTGGCGATTGCGCATCGTTTCCGTTTCGCGGCAACCGAATCCGCCTGGAAAGCGTGCCAAACGCCATCGATCAGGCCGAGGCTGTCGCCACCAACATTATGGGCGCCAACATCGAATATGTAGCCAAACCGTGGTTCTGGTCCGATCAGTTTGACGTTAAGCTGCAAATAGCAGGGCTAAACACGGGCTATGATCGTGTTGTGGTGCGTGGCGGTGAACGGGACGGATCGGTGTCACACTGGTACTACGCGGGCACGCAGCTTTTGGCGGTTGATGCAATGAATGCTCCGCGCGAATTTATGATCGGCAGGCGGTTGATCGAAGCGGGAAAATCACCTGATCCAACGGCAGTTGCTGACCCGCAAACCGATTTGAAATCACTGATGTGATAGGAAGGCGGCCAAGATGAGCGAAGAAAACCAGCGCATTGATATGCATTCCCACTATTACGGCGGTGGCTTAGTCGACGCGCTGCGCGCCCGCCAGAAACGCCCCTACCTGCGCATCCGGGACGATGGCGCGGAGATGATGGTTGCGATGAATGGCGAATTTCCGTTCACCGAACATTACCACGATTACATGGTCGGGCTCGCGGACATGAAAGCCACGGGGTTGACGCACCGCATGTTGACGTTCCCAGGCGCCTTAGGTGTTGATCTGCTCCCCGTCGATGAGATCGCGACTGCGATATACGACTATAATGACTTTCTCGCGCAGTTGACCAAAGACACCGAGGGCGCATTGATCGGGCTGGCCGGTCTCCCGCTGGCCGATATGGATCTGGCCTGCGCCGAGGTACGCCGCATTCGCCGTGATCTGGGCCTGCCGGGGGTCATCCTGCCGTCAGATTACTTCAACACGCTGGCTGACATGGAGGAAATGCGCCCGCTGCTAAAGGCCGCCAACGACTACGGCTGCCACATCATGCTGCACCCCGGCTTAAAGGTCGGTGAAGAGCCTCCGGCGCGGCCAACCGACAACATGCAATACCGCCTGTCTGCAGTGGATTTACAATCGGGTGCGTCGCAAGTTGCACTGACGGTGATCCTGTCTGATATGCTCGACGCTTTCCCCAACATCACGTTCCAGATCGTGAACCTTGGCGGCACTCTGCCGTTCATCTTTGAGCGGATCGAAAGCATCGCCCGCCACCGCAATCCAGACGAACCCTTCCCGACGGGTCGTTTGCGCCGCCTTTGGTATGACTGCGCGTCGCTCGGCCCACGTGCCCTAGAAACCGCAGTAAAAGTGTTGGGCGCGGATCGGATCATGCTGGGGTCGGATTATCCGATCTTCAAGGATGATCCTTATGCGCACGCCGTCGTCCCCGCCGATCTGAGCGAGGACGAAAAAGCGCAAGTCATTTGGAAAACGGCACAGGACTTGTTTGCACTGTTGGAAGACAAGCGACAGGCCGCGCTGCGTTAAGCGTCGGCTTGTTCGGCCTCAATCATCCGCTGCAATTTCAGACGAAACGTCTTTGCGCCCAGGTCCAAACCGAGGTCGATGTTCGGCGTAATCATTGCATCCATGCCTTTGTGAACAGCCTCTAGGATTTCTTTGTCCTCGTTGAATGCCATCACAGCACCAGCGTTCATCTTCTCGGAAATCGCTTTGTCGGTCGGGTCCGTGTTGCGATGCTGGAACCAGATGTATTGCGTGTTGTGTTCATCCACAGGGGTCATAAAATTGTATGAGATGTTGATGTACGTGTCGTCCACCATCGGCGCATCAGGTCCGCCGGTACCCACGGGGGTGTAGATGGATTTGTTCAACGCAATGGCCGGTACTGACATCTCATAGTGTTGTTTGCGATCACAGTTGCCGGAGAATTTCACGAGATCTTTGTAGTACGGCGATGCGGGTTGGTCATAAATCCAGCGCGAGACAATCACACCTCGGTCGGTCTTTTCCATGTCGAGAGGCGCTGAGTCCGTGCCGCCGCCAGCAAACGATGTGACATGCACCCACGCGACGTGCGAAGGATCGAGCAAATTATCGACCACCCACAGGTAGTTGCATGCGATCGGGAGAATCCCGCCATCGGTGCAACCCCAAGACGGATGATCATAATTCTCAATCTCGTAGATGTCTGCTGGATCGGCTTTGTCGGCGTCACCCATCCAGATCCATAACAGGTTATAACGATCCACTACAGGATAAGATCGCACAACCGCACGGCGGGGTGTCATGCCGCGTTGGGTAGGGCTGTCGGTACAGTTGCCGGTGCAATCAAACGTCAGGCCGTGGTAGCCGCAGACCACGGTGTCACCGTCAAGCTGGCCCATAGAAAGTGGCAATTTACGGTGGGGACAGGCATCTTCCAGTGCGGCGGGCGTGCCGTCTTCCAAGCGGTACAGCACGACGTTTTCGCCCAGCAACATTTGTGCCTTCAGCGTGCGACCGTAATCCTTGCTCCATCCAGCGACGTACCAGCAATTACGTAAAAACATGGGGTGGCCTCCTGTTCAGGTTTTCGTGTCAACCCTAGCGCCGCAGCGCGAGGGCCTCAATTCAGCAATCGTCATAGCGGCCATTAGGCACGCTAATGCGGGGTCTAATTGCCCAGGATTGTTGGCAATCGCAGGCCTTGTTCACGCGCACAGGAAACCGCATCTTCGTAGCCCGCATCGGCATGACGCCAGACGCCAGACGCCGGATCATTCCAAAGCACCCGTTCCAGACGGGCTGCGGCCTCATCGGTGCCGTCAGCGCAAATCACCATGCCTGCGTGTTGGGAGAACCCCATGCCGACGCCACCACCGTGGTGGATCGACACCCACGTCGCACCGGATGCAGTGTTGATCAGGGCATTTAGAAGCGGCCAGTCCGACACAGCATCAGAACCGTCCTTCATGGCCTCGGTTTCGCGGTTCGGCGATGCAACGGACCCGCTGTCCAGATGATCGCGACCAATGACGACAGGCGCAGACAATTCGCCGGTGCGCACCATTTCGTTGAACGCCAGACCCAGCTTATGACGTACACCCAGACCGACCCAGCAGATACGTGCTGGCAAGCCTTGGAAAGCAATCCGGTCGCGCGCCATATCAAGCCATTTGTGCAGGTGTGGATCGTCCACCAGTTCTTTGACTTTGGCGTCGGTCTTGTAAATATCTTCGGGGTCGCCTGACAGCGCGCACCAGCGGAACGGGCCGATGCCACGGCAGAACAACGGGCGGATATAGGCGGGCACAAAGCCAGGGAATTCGAACGCATTTTCAAGCCCTTCTTCCAACGCCACCTGACGAATGTTGTTGCCGTAATCAAACGTTGGAACACCTGCTTTCCAGAAATCGACCATTGCTAAAACGTGAGTTCTCATCGATGCGCTAGCAGCTTTTTCAACTGCCTTCGGGTCGCTTTCGCGTTTTTCCTTCCACTCGGCCATTGTCCAGCCCTGGGGTAAATATCCGTTGATCGGATCGTGGGCAGACGTCTGGTCGGTGACCATGTCAGGGCGGATGCCACGACGGTACAATTCAGGGAAGATATCGGCGGCATTGCCAAGCAGACCAACTGACTTTGCCTCTCCGGCTTTGGTCCACTTGTCGATCATGGCAAGTGCCTCGTCCAAGGTATCGGCGCGTTCATCGACGTACTTGGTGCGCAAACGGAAATCGATGCTGTCGGGGTTACATTCCACCGCAAGGCAACACGCCCCTGCCATAACGGCGGCCAAAGGCTGTGCGCCGCCCATCCCCCCAAGGCCACCTGTCAGAATCCATTTGCCCGTCAAATCTCCATCGTAATGCTGACGGCCCGCCTCAACGAATGTCTCATAAGTTCCCTGAACGATGCCCTGCGATCCGATGTAAATCCACGATCCGGCAGTCATCTGACCGTACATCGCAAGACCCTTTTTATCGAGTTCGTTAAAGTGGTCCCATGTGGCCCAATGCGGCACAAGGTTGGAGTTCGCGATCAGAACGCGCGGCGCATCTGTATGCGTTTTGATCACGGCTACAGGGCGCCCTGACTGCACGATCATCGTCTCGTCCGCCTCAAGGTCTTTCATCGTCGCGACCATCGCATCGAAGTCCGACCACGTTCGCGCGGCACGGCCAATGCCGCCATAGACCACCAGCTCATGCGGGTTTTCAGCGACATCGGGATGCAGGTTGTTCATCAACATCCGCATAGGCGCTTCGGTTTGCCAGCTTTTTGCATTTAGTTCCGGCCCTGTTGGCGGGTAAACATCGCGGGTATTTTTGCGGTCTGACATGTGAGCCTCCTTAGTGAGTGAGTGCGCCGCTGCGGGCAAGTTTATCGAGGGAATTCAGGACGCCGCCCAAGACAGATCGTAGCGCCGTGGCGCGATCGCTCTGATAAGACCAAGGCGGTGTTTCAGTCACATAACCGCGTTGGGCGGTTTCCATCTGGATGGCATGAACAGCGTCTTCAGGCTGCCCGTAATGCCGCGTTGTCCAGCCGCCTTTAAAGCGGCCGTTCAGCACGGTATCGTAGGTTTTGGCGGCGGCGCACTGCGCATGAACCGCCTGTTCGATCTCGGGCGCACAGGTCGCGCCCATGTTTGTACCAATGTTGAACACAGGCAACACGCCGTCGAATAGGAACGCAATTTCGGACCGGATCGAATGACAGTCATACAAGATCGCGACGCCGTGTTTGGCTTTGATACGGGCCAGTTCATCAGCGAGTGCGGAATGATAAGGCGCGTGATAAGCAAGGCGGCGCGCTTCGATTTCATCTTCCGACGGGGCTTGATTATCTTGCCAGATATCGAGCCCGTCAAAATCCGTCAACGGGCAAAGCGTTGTGGTGTTCTGGCCAGGATATAGCGACGCCCCTTCGGGATCGCGGTTAGCGTCGATCACATAGCGGTGCACATTAGATTTCACGACGGTCGCGCCCTTCAACAGCCCATCATAAAGCTGCGTGATGTGCCAATCCGTATCGGCCAATCCCTGTCCGACGACGTTCAATCGCCTCATTAGATCATCAGGAACGAAGGTGCCGCCATGGGGCTGGGCCAACACGACAGGGCTGTCGCCTCGCATGACGTCAAAGACGCTCACTCCTCAAATCTCGGCATATCTACGCCGGACAAGGCGGGCAAATCGCCGGACGCAATCAGGGTCGTTGCGCTCACGATATCTGGCGCAAGGTAGCGGTCCTCGCCCATCGTTGCCACGCCTTTGCGCAAACGGGCTATACAATTGGCAAGTGGGCCACTGGTCGTCAAAGGTGCGCGAAATTCGACGCCCTGTGCGGCGCACAGCAGTTCAACTCCAATAATCGCGTGCAGATTTTGCAGCATGCGTTGCAGGCGATATGCACCGTGCGCTGCCATACTGACATGATCTTCTTGATTGGCGGAAGTCGGAGTGGAATCAGTCACACACGGGTTCGCGAGGTGCTTGTTTTCGGACATCAGTGCCGCAGTGGTAACCTCGGCAATCATATAACCTGAATTGAGGCCGGGGTTCGGTGTCAAGAACGGAGGAAGGTCAAATGACAGTGTCGGATCGACCATCAGGGCCACACGACGTTGAGCAATCGCCCCAATTTCAGACAGCGCGAGCGCGATCATATCCGCCGCAAAGCCTACAGGTTCGGCGTGAAAATTACCGCCCGACACGATCATGTCCGCATCAACCAACACTAACGGATTATCAGTCGCTGCGTTGGCCTCGATCCGCAAAGTCATTGCCGCTTGGCGCAAAATATCCATCGCAGCGCCCGTGACCTGCGGCTGGCAACGGATGCAATATGGGTCCTGCACCCGGGTGTCGCCTTCGCGGTGGCTTTCGCGAATTTCGGACCCCTCAAGCAAGCTGCGCATCGTGGCGGCCGCTTCGATTTGACCGCGATGGCCGCGCAGGGCGTGAATTTCTGGCTGCAACGGTGCCGTCGATCCCATGATTGCGTCGGTCGACATTGCCGACGTTACCAGTGCCGCGTTCGCCGCATCCCACGCGCCGAACAACCCAGATAATGCGAATGCGGTCGAAAACTGTGTGCCGTTGATGAACGCCAACCCCTCTTTCGGACCAAGCGGGATCGGGGTCAGGCCCGCCTTTTCCAAAGCAACACGACCCGGCATGACCACGCCCTCGAACTCGGCTTCGCCTTCGCCAATGATCACGGCGGTCAAATGTGCCAACGGGGCCAGATCACCAGACGCACCGACCGACCCCTGGGCCGGAATAACGGGCGTTACACCCTTGGCAAGCATGCCTTGCAGCAATTCAATCAACGACCAACGTACACCGGACGCACCACGCCCCAGCGACAGTAATTTCAACACCATGATCAGGCGGGCGTGGGCTCGTGAAATCGGCTCTCCGACGCCACAGCAATGGGACAAGATCAGGTTGCGCTGCAGCGTTGCCGTGTCTTTGTTTTCGATCTTGATGCTGGCCAGTTTACCGAAGCCGGTGTTAACACCGTAAACAGGCACGTCGCTAGCAACCGCTTTGGCGATTCGCGCAGCGGCGGTTTCAACTGCGTCGCGGCACGACAGGTCAAGCGCGACGTCGGCCTCATTGTGATACACTTGGGCAAGGTCTCGTAAGGTGACTGCACCCGGCGTCAAAGTCAGTAGGGTCACAATTGGCCTCCAAATATACGTTGGTGGAGTGGGTTGAACCCGATCCGATATGCAAGCTCGGCAGGATGTGCGGCGTTCCAGACAGCAAGATCAGCGCGCTTGCCCGCCGCAATGGTCCCGCGATCAGACAGGCCAAGTGCGCGAGCGGCGTTGCAGGTGGTTCCTGCCAGCGCCTCTTGCGGGGTCATGCAAAATAATGTGGACGCCATGTTCATTGCTAAGAGAAGCGATGTCATCGGGGACGAACCGGGGTTGGCATCCGTGGCGACAGCCATCGCCACGTTGTGTTTGCGCAAAAGATCAATGGGCGGCATTTGCGTTTCACGCAGCGTATAGAAGGCGCCAGGCAAGATCACGGCTGTGGTCCCCGCCTTTGCCATTGCTTTGACGCCGTCTTCGTCCAGATATTCAATGTGGTCCGCTGACATCGCGCCATAACGCGCAGCCATCGCCGTTCCACCCAGATTGGACAATTGTTCAGCATGGATTTTAACAGGCAAACCTAATTCTCGAGCAACAACAAACATCCGCGCGACCTGCGCCGGTTGAAACGCAATACCCTCGCAAAACGCATCAACGGCATCAACCAAGCCCTCGGCGTGCGCGGAGCGTAGCGTAGGAATACCGACGTCGGTAATATAGTCATCGCCGCGCCCCGCGTATTCAGGCGGCACCGCGTGGGCCCCAAGATAGGTCGTCTTGATGGTCACAGGGCGGACGTCCGCCAACCGGCGCGCGGCGCGTAACATCCGCAGCTCAACATCCAAATTCAGCCCGTAGCCCGACTTGATTTCAATCGTGCAAACGCCCTCGGCGATCAATGCATCCAATCGTGGCAATGCATCAGCGACCAGCGCATCCTCGGATGCATCTCGGGTTGATTTGACGGTCGAGATGATGCCGCCACCTGCCCGCGCAACGTCTTCGTAAGACGCGCCGTTCAGGCGCATTTCAAATTCCATGGCGCGATTGCCGCCGAACACCAAATGCGTGTGGCAATCGATCAGCGCGGGAGTAACCAACCTACCGCCAAGATCATGCACGGTTCCGTCGCTGTACTCGACAGGCAAACTTGCGAACATACCAACCCAAGCAACCGTATCGCCGCTTAGGACAACCGTGTCTGCATCACCGGACTCATAAGATGGTTTGTCGTGGCACATCATGGCGATGTGGCCGTTGGTTAGGATAGAATAAGGCAATTGATTCCTCATAGTCAGAAACGGCTTGTCAGGCAGATTGTATGGTCTTAAGATTTTTATGTCCATTCATAATGGAGTCGCAAAATGAAAGTTTTCGCAAAACGCGCCTATATCGGATCTACATGGGCTCATGATGTCCGCCTGACCCTGCACGATGGAAAAATCACGCAAATAGAGACGTCTGTTCAAACCGAGGCAGACGACATCTGTGTTGATACTTTGTTGCCTGCACTGTCGAACCTGCACAGCCACAGCTTTCAGCGTGCAATGGCGGGCATGACTGAATTTCGCGCAACGGGCCGCGAGAGCTTTTGGACGTGGCGCGATCTCATGTATCGCTTCCTTGATCACCTGACGCCCGACCAGATCGGCGCGATCGCTGCACTTGCGTTCATGGAGATGCAGAAATCCGGCTACGCCGCCGTCGGTGAATTTCATTACATTCACCACGCGCCCGGCGGTAAGTCCTATGATGATCGGGCCGAACTTTCCAACCAAATCATGGCGGCAGCAAAGACGACAGGGATCGGCCTGACCCACCTGCCCGTTCTGTATTCTTACGGCGGTGTCGGGCAACATCCACTGGCGGGTGGGCAGCTTCGATTTGGAAATACGGTGGATCAATTTGCCGATTTGGTCGATCAGTGCAGATCGATCGCAGCGTCGCACAATCACGACACACAGGTTGGCATTGCACCCCATTCGCTGCGCGCAACGTCACCCGATGATCTTGCGCAAATCACGCAGAGCCACGGCGACGGGCCAATTCACATTCATATCGCCGAACAAACCAAAGAAGTCGAAAACGTGCTGGAGGTTCTTGGCGCACGCCCTGTTGAGTGGCTACTGGACAATGCCGACGTCGATGCACGCTGGTGCCTGATCCACGCGACGCACATGACAGAGGACGAAACTATCAGAATGGCCAAAACCGGCGCAGTTGCGGGCCTTTGTCCTGTGACCGAAGCAAACCTTGGCGACGGAATATTCAACGGCGCGACCTATTTGAATGCAGGTGGTGCGATTGGCATCGGGACTGATTCCAACGTAAACATCGCGTTGGCTGAAGAATTGCGCCTGCTGGAATATTCACAACGTCTGAAGCACCGTGAACGCAATGTTCTGGTCCGTAACGATGGATCAACCGGTGAGACACTTTATAGCGGGGCCGCATTGGGCGGGGCGCAGGCAATTGGGCGAAATGCAGGTATCATCGGTGTGGGCAAACTGGCCGATCTTGTTGCAATTGACAGCACTGATCCAGCTTTATGTGCGCTGACTGACAGTCAAATCCTCGACGGATATGTGTTTGCGGCAAAAGATAACATCGTAACAGATGTCTGGTCCGCGGGCCGTCACATGGTGCAAGATGGTCAACACGTGGATCAGTTTGAGATTAAGGCGCGATACCGCGCAGCTATTGCTGACCTTATGGCTACGATCGGGTAGTCAGATAAAAGCTACCTCATAGAATGAAAACAAAAAGAACGTCACCGCAATGCTGAAGACACTTCCATACAACGCCCTGCGCACACTCGAAGCGGTTGTCAGATTGCGTGGTTTTGGTCGCGCTGCAGAAGAAATGAACGTGACGCAGAGCGCGGTGAGCCAGCACATCAAACTGCTGGAAAACTGGCTCGGACATCGCCTTCTGATCCGGCAAAATCCCCACACCGTGCCAACTGAACACGGCGCACGATTGGCCACGGCCGTCCGTGACGGCTTTTCGTCGATCGAACTGATTTGCGATGAAATGAGGGAAAGCCCTAAGTTACGCAGCAGCGGACTGCTTGTCGCTGCGCCACCGGGTTTTGCATTTATCTGGCTACTGCCGCGGCTTATTCACTTTGATGAACAAAATCCTGACGTCCCTTTTTCACTGTCGACTGACCCGAAATCACAGGACCCAGCAACAAGCGAGGCGGATGCAATCATTGCCTACAGCGCCGGCGGGTTTCCGCAAATGCACGCCGAACCGATCATGTCCGAATTCATGGCACCAGTCTGCGCACCAGAACTGGCCGAGAAGCTAAACACTATCGAAGACCTTGCGAGCTTCGTAATCCTCCAGGACGAGACAAAGGAAAGCGACTGGCGTTCGAATTGGGATTTTTGGGCAAAAGAAGTCAATGTGACGTTGCCGCATTTTCCGAAGACGCGTAAATATGGGCAGGCCAATTTGGTCATTCAAGCAGCGATCAACGGGTCAGGGATTGCGATGGGTAGATCCCCACTTGTCGTAGATGCCATCAACGAAGGAAAGCTGGTGTATGCCTTTCCTCAAATTGCACGATCGCAGTTTTCATACTGGTTTGTGTGCCGCCATGATGCGATGAAGTTGAGGCCCGTTCAGGCGTTCCGGAACTGGATTCACGCCGAAGCTGACAAACCCGAGAGCTGAATGTATAACGTTTTGCTCGCTTTAGGGACCGTCACACAAAGCGCCTCGTTTTCGATCAGCGCGCAGTTCCCTTGCTGCAAAGTCACTCCGTTGCATTCGCTTGACCCTTGGATGGCGAAGACCGCATAAACATTTTGAGCTGTTGAACCGATACTGTCATGGACCGGCCCGTTCACAACGCGAACTTCTGCTTTGATCTGGCTCGGATCGAAGATTACGTTGAAATCACGGATCGCACCGTCGTTGAGCACACTGCGCATGTCCGAGTCACCGCTAAACGAGAAGGGTGCAAGCAGTGGCACTTCATGTGTCTTGGAGGGGCTTTGAAGTTTAAGTCCCGTCCCCTCAATGACAGTCAGAATACGCGACATTCCTGGAAAATGCGAAAAAGCGCCTTCGGTCGAAACATCAGCGATGCTTAGCCGCCATGCAAAACCGTTTGGGCCCGCGGCTTGGGCGACTTCGCGGGTAACGCCGCCGCCGTTCTTCCAAGGCATCTCCGAAAGCTTTGATATATCGATGATCTGGAAATCACGCATACATCAATTTACCATTTTCCGCTTGCCCGACCCGGGTCGCGGGCTTTTCAAATATCGCGCGCATGTCAGGATACTCTTCAAGTAATGCTTCCCCTCCGGCGATGCGGCTTACATATAGCTCCCCGTTCTCCCACAGCGCGACACCGTCAACACACACAGTTGCATCAAGGATGTTCAACGATATTTCACCGGGCGGATAAGCACCGCATGTGTGGAAATGCAGGATGCGCGGGTTGCCAAATGCGCCGCCGCTCCACCGTTCGAAGTCATCACCTGCTGGTTTCTTGAATTCACATCCAGGGTGAATACCGGCATGCCATGAATGCAGATAATAGGTATCGATTCCGTACTTATTGCCTACGAATTCATAGTGCGCTTTAGCAGCAGCCACGTCATCGACGGACCCTTCAAATCCTGTGATCCGCGTGTTCTCAAAATTCACAAATACCGTTTCTTTGAGCTCGCAGGACCACGGCGTGTAATACTGCGATCCTGTTCCGGTCAAAAACCCGTTTTGCGCAATACGGCCGCTGAACCCCTCTCCAGGGATCGGGGCAAAGACCGAAACAGGAAACCGCTTCAGGGTTGTGTCCAGCACGGACATCGGCATCGTGGCAATCGCGCCTCCGAAATCAGTGCCCGCCGGACAGGTCACGCGGATTTCGGACCCTTGGAAGACGGCCATGTTGACCATTTCTTTGAGGGCTTCGAATGCTTGGTAGTCAATTGTGCCAAAAGGTGACGCGAGCATGTCGCGGTCCAGCGCGTAACTGATAATTTGCAAATTGGGTGAATTCTTGGGGCGGAATCTGATTTGATCACCCAGCCGCGCCAGAAATACCGTACAGTCGGCTTTCCCCATTTCACCCTCAAGATCAGCGGAGGGGGCCGTGACGTCTCTGCTCAGCGGCACTCCAAACATCTTGGTAATCAAGCCGATATCATCAGCCACATTCTTGATCGCCGTGCAAAGTTCAGGATCATAGTACCCGATATCGTCAGTCTCGCGGACGATCAAAAGCGTATCGCCGGGCTGACATTTCGCACAGTTCAAAAGTAGATTGCGCGCGCCCTTTGTAAGACGCTCTTCAAAACTTATGGCCAACGCTGTCACCCCTATATTTTGCGCCGCACCTACGAGTGACGCAGAGAAAACGTAACAATCAAGCAAAATTGGGGCAATTTTGCTTTCGTAAACACACTCATTAGGTGGGCTAATATACCCACGCTAGCTCTTGCGATTTCTAGTCAAATACAGCTATAAGACCATACATAAAAAATAGAGGCGACCCGTTGCGCACCAGTTATCACGACATCAAGGCCATCGTTCTAACCCGTATCCGTGAAAACATCTGGCCTCCGGGCGCCAATTTGCCCGGCGAAATCGAGTTGGCCAAAGAGTTTGGCTGCGCGCGTGCGACCGTTAACCGCGCGATGCGCGAGTTGGTTGACGAAGGCATCCTTGAGCGAAAACGCAAGGCTGGCACCAAGGTAAAATCCTACCCCACGCGACGAGCCCTGTTTTCAATTCCGATTATCCGTGAAGAAATCACAAATACCGGTGCAAAGTATCGCTATGTCTTGATCGAACGCAAAATTATGCCTGCTCCGGGATGGTTACGCGCAAGATTGGAAGTCAAAAAGGATCAACCTATCTTGCACTTGCAGTGCATGCATTACGCTGGGCCCAATCCATATCAATTAGAGGACCGTTGGATAAACCTTGCGGCGGTTCCCAACGCTGCGGACAATGATTTTGAAGATATGGGACCGAATGAATGGCTGGTCCGCGAAGTTCCCTTTACGGAAGGCGAGCTTGTGTTTTCTGCAACGAACGCCTCAAACGAAGTGGCGAACTTTTTGAACACGTCTGATGGAACAGCCGTTTTCACCGTTGAGCGTACCACGTGGCTAGATAAAATAAGCGTCACTTACGCCCGCCTTTATTTCGCCAGAGATCATAAGATGTTGACGCGACTTTGATGTAATGCGCACCAGACTGAATTTGGTGGCGTTCGATCCCAAATCTTTTTAAGATTAGACATAAAGCCTTAAAGCCTGCACAATAGATTTGGCCGCATTTCTGATACTTTCGGCCATCCGGCAGAAAGCTTAGATTTATGATCGAAGACGATTTAACCATAGGGCCCATCCGCGACCATTTCCGCAGGTTGGCAGTTCCAGCGGCAATCGGAATGCTATTCAGCACGCTCTACAACATTGTGGATACGTTCTACGCTGGGTACTTTGGCACCCAAGCACAGGCCGGCCTGGCGATCGGGTTTCAGGCCTTCTTTGTACTCGTTTCAGTCGGATTTGGCCTCGGCGCCGCGATGAGCGCGCTTGTCGGCAATGCCAAAGGACGCAAAGACGTCCGCGATGCGCGCCACCTCTCAGCACAAGGGATCGGGTTTGCAGCCACCGCGACCCTCATTCTTACAATGCTGGCCGTCGTGGTCGGCCCATCGTTGATTGCGCTGGTCTCAGAAGCGGGTGCCTACCGTGATGCCGGCCAATCTTACTTCTACTGGCTAGTCTTAGCGCTGCCCGGTTTCATCCTTGCCTACACCGCGAACGGAATTCTCCAAGCCCGCGGCGATACCGTTTCCATGCAGCGCGCGTTGATTGTAGCGTTTTTCGCCAATATCGCGCTGAACCCGTTGTTCATGTTCGGCATCCCCGGAGACATGTCTGGATTGGAGTTCAACGGCATTGCTCTGGCAACAGTGCTGAGCCAATCCGGCGTCGCCGCCTACTTGCTGTTCAAGATTTTCGGCCGCGCAATGATGCAAGACCTCAAACGGTCCGAATTTACCCCCGCACCTGCAAAATATCTGGAAAGGTGCTGTCAGACAAATGCGAACCAGTCTCTGAATGGCCAGTGACGGTCGCGTTATGCCGTACCGAGTTGACGCCACTCAGCGAGAGCGGCAGCGCGGTTAAGCTTGAAGTTTTCTCGGCTGTAGAGGTGGCGTTCCTGGTTGAAATGATTGTGGACCGAAGAGTGGACGGAGACGAATTTCTGCAAGGTTCGCATGCGCCTAAAGCGGATCATTGCCCGTTCTCTTCGTCGGAATGGCTGATGTGAATTCTCCGCCCGATTGTTGAGCCAGCGGCCAGTTTCCTGTTTGTCCGCGTTGCCAACGACTTTCATCGCAGCGCCGTAAGATCGCAGTTTGTCGGTCACGATGACATGTGGCGGACCAAAGCGCTTCATTGTTTTTCTGAGGAATTTCAATACCGCTTTGCGATCCCGGCGCTTGGTGACATAGCTTTCGAGCACCTCGCCTTCGTGGTCAACCGCACGCCAAAGATAATGGCGCTCGCCGTTGATCTTCACGAAAACCTCATCCAGATGCCATTGCCAATTTGAATGAGCGCGAAGGTGCTCAACCCGCTTTCTTCGGATCTCGGCGGCGAACATCGGGCCGAACCTGTTCCACCAAAACCGCACCGTCTCGTGGCTAATATATATACCGCGCTCGTGCAGCAAATCCTCGACGTTCCGTAGCGACAACGGGAACCGGATGTACATCATTACCGCCAGGCGGATGATCTCGGGGGACGTCTTGAAGTAGCGAAAAGGGGAGCGTTTTGTCATGGCAGAACGCTAAACTCCCGCCCTGCCCGGCTCAAGCCGGTTTCTTCTGACAGGGCCAAGTCGATAGCACTGTGCGTTACTTGGGTGTCGAATTGGAAGATGCTCTTAGCAT